>ERZ857882.436-NODE-436-length-53244-cov-14.135517_pt1 | contig 53244 bp, 55 predicted proteins | sample MGYA00519697_ERZ857882 | MGnify/ENA primary metagenome ERZ857882 (study PRJEB31778, sample SAMEA3449373) | human gut metagenome | biome: human gut; feature: human-associated habitat; material: faeces | place: United Kingdom | collected 2010/2012 ...
CTTATATTCTGTTCAATTTTCAAAGACCATTTTCTTCGTCGCCCTCAAGCGACTTCCTTATCTTATCATTTGTCTTACTGTTTGTCAACAACTTTTTTACAAGTTTTTTTTTACTTGTTTTGTCGTTTCCCTCAGCGACGAGATTTATCTTATCACGTAAAAAGATTTAAGTTCTGCAAATGTAAATACATTTAATTAAATTATTTTTTAAATACTCTAATTTTCTTGTTTTTTTTCTCTTTTTCTATTATTGATACACCAGGATAAGATTACGTATTTATTTTATCATTTAACCTCAAATAATAAAAAACCACAATCAACTTTATTTTAAAATTGATTGTGGTTTTGATATTATTTATTCAATATCATCTAAATCGCTTATCATATCTACTTCATTTTCAATATCTACGCTTGAAGATTCTATTTCATTTATTTCGTTACTTTCTTCTAATGTCAATTGTTCTTCTTTCTCTTCATTGCTACCAGATATTTTTGCTATTGCAGCAATTTTTTCTTCATCTGATGTTCTCATTAGTGTCACACCCATTGCTGATCTACTAGTTACTGAAATATCGGAAACATTAATTCTTATTGCAACTCCACTTGTATTTATTAACATAAGCTCATCATCTAATTTACATACAGTTGCACCAACTACTTTTCCTGTTTTTTCAGATATCTTATATGTTATTAATCCTGTTCCACCTCTTCTTTGTACCTTATACTCAGTAATAGGTGTTCTCTTTCCAAATCCATTTTCACTTATAACTAATAAATCTTCTCCCTTAACAGCTATATCCATACAAACTGCAACATCATTATCCTTTAGATGTATTGATTTAACTCCTGATGCAGTTCTTCCCATTGGTCTTACATCAGTTTCATTAAATCTAATAGCATTACCTTCTCTAGTTGCTATTATTATATCTGCATCTCCACGGGTTACCTTTACCTTAAGAAGTTCATCACCATCTCTTAAATTAATTGCAATTAATCCATTCTTTCTTAAATTCTTAAATTCACATAGAGGTGTTTTCTTAACTAATCCTTGTTTAGTTGCCATAAATAAGTATCCTTCACTTATGTCATCTCTTATAGTAAGTACTGTCTCTATTCTTTCATCTGATTCAATTGCAATTAAGTTTATTATATTAGTTCCTTTAGCAGTTCTTCCTGCATCAGGTATTTCATAAGCTCTTAATTTATATACTCTTCCTCTATTTGTAAAGAATAATACATCAGAATGAGTTGAAGTTATACTTACATGCTCTACAAAGTCATCTTCCTTTGTAGACATTGCCTGTATTCCTCTTCCACCTCTTCTTTGAGCAGAGTAAGTATCAGCTGATATTCTCTTAATATAGCCTGAATGAGTTAATGTAACTACTACTTCTTCTTCTTGAATAAGATCTTCTATGTCAATTTCATTCATTACTTTTTCTATAGTAGTTCTTCTATCATCGCCATATTTTCTCTTTATTTCTATAAGCTCTTCTTTAATTACTGATAGTAATTTCACTTCATCTTCTAAAATTGATTTTAAGTATTCTATTTGTTTCATAAGTTCAGCATACTCTTCCTCAATCTTATCTCTTTCAAGACCTGTTAACCTTCTTAGTCTCATTTCTAATATTGCTTGAGCTTGCTTATCACTTAATCCAAATCTATCTATTAAAGTGTTTTTTGCTATTTCTGAAGTTTTAGAAGATCTAATAATGCTTATAACTTCATCAATATTATCAAGTGCAATCTTTAATCCTTCAAGAATATGAGCTCTTGCTTCAGCCTTATTAAGTTCAAATATAGTTCTTCTAGTTACTACTTCCTTTTGGAATTCTATATAATAACTTAAAACTTGTTTTAAATTTAAAACATGTGGCTCATTATTTACTAATGCTAACATAATAACTCCAAAAGTATCTTGCATCTTCGTATGCTTATATAATAAATTTAAAATTACATTTGGGTTAGCATCCTTTTTAAGTTCTATTACGATTCTCATACCTTCTCTATCAGATTCGTCTCTTAAATCTGATATTCCAACTATTTTCTTGTCTTTAACTAAATCAGCTATATTTTCAATAAGTTTAGCCTTATTTACCTGATATGGAATTTCTGTAACTATAATTTTATGTCTATTATTCTCTTCTTCTATCTCTGCTTTAGCTCTAACTATTACTCTACCCTTACCAGTTTCATAAGCAGCTCTTATTCCTGACTTACCCATAATAATAGCTCCTGTTGGAAAATCTGGTCCCTTTATTACAGTCATTAGATCTAAAACTGTTGCTTCTGGATTATCAATAAGCATTACAGTTCCATCTATTATTTCTCCTAAGTTATGAGGAGGAATATTGGTAGCCATACCAACTGCTATACCTGATGATCCATTTACTAGAAGATTTGGATACCTTGAAGGTAATACTACTGGTTCCTTTTCTTCTCCATCGAAGTTTGGGATAAAATCTACAGTATCTTTATTTATATCTCTTAGCAGCTCTACTGCTATTTTATTCATCTTAGCCTCTGTATATCTCATAGCAGCTGCACTATCTCCATCTACAGAACCAAAGTTACCATGCCCATCTACAAGCATATATCTCATTGAGAAATCTTGTGCCATTCTTACAAGTGCATCATATACAGAAGTGTCACCATGTGGATGATACTTACCTAAAACTTCCCCTACAATTCTTGCACATTTTCTATAACCTTTTTCTGGAGACAATCCAAGGTCATTCATTGAGTGTAATATTCTTCTATGAACTGGCTTTAATCCATCGCGGACATCTGGAAGAGCACGACCAACTATTACACTCATAGCATAGTCGATATAACACCTCTTCATTTCTTTATTAATATCTATATCTATAACTTTTCCTTCATTTAAGCTCATGTACCTCACCTCGCTTTAGTACTAAATATCTAAGTTGCTTACCTTCTTAGCATTTTTGTGTATAAATTCTCTTCTTGGTTCTACTTTGTCTCCCATTAATATAGTGAATATTTCATCTGCAGCTATTGCATCTTCAACAGTAGCTTTTAATAATATTCTTTTTTCCGGATCCATAGTCGTATCCCATAGCTGAGTTGCATTCATTTCACCTAAACCTTTATATCTTTGAATATTTGTAGCATTATCTTTACCACCAATTTCATTTAATAAGGATTCTAGCTCTTGATCTGAATATGCATAATACTCTTTCTTATTCTTTTTTACTTGGTAAAGAGGAGGCTGAGCTATATAAACGTGTCCCCCATCTAATAGTCCCCTCATATATCTAAAGAAAAATGTTAATAATAGCGTTCTAATATGAGCTCCGTCAACATCGGCATCTGTCATAATTATAATTCTATTATATCTTAACTTACTTTCATCAAAGTCATCACCAATTCCAGCACCAAATGCAGTAACCATTGACTTTATTGAATCGGCAGTTAATATTCTATCTAATCTTTGCTTTTCAACATTTAATATTTTACCTCTTAAAGGTAATATTGCTTGGAATCTTCTATTTCTTCCTTGCTTAGCTGATCCACCCGCTGAATCTCCCTCAACTATATAAATTTCACACTCTAGCGGATCCTTAGATGAACAATCTGCTAGTTTACCTGGAAGTGCTGATCTTTCTAAAACTGATTTTCTAGTTAATTCCCTAGCCTTTCTAGCTGCATCTCTTGCTCTTGATGCCATTAAAGCTTTTTCTATTATTATTTTTCCTACATTAGGATTTTCTTCTAGGAATGTAGAAACACCCTCTCCAACTATTGAATCTACAACACTTCTTACTTCTGAGTTACCTAACTTAGTCTTTGTTTGGCCCTCAAATTGTGGTTCAGAAATCTTAACAGATACTACAGCTGTTAATCCTTCTCTTATATCATCTCCAGATAAATTCTTATCATTTTCTTTTAAATGATTAAATCTTTTACCATAATCATTTATAACTCTAGTTAATGCAGTTTTGAAACCTGATAAGTGTGTTCCACCCTCAATAGTATCTATATTGTTTGCAAATGAATATAAATTTTCATTATATCCATCATTGTATTGAAGTGATATTTCTGCAATTATTCCGTCCTTTTCACCTTCCACATAAATAGGTTCTGGATGTAATACTTCTTTATTTCTGTTTAGATATGTAACAAACTCCTTTATACCACCTTCATAGTGATATATTTCTTGCTTATCCTCTTCTCTCTTATCAGTTAAAACTATCCTAATTCCTTTATTTAAGAAAGCTAATTCTCTTAATCTATTTGCTAATATTTCAAAATCATATTCAGTTTCCTCAAATATTTCACTATCTGGCTTAAATGAAACCTTAGTTCCATGTTCTTCTGTTGAGCCTATTTTAACTAAATCAGATATAGCAACTCCTCTAGAATATCTTTGTTGACATACTTCTCCATCTCTTGATACAGTTACTTCACACCATTCAGATAATGCATTAACAACTGAGGCACCAACCCCATGTAATCCTCCAGATACTTTATATCCGCCACCACCGAATTTACCTCCAGCATGAAGAACCGTCATAATTACTTCTACAGTAGACTTTCCCATCTTAGGATGTATTCCTGTAGGCATACCTCTCCCATTATCTATTACTGTTATGGAATTATCTTCATTTATGAATACTGATATTTCATTACAGAATCCTGCTAAAGCTTCATCTATACTATTGTCTACTATTTCATAAACAAGGTGGTGCAATCCCCTTGAGCTAGTACTCCCTATATACATTCCTGGTCTCTTTCTAACAGCTTCTAAGCCTTCAAGGACCTGAATTTGACTTTCATCATAACTTTGTTTGTTATTTTCCAACATAATCTCCTCCTTTTAATGAACTTTAATTTTAACCCTATGAAGATTAAAAATTGGAACTATGGATTATACTCTATATTAGTTCTCTTTGTTAAAGTTGAAGATGATATTGGAGATAAGTATATTTTACTCATCTTATTCACTTCAGCTATAACAAAAGATTTAGGCTTCTCTTTAGAAATCCTTTCTACAAACCCATCTTCCTCTGCCATTCTTAAAAATGCACTTGTATCTGAACTATACATAGTGGTTTGTAAATCAAATATTCCAATTATATCCTTAATTGGAACAACAACATTTTCTCCTAAATGTAAAAACATAAGAATTCCTCCCTTAATTTAGGATTTCACCATCCTTAACCTTAAAGACCCTCGAACTATCATCTAAATAATTTGTGAGATCCTCTATTCCTGTACATGTTATTATTGTTTGAATTTCACCTATAGTACTCAAAATATATCTTTTTCTATTGAAATCCAATTCTGATAAAACATCATCTAGCAATAATACTGGATATTCTGATGTCAATTCCTTTATTATTTTTAAAGAAGAGAATTTCATAGTAAGAACAGCACTTCTTTGCTGACCTTGTGATCCATAACTTTTAGTATCTATACCATTAATAAGCACAATAAAATCATCCCTATGCGGGCCAATACTAGTTAATCCCTTTTCAATATCTTTATTTCTATTTTTTTTCAATTGCTCATAAAAACAACCTTCTATATTTTCTAAGTCCCTTACTGTACTTATATATTTAAATTCCACATCTTCTTTTCCTGAAGATATATCATTATGTATATTCTTTCCATAATAATTTAACTTATTAATATAATTTAATCTTTCTTTAATTATGTTAAACCCAAAATTAGATAGCTGGATATCATATATATCTAAAACATCTTTATCAACTTTTCTTTTCTTTAAAAGTATATTCCGTTCATTTAAAACTTTGTTATACTGAACCAAATTATAATAATATCTAGAATTTAACTGACATAACTCCATATCTATGAATTTTCTTCTTACACCTGGAGAATCCTTAATTATTCGTAAATCTTCAGGTGAAAACATAACAACATTAAAGTTTCCAAATAATTCTCCAATTTTTGAAGCTTTAATCTTGTTTATTCTTATAGCCTTTTTTCCATCCTTAAGTATATTAATATCAATAGTCTTATCTAATCTATCCCTGCCAACTAAAATACTAACAAAAGCACTTTCTGCATTCCAATTAATTAACTCTCTATCTCTTGAAGTTCTATGGGATCTAGCAAATGCACAATAATAAATCGCTTCAAGAATATTAGTTTTTCCTTGAGCATTATCCCCCATAAATACATTTACATTTTTCCCCAGTGTTATATTTAAGGATTTATAATTTCTATAATTTAATATTTGTATTTTCTTAATATACATTATTTACACCTATTTTTAATTATAACATATTAGAGGAACAAAAGTAATTATTAGGTTAATAGTAATTATATTACTTTATACTTTTCTCCATTAAATTCTATTAAGTCACCTGGTCTAATCTTTTTTCCTCTTTGAGTACATACTTCCCCATTAACCTTAACCATTTCATCTAAGATATACATTTTTGCTTCAGAGCCTAATGAAGCTGCTCCACACCATTTTAAAAAAGAATCTAACTTAATGAATTCAGTATTTATTTTAATTTCATTCATTTTCCAATCAAATGCATATAAATTCAAAATTTATGCATTTTCTCCTTTCTATCTTAATAACCTAACTGGTAATACTAAATACTTAGAATTATCAGTATTCTTGCATTTAATAACACAAGGACTAACACTTGATGTCATTTCTAAAATAACCTCATCACCATCTATATTTTTTAGAACATCTATTAAATATCTTGAGTTAAATGCAATTTGAATTGAGTCACCTTGCAGATTTATATTTACTTCCTCTCTAACTTTTCCCAATTGAGAATTGGATGTTATAATAACAGTCTCTTCTTGCACATCTAATTTTATTAAGTTACTATTACTATCCTTTGCCATAAGTGAGGCTCTTTCTATACAATTTTGTAATTCTTGTTTCTTAACTTCAATAGAAATCTTATGTTCTTGAGGAAGTAAAGATACATAATTAACAAATTTTCCATCTAGTAATCTTGAAATTATCTTAGTTTCACTTAAATTAAATAAAATATGATTATCAGTAAAAGTAATTTTTACTATTTCATTTGTATCTTCTAATATTCTTGAAACCTCATTTAATGTCTTTCCCGGAATTACCACTTCAATATTATTATCATTGTCTAGAAATTCTGATCTGATAGCTAATCTATATCCATCTAAAGCAACAAGATTTAAATTTCTATCCCTAACCTCAAATAATATTCCTTGTAATATTGGTCTTGTTTCGTCTTGAGCTATAGCAAAAGATGTACCCTTTATCATACTTTTTAATATATTTTGTGGAACTTCCACTGTTAGGTTTTCATTTATTTTAGGTACTTCTGGATAATCTTCTCCATTCATATAAACTAAATTGAAAACTGATTTTTCACATGTTATTTGTATAATTTCATTTTCTAAAGTTTCAATAATAACATCTGAGTTTGGAAGTTTTCTTATTATTTCTCCAAATATCTTAGAGTCTATAACTAACATTCCTTCTTCTATTATTTTAGATTGAACCTTTGTTTCAATAGATACATCCATATCAGATCCTATTAATGTCAATTCGTTATTTTTAGCTGTTATATATATTCCTTCTAGTATAGGCATTGTAGTTTTACCTGTTATAGCTTTACTAGCAATTGAGATACCTTCTTGTAGTTTTTGTTTTTCACAGATGAATTTCATATAAAAACCTCCTTGATTTATGAACATATAATATTAACAGAAGTAATATAAATATATAGATAAATATATAGATAAATTATAATAATAGTAGTAGTAGGGGCTGTTGATATGTTGATAAGTACATCTAACCCTTATAAATACTAAAAAGTTAGTAAAAAAATAGTGTGGATAAGTGAAGCAAAAAATACATATCTTATCCACAGTATTAACAAGCAATATTGTTTTTAGTAGTTATCCACAAACAATTCAATATATTTATGTACAGCTGTTAGTTAATTTTGAGTTAGTTTCTTTGTTATATCATTTACTGTATGTTGTAAGCTCTCATCAGTGTTTAAAGCATCAGAGATTTTTTCATATGCGTGGATAACAGTTGTATGATCTCTTCCACCGAACTCTTCTCCTATTTTTGGCAATGACATATCTGTTAGTTTCCTACTTAAGTACATTGCAATTTGTCTAGGATATGCTACATTTCTTGTTCTTCTTTGAGATTTTAGATCTTCTATTCTAAGATTAAAATATCCAGCTACAACATCTTGTATAACATCAATAGTTATATTTTTATTTTGCTTATTAGAAATTATATCTTTTAAGGCTTCACTTGCTAACTCTACAGTAATAGGTCTATTAGTAAGTGAAGAATAAGCTACTATTCTAATTAGAGCTCCTTCTAGCTCTCTAATATTAGATTTAATTTTGGTTGCAATATATACCATTACTTCATTTGCAACATTTAATTTTTCTACATCAGCTTTCTTTTTTAAAATAGCCATTCTAGTTTCAAAATCTGGAGGTTGGATATCAGCTATTAACCCCCATTCAAATCTTGAACGAAGCCTATCTTCCAAAGTAGGTATTTCCTTTGGTGGTCTATCAGATGATAGAATAATTTGTTTATTTGCATCATGTAATTCATTAAATGTGTGGAAAAATTCTTCTTGAGTTCTTTCTTTTCCAGCAATAAATTGAACATCGTCTATTAGAAGTATATCTACATTTCTATATTTATTTCTAAATTCTTCATTTCTATCATCTCTAATAGCATTAATAAGTTCATTAGTAAATTTTTCAGAAGATACATATACTACTTTGGCATTTGCATTATTTTGAAGAACGTAGTGGCCTATAGCATGCATTAAGTGAGTTTTTCCAAGTCCAACTCCTCCATAAATAAATAAAGGATTATAAGCTTTAGCAGGGGCCTCTGCAACAGCTAAAGAAGCAGCATGGGCAAATCTATTACTATTACCTATGACAAATGAGTCAAATGTATATTTAGGATTTAATGTACTAGACATTTCATCATTTACATTAATTGATGATTTATCATCATTTTTTTCTTCCTTTTCTTCAATGTCTTGAATATCAGATGCTACTATAAAATCTACATTATAAACTTTAGAACAAGCTGCTTCTATAGAGTTTACAACTAAATCCTTATACCTTTTTTCTAATATATCTTGAGTAAAGGAATTTGGAACACTGATTTTTATAGTATTGGAAGATATAGAAAGAGGCTCGCAGCTTTTGATCCATGTATTAAAGCTTACTTCGCTCATTTCACCCTTTATAATATTTAATGTTTTTTCCCATAATGATTTAAGATCATTATTCATTTTATATCCTCCATAAAAAAATTTTTTATTAAAATATGATAGTTAATAACAAAATATCAACACAATTATTAACATACATTTTTATATGTTAATAAGCTTAATATAGATATCTACATGTTAATAATTATGTTAAAAAAATAATTAAATTTAAGTTATCCACAATATGAGTATGTACAGTTTTTAACATTATTAACACTGAATAAATGCATTAATTAAGCTAAAATATAGTTTTTAAAATAAAAAACAATAAAAAAGCGAACAAGTTATTAACAATTTAATCCACAGATGTGGATAAGTTCACTTAAAAATAAATTTATTCACAATCATAACTAATAATAACATAAGTTAAATAGAGTATTCAATAAGTTATCCACAAATTATATGATATTATTTATTATATTTATCAACAGGACTTGAAAATTATAGTGTATTGACATAAAAACATGATATATATATAATGATAAGGTAAATCTAAAATTAGAATTATAGTTTTTACTATAGAAATTACAATATTAAAGGGGGTGTAATGAAATGTTCATGACATACCAACCAAAAAAGAGACAAAGAAAAAAGGAACACGGATTCAGAAAGAGAATGAAGACTTCATCAGGAAGAAATGTTCTTAAGAGAAGAAGACAAAAAGGTAGAAAAAGATTAACAGCATAAGGGCCGCAAATAGTGGCCTTTTTTCTGCAATAGCAGGAAAAAAGGAGTTTAAAATTTCTAATGATATACAGGTTAAGAAAGAACAATGAATTTAAATTAGTTTATAGAAGAGGAAAGTCTTTAGCTAATAATCTTTTAGTTATTTATATATATAATAATAGAAGAAATAAAACAATAGATGGAAATACTTATAATAAGGTAGGAATATCTGTAAGTAAAAAAGTAGGAAATAGTGTCGTCAGAAGTAGAAGTAAACGATTGATAACAGAAAGCTATAGACTAAATGAAAAAAATCTTAAAACTGGTTATGACTTTGTTTTTATAGCTAGAAATTCTATAGAGGGAAAGAGCTTCTTTGAAGTTGAGGAAGCAATGAAAAAACTTTTTTCAAAGGCAGGCTTATATAAGCAATGAAGAAATTAATTTTAAAATCTATAAATTTATATAGAAAATATATTTCGCCAATGAGACCACCAACATGCATTTATGTTCCAACATGTTCAGAATATGCAATTGAAGCAATAAATAAATATGGAGCTTTAAAAGGTGGCTTTTTAGCTATAAAGAGAATTTTAAGGTGCCATCCTTTGGCTAAGGGTGGATATGATCCGTTAAAATAAGGAGGCTGTGCTCAAAATATGATGAAATTCTTAGAACCTATTACAAATTTTTTAACTATTATATTTGAAGGTATGCATAATGTAATATTAAACATGTTTAATATGGAGCCTAGTGGGGTATCTTATATACTAACTATAGCTTTATTTACATTAATAATAAGATTACTAATACTTCCTTTAAATATAAAAGCAAACAGATCAAATGCAAGAATGCAAGAAATTCAACCTGAATTAAATGCTATTCAAAAAAAGTATGCTAATGATCCTCAAAAAATGCAAGCTGAGTATTCAAAATGCATGAAGGAAAATAACGTTAGTATGTTTGGGGGATGCCTTCCAACATTATTACCATTACCAATACTTTTTGCACTTTACTATGTATTTCTAAATATAGATAAGTCATCAGTAATTCATCCATCATTCTTATGGATACCAGATGTATTTGAAAAAGATCCATACTTTATATTACCAGTCTTATCATTCTTAAGCACATATTTACCAAGTTTATTATTAACTAAGTCCATGCCTAAGAACGAAAATGGTACACAAATGAATATGGGATCAATGAATTTAATGATGGCAGGTATGATGGGTGTAATGGCAATTAATTTCAATGCAATACTTGTAATTTACTGGATAATAGGTGGCGTTATTCAATTAGTTCAAACTTATTTCTTAAATTACTTACCAGCTATGAAGAAAAAAGCAGAAAAAGAAGAGAATGAAAAGAATAAAATAATAGAAAATGCCAAAAAAGCAACACCAAAGACTAAGAGAAAAAATTAAATAATTTAGTATTATTAGGTGGTGATTAGGGTATGAAAACACTAGAAATGACAGGGAAAACTGTAAATGAAGCATTAGAAAATGCTTTAAAGAACTTAAATCTTACAGAAGATAAAGTTGAATATGAAGTTTTAGATGAAGGTTCTAAGGGATTTTTAAATCTTATAGGTACAAAGCCTGCAAAGATATTAGTTAAAGTAAAGCGAGATTACAAGGAAGAAGCAAGATTATTTTTAAGAAATATACTTAATAGTATGAAGGTACAAGCGGAAATAAGAATTAGAGAAGAAAATGATATAATTCATATTGATTTAACTGGACCTAAAATGGGGATAATTATTGGATATAGGGGGGAGACGTTAGATGCCCTACAATATCTAACTTCATTAGTTGTAAATAAAGATCATAACATTCCTTATAAGAAAGTAGTATTAGATACTGAAAATTATAGGAAAAAGAGAGAAGAAACTTTAATTAGAGTTGCTGAAAAAACTGCATATAAAGTTAAAAAAATTAGAAGACCTTATAAACTAGAACCAATGAATCCTTATGAGAGAAGGATAATACATTCAGCTTTACAGGATAATGAATATGTTTATACTTTTAGTGAGGGGGAAGAACCTCATAGAAGAGTAGTAATAGATATTAAGAAATAAAGGTGGGGAGGCCGTTGAGCTTCCTTACCTTTTCTTTTTTATTTATTTTGACTTACTATTAATTGTTTTGTAAAATGAATATTAGTTAAAAGGGATATACTATGAATATAGACTTAATTTAGTCAAGACAAGGAGGATAGAAGTTGAAAGAATTTGATACAATTTGTGCTATATCTACAGCTATTGGAGAAGGTGGAATTGCTATTATTAGAGTATCTGGAGACAGTGCTTTAGATATTGTATCTAAGATATTTAAGCCAAAGAATGGCAAGGATATTAAAGATATGAAGACTTATACTATGAGATATGGACACATAATTGACATAAATAATGAAGATTTAATAGATGAAGTAATTATAAGTTATATGAAGGGTCCAAGAAGCTTTACAGCTGAGGATACTGTAGAAATAAATTGTCATGGTGGAGTAACATCTACATATAAGGTTTTAGAAACTGTTATAAAAGCAGGAGCAAGGCTTGCAGAACCAGGTGAGTTTACTAAGAGAGCATTTTTGAACGGAAGAATAGATTTATCTCAAGCAGAAGCTGTTATGGATTTAATAACAGCAAAAACTGAACTTGCCATGAAATCTGCATTAATGCAAAGCAATGGATCTTTATCACAAAGAATTAATAAGTTAAATGAATATCTATTAAATGTCTTAGCATTAATAGAATATGCAGTTGACTTCACTGAAGATGATGAAGAAATAGATCCTACAATACCAATTAGAGTAAGAGAAAGCTTAGAAAAAGCCCATGAAGATATATATAAATTACTTAAGAGTGCGGATGAAGGAAAAATAATAAGAGATGGATTAAGCTTAGCTATAGTTGGAAAACCAAATGTTGGGAAATCATCACTTTTAAATGTACTATTAAAAGAAAAAAGAGCTATAGTTACAGACATAGCAGGTACAACCAGAGATGTTATTGAAGAATATATTAATTTAGATGGAATACCTGTAAAAATTATAGATACGGCTGGAATTAGAGAAACTGAAGATATAGTTGAAAAAATTGGTGTAGAAAAGTCTAGAGAAAAAATAGATGAAGCTGACTTAGTATTATTAGTTTTAGATTCTTCAAGAGAGCTAGATAAAGAAGATAAAGAAATAATTGATGCAATTAAAAATAAGAAATCAATGGTATTACTAAATAAAATAGATTTACATAGTAAAATAGATAATTCAATATTAAATAATTTCGAAAATATAATAAAAATTTCAGCTAAAGAAGATATTGGAATAGATGGTTTGAAAAATGAGATTAAGAATATGTTCTTTAGTGGTAAAATAGATAGCGAAAGCTTAATAATATCAAACACAAGACATAAGCAAGCTTTAATTAGAGCAGGAGAAAACTGCAATGAAGCTCTTATAAGATTAAATAATAATGAATACTTAGATTTAATTTCAATATTCGTTACAGCAGCATTAAAAGCTTTAGGTGAGATTACGGGATCAGAGTTAGAAGAAGATTTAGTTAACAAGATATTTAGAGAATTTTGTTGTGGAAAGTAGGAGATAGATAAATATGAAATATAAAGCAGGAGAATATGATGTAGTAGTTGTTGGTGCTGGTCATGCAGGTTGTGAAGCAGCACTAGCATCAGCAAGAATGGGATTAAAAACATTAATTTGCACTACAAATCTTGATTCTGTAGCTATGATGCCATGTAACCCTAATATAGGAGGAACTGCAAAAGGTCACTTAGTAAGAGAAATTGATGCATTAGGTGGCGAAATGGGAGTAAATATAGATAATACTTTCATTCAATCTAGAATGCTTAATACATCAAAGGGACCAGCAGTTCACTCATTAAGGGCTCAAGCTGATAAGAAGAAGTATCAATACAGAATGAAGAGTGTCTTAGAGGAACAAGAAAATTTATCTTTAAGACAATTAGAAGTAGTAGAATTAGATATAAAGGATGGAAAAGTACAAGGAGTTCTAACAAAAAATGGTGGATACTTTAGTTGTAAAGCTATTATTTTAACTACAGGAACTTACTTAAGAGCAAGAATTATAATTGGAGATGTAACATATAATAGTGGACCTAATGGTTTATCAGCTGCTAACGAATTATCACAATCATTAATAGATTTAGGAATAAAGTTAAGAAGATTTAAAACTGGTACTCCAGCAAGAATTAATAAGAGAAGTGTAGATTTCTCAAAGATGATTGAACAACCTGGAGATGAGAAAATAGTACCTTTTTCATTTATGAGTGAGGATATTTCAAGAGAGCAAGTTTCTTGTTGGTTAACTTATACTAGCGAAGAAACACATAATATTATTAGAGATAATATAAATAGATCTCCAATGTATAATGGATTAATCGAGGGGGTGGGTCCTAGATATTGTCCATCAATTGAAGATAAAGTTATGAGATTCCCAGATAGAGAAAGACATCAGTTATTTATAGAACCAGAAGGTGAAGATACTCAAGAAATGTACGTTGGAGGAATGTCATCTTCATTACCAGAGGACGTTCAAATACAAATGTTAAGAACAGTTCCAGGGTTAGAAAATGCTGAAATTATGAGAACTGCTTATGCAATTGAATATGATTCAATTGATCCAACTCAATTAAAACCCACTTTAGAATTTAAGGAATTTGAAGGCTTATATGGAGCAGGTCAATTAAATGGAAGTTCAGGCTATGAAGAAGCTGGAGGACAAGGTATAGTTGCAGGTATAAATGCTGCACTAAAAATTAAGGGATTAGAGCCTATAGTATTAACTAGATCAGATGGATATATCGGAGTTTTAATTGATGATTTAGTAACAAAAGGAACAAATGAACCTTATAGAATGATGACTGCAAGGGCAGAATACAGATTATTATTAAGACAAGATAATGCAGATTTTAGATTAACTGAAATAGGACACAAGGTAGGTCTTGTTACAGAAGAAAGATATCAAAAGTTTATAACAAGAAAAAATAATGTAGAAAATGAAGTTAATAGATTAAAGGAATTACAAATTACAAATAAGAAAGAGGTTAATGACTTCTTAATATCTAAGGGGTCTGTGGAATTAAAAAAACCTATTAGTTTTTATGAGTTAATTAAGAGACCAGAACTTGACTATTTTAGTTTGTCAGAATTAGATTCAGAAAGACCTGATTATAATGAAGATATTGGAGAGCAAATTAATATTATAGCTAAGTATGAAGGATATATAACTAGTCAACTTGATCAAGTTAATCAATTTAGAAAATTTGAGAAGAAATTAATTCCTGAAGACATAAATTATAAAGAAGTTAAAGGCTTAAGAACAGAAGCAATACAAAAATTATCAAATATTAAGCCTATAAGTATAGGGCAAGCATCTAGAATATCAGGAGTTTCTCCAGCAGATATATCTGTATTATTAATTTATTTAGAGCATCAATATAAGAAATAAAATTTAATGGAGGAAATATGGAATATTTTCAATTAATGAAAGAAGCTTCATTAGAAGCAGGGATTGATTTAACTGAGAATCAGTATAATCAATTTATAGAGTATATGAAGCTTTTACAGGAATGGAATGAAAAAATAAACCTTACAGCAATAACTGAAGATGAAGAAGTAATTAAAAAGCATTTTATAGATTGTATAAAGGCTTTTAAATCTGATGCTGTAAAAAATGCTAAAACTGTTATAGATGTAGGTACTGGAGCTGGATTTCCAGGCCTACCAATTGCCATAATGAATCCTAATATTAATGTTACATTATTAGATTCATTGAATAAAAGAATTAACTTTCTAAATACAGTTGTAGCAAAATTACAACTAAAAAATGTTGTTACAATTCATTCAAGAGCAGAGGATGGAGCGAGAAAAGTAGAATTAAGAGAAAACTTTGATGTTGCAACTTCTAGAGCGGTTGCTAACATGGCAGTTTTATCAGAGTTTTGTTTACCTTATGTAAAGCTAAATGGGTACTTTGTTGCACTAAAAGGGCCTGCAATAGATGAGGAAATTAGAGAGGGCAAAAAGGCTATTGAAACTTTAGGTGGAGAATTAGAAAGTATAATAGAAGTAAATATTGAAAAATCTGATTTAAAACATAATATTGTGGAAATTAAGAAGATAAAGAAATGCCCTAAGACTTATCCTAGAAAGGCTGGTTCAATTAATAAGAAGCCTATTAAATAGAATATTCTACAGAATGTATTAAGGAAATTAGTCGATAAAATATATAATAGATAGATATGTGGATTCATTTAGATTTTTATAAAGTATATTAAATGAATTTGTCTTACAAAATTAGGAAATAAAAGAAGGAAATATATAAAAAAAGTAGAATTTTTAAATTATTGAGTTTAGTGGAAATTTATTTTAATAAGGGATGGTTGAGTGCATATGAATAGAGAAATTAGTAATATAAGTGTTAATAAAATATTTCCAAATACTTATCAGCCAAGAAGGTTTTTTAATGAAGAGGCATTAGAAGAATTATCTCAATCTATAAAGGAGCATGGGATAATACAACCTATTACTGTTAGGAAAAGGGGAGAAAGTTTTGAATTAGTAGCAGGAGAAAGGCGTTGGAGAGCTGCAAGAATGGCTAATCTGGAGGTTGTTCCTTGCAATATAATAGAAATAACAGATACTGAATCTGCTGAAATTGCTTTACTTGAAAATTTACAAAGAGAAGATTTAAATTTTATAGAAGAGGCTGAAGCTTATTTTAATTTAATTAATGATCATAAATTTACTCAAGATGAATTAGCAAAAAGAATGGGAAAAAAGCAATCAACTATTGCTAATAAGTTAAGAATATTAAAACTTAGTCATACTGTCAGAGAAGCGTGTCTAGAGAATAAATTAACAGAGAGGCATGCAAGAGCTCTTTTATCATTACCAAATGAAGAATTACAACTTAGTGTTATAAATAAAATTATTAAGAATTCTTTAAATGTTAAAGCTACAGAAGAATTAATAAATAAAGAGTTATTAAAAATAGCTGGTGAAGAATTAAATAATAAGAATAAGAAAAGAGTAAAGAGTGTTTTCCCTGCAAAATTATATGTAAATACTATAAAACAAGTTTTTGACAAATTTAATATTCCAGCTGAATATAAATTTAAGGATGACGAAGAATTTATTCAAATAACAGTGAGTATTCCTAAAAAATAAAATGAAACATAAGAATTAAAATATAAATAATATATGAAATTAAAATATAGATAATATGTGAAATGAAGGAAAAATCCTATTGTTTATGTTAGATTATTTAAATTTAGCATACAATATGATGATTTCTTCATTTTTTTATTACGTTAATCTTTCAATATTAAGTAAAAGTATATATAATAATATTGGGAAGGGGGGTGAAGCTCTAAATTAGAGCTTTTTTAGATGAAGAAAGTTTGTATATTTAATCAAAAAGGTGGAGTGGGGAAGACTACGACAAACATCAATTTATGTGCCTATTTGGCAATGGAAGGATATAAGGTACTAACTATAGATATAGATCCACAGGGAAATACAACTAGTGGATTAGGATTAGATAAAAGAAATTTGGAAATGTCTATGTATGATGTAATTACTTCTGACGCATCATTAAAGGATATAATATTAAAAAGTGAACTGGTACAAAATTTATATATAGCTCCATCTACTATGGAGCTAGCAGGTGCAGAGGTTGAAGTAATTGGAAAAGAAAATAGGGAAGTTATTTTATCAAATAAAATAAAAGAAATAGAGGATGACTATGATTTTATATTTATAGATTGTCCACCTTCTTTAGGCGTTTTAACAATTAATGCTCTTACTTCAGTTCAATCTGTTTTAATTCCTATTCAATGTGAATTTTATGCATTAGAAGGAGTTGGACAACTTATTAATACTATTAAGTTGGTTAAAAAGTCATTAAATGAAGGCTTAGAAATAGAAGGTGTAGTAATGACAATGTATGATTATAGAACCAATTTAAGTAATGAAGTTTTTGAAGAAGTTAAGAATTTTTTCAATGACAAAGTTTATAAAACAACTATTTCTAGAAACATTAGACTAGCTGAAGCTCCAAGTTTTGGCTTACCAATTATGTTATATGATGAAAAATGCAAGGGAGCAGATTCCTATAAAGCATTAACTAAAGAATTTTTAAGTAGACAATAGGTAGGTGATAAAATGAATAAAAAATCAGCTTTAGGAAAAGGATTAGGTGCATTAATACCTAATGATATTCTAGTTAAAGAAGATAATAAACCCTCTTGTATAGATATAAATTTAATTAAGAGTAATGAGAAACAACCGAGAAAGTCCTTTGATGATGTAAAGATAGCTGAATTAGCACAATCAATTAAGGAACATGGAATTATTCAACCTATTATACTTAATAAGAAGGATGACTATTATACAATAGTTGCAGGGGAAAGAAGATGGAGAGCATCTAAGTTATTAGGGTTAAAAGAAGTTCCTGCAATAGTAATGGATTTAAGTGACAAGGATATATTAGAAATATCATTGATAGAAAATATTCAAAGACAAGATTTAAATCCTATAGAGGAAGCCTTAGCATATCAAAAACTTTTATCAGATTTTAACCTAACTCAAGAAGAACTAAGCAAGAGAGTTGGAAAATCAAGAGTAGCTATTAGTAATACAATAAGGCTTACAGCACTTTGTGATACTGTGAAGCAATACTTAATAGATGAAGTTATCACAGAAGGACATGGAAGAGCATTATTAGCAATAGAAGATCCTAAACTTCAGAGTGAAATAGCACAAAAGGTTATTGATGAAAAGTTATCCGTTAGAGAATTAGAAAGATTAATAAAATCATTTAAATCTGATAAGAAGACAAGAGAAAAAACAAGAGAGATAAATCCATATTATAAAGATGTTACTGAAAGACTTCAAAATTATTTCGGAACTAAAGTTAACATAAGTAATAAGAATAATAAGGGAAAAATAGAAATAGAATATTATTCAGATGAAGATTTACAAAGAATATTAGAAATAATTAATTTATAATGTTTCACGTGAAACATTTATAATAATTTAATCTAATGTTTCACGTGAAACATTAGATATTAGTTGACATAAGTTTAGGAGGGAATAGAAGAGTTGGAAGTTTTAATTAATATAATAAATGAAAATATGAACTATATAATAATAGCTTTATTAGTAATGATATTATTACTTTTTATTATAGTAATTTCATTAATGGTAACTACTAGAAAACTTAAAAAGAAATATAAAAGACTTACTAGAGGAGTTAATAATAAAAATTTAGAAGAACTTATTATTTCAAAATTTAATGAGGTCGATAAAGCATCAGCTAAAGCAGATGAAGCTATCAACCAATGTAAGATTATTAAAGACGAAATAAAGGGATGCGTTAATAAAGTTTCTGTTATTAGATATAAAGCCTTTTCTGATATAGGAAGCGATTTGAGTTTCTCAATAGCAATTTTAGACTCTTATAATGATGGAGTTATAATCACTGGAATATACTCTAGACAAGATAGCATTACATATGCAAAACCTGTAGATAAAGGTATATCTAGATATGAGTTATCAGAAGAAGAAACATATGTGTTAAATGATGCAATTAATAAAAAATAATATTAGAAGAGCTATTCAATCTAGGATAGCTCTTTTGTATTTATAGAATAATATTAAAATCTATATTTGGATAAAGGATTAGTGCTTTTCTTAATATAATTCAATTAAAAGTACAATATATATACGGTAGTGTTATTTAGTTCATTAATATATTATCTGAGCTATCCATAAGCCTATTAATGAAATAAAATATACCATTGGTTATGCAATCAGCTAAGGACATAACTGTAAATAGCCTTGTGTTTTGTAATATAAGAAATTCATAATTACTAGCTATATTTACGATACCAGTAATACTCAAATCTCCTATAGGGGGTAAATTTTTATTAACAGCAAGACCAGGAAAAATAGGAGCTTTATCAATAAAGACTTTTCCAATATTATTAATGCTTCCAAGGCAGGAATCAATAGCAACAATATAAGGATTTTTAAATGTGGATTTAATTTTAGAAATTATATCTATTAAATTTTTAGAATGTATTGGCGATTCTAAAGTGCCATAAATAAAAATATTTAGTTGAGATAAGTTTTTAAAATGATTTTTTGATTTATATCCAATTAAGGGACCTAAAGAATCACCAGTACATCTATCAGTACCTATACAAATAAATATAATTTCTCTATTTGATTTATATACATCAACTAATTCTTTATATAAGAAATTTCCAATTTTAATATGTGAATTTGGAAATAGGGAATCTACATTAAATTTATCTACTGTCATTTAAAAGCCTCCTTTATTGAAATTATTGACAATAAAGGAGGCTAGTATTCACTTTACAATTTTATTTATAGAATTAATAGTATATTCTATATCTTCTTTAGAATTAAAATAACCTAAACTTAATCTTACTGTGCCAGTTGGAAAGCTTCCAATAGTTTTATGAGCTAAAGGTGCACAATGAAGACCAGAACGGTTTTTTATTCCAAAATCTGAATCAAGAACAAAGGATAATTCAGCAGTATCAATATTTTTAGCGTTAAAAGACACACAAGAAGTGTAATTTTTACTGTTAGTATCTTCATATAAAACAATACCATTAATATTTTTTAATTCTGAAACTAGTAGGTTTCTTAAAAATTTATTTTTTTCATAAATAGTTTTTAGACCTTGAGATTCTATAAATTTTACACCTTCCATTAAACCGATTATTCCAGGCATATTAAGAGTACCTGATTCAAATTTATCAGGTAGAAATTCAGGTTGCATAAGGGAATGAGATAAACTTCCAGTACCTCCAAATATATAAGGCTTACAAATTTCATTTAATTCGTCACTTATAATAAAACCTCCTATACCTTGAGGGCCAAAAAGGCTTTTATGACCAGTAAATGCTAAAGCACTTAGGTTAAGTTCATTAAAATCAAGGTCTAAGACTCCTGCTCCTTGAGCTGTATCTAATATAAAGTGTATGTTATTATCTCTACATAGCTCACCTATTTTTTTTATAGGTTGAATACTTCCTGTTACATTAGAGGCTTGAGTTATTATTATATACTTTGTATTTGGTTTTATTGCATTTTTAAAATCATCTATATTTATAAATCCAAAAGGATCAGCATTTATTATATCTAATTCAATAACACCTAAATTTTTTAAATTTATTAATGGCCTAAGAACAGAATTGTGTTCCATAGAAGAAGTTATAATATGGTCACCATTTCTTAAACAACCATTAATTAATATATTAAGAGAAGTAGTTATATTATTTGTAAAAATAACATTTTCTATTTTATTAAAATTAAAAAAACTAGCAAGTGTTTCTCTAGCTTCTAGTAATAATCTATTGGATTGCAATCCATTATCATGATTTGAACGTCCAGGATTACCACCTATATTTGTTAAAAAATTATATATGCTATCTATTACATTTTTAGGCTTAGGAAATGTAGTGCTAGCATTATCTAAATATATGTTATTCATGAAAATAACTCCTTTATAAAAATATTAAACTATAATAAAATTATAAAGTATATTATATTCATTTACAAAAATATATATAATATAATTAAATGTAAAATATATAAAACGAGGAGGAGAAGATGAATTATTATATTATAGTTTTTAAAAATACTTTAGATGCGATGAATGGAGAAAAGTCTTTAAAGGAAGAAAATTTTATTTTTAAAATGATGCCAACTCCAACAGCAATAACTCAAAGTTGTGGAATTTGCATAAGAATAGAAGAAAAAAAATACATAGATGAAATAATTGAAAGGAATATTATCAGTTATAAAAACATTTATATTAAGGAAGAGAATGTTTTTAAAAAAGTTATATAGGAGAGCAGTTATATGAATTACTTAACATGGGTCACAAAAAGTGTAAATGAAGCAACAGGTAAAGTTTCTTATAATTTCAATTGGGATAAAGCTTTAGATAGTGCATTTAATTTAATTGAAATAATAATTAGCAAAGGTCTATATCTTATATTATTAATAATAGCTATGTATGCAATTATTAAGATAGGTAATAAGGCTATAGATAAATTTGTTACCAATCAATCAAATAGTAAATTAAGCTTTTCAATGGATAAACAAAAAGCTATTACGGTTGGAGCAATACTTAAGAGTATATTAAAGTATGCAGTATATATTTCAGCAGCAGCTATAGTAATAGGAAGTACTTTTAAAGTTTCTGCTGGAGTTTTAAGTGCTATAGGTTTTGTAGTAGGTATAGGAGCTCAAAGCTTAGTAAGAGATATAATAAATGGATTTTTTATAATTTTTGAAGACCAATATGGTGTTGGAGATTATGTGACTATAGGTGCTTATAGTGGTGTTGTAGAAAATATTGGTATAAGATCTACTGCTCTAAGGGATTTCAGTGGCGATATACATAATTTACCTAATGGATCTGTAACTGAAGTTACTAATCATTCAAGAGGTGATATGAGATTTATAGTTGATGTAGAAATTGCATATGAAGAAGATATTGATAATACAATTAACATTATTAAAAATACTTGCAAGAATTTTGAAAAAGATAATAAAGAGACGTTAAGAAATGAAATAGAAGTTTTAGGAGTTATTTCATTGAATGCATCTGGAGTAACTATAAGAGTTGTTGGTAAGGCAAAACCTATGTCTCAATGGAAGTTGGAAAGAGATTTAAGAAAAGATATTAAGATAGCATTAGATAAAGCCGGAGTTGAAATTCCATATCCAAAGACACAGTTAATAAAAAAAGATATTGATTAATTTTAGGAGGTATATATGATAGATAATTTTGATTTAGGTGATATTGTTGAAATGAAAAAACAGCATCCATGTGGTAGTAAGGAATTTGAAGTCATTAGATTAGGTGCAGACATAAAAATTAAATGTACAGGATGTGGAAGAATAGTAATGCTTCCAAGAAGTAAATTCCAAAAAGATGCTAAGAAAAAAGTGACTTAATGGCAAATTTAAATAATATCTTGCAAAGAATATAAAAAAATGTTAGAATATTTAATTGTAATCCCTGCTGTGTAGAGCACAGCCAAGGTCCGAGGGGAGGAGGTGAAAATGATGAGAAAGTACGAAACTATATTTATACTACACCCATCATTAGACGAGGAAGCTTGTAAGGCTGCAATCGAAAAATTTAAAGGTGTAATAGAAAATGGTGGAGGAACTATAGAAAATGTTGACGTTTGGGGTAAGAGAAAGCTTGCTTACGAAATCGCAAAGGTTAACGAAGGTTTCTATACATTAATCAACTTCAATGCTGATGCAGAATTACCTAAAGAATTAGACAGAGTATTCAGAATTACTGATGGTGTTATAAGACACATCATAGTTAAACAAGAAGCGTAAGAGGTGATATTGTTATGAATAAAGTAATACTTATTGGAAGACTAACTAAAGATCCAGAGTTAAACTTTGCTGCTGGAAGTGGTACTGCAGTTACTAGATTTAGTTTAGCAGTAACAAGACCTTTCAAAAAGGATGAAACTGATTTTATTAATTGTATTGCTTTTGGTAAAACTGGTGAAACAATAGCACAATATCTTACAAAGGGCAGACAACTTGCTGTTACTGGAAGCATTAGAACTGGTAGTTATGATGCTAAGGATGGAACTAAGAGATATACAACTGATGTAGTTGTAGATTCATTTGAATTCATTGGATCAAGTAACAACGGTGGTGCTGGAAGAGATCAAAATTCATATAATAATGGATTTGGTTCTTCAAATATGGGTTCTGATTATTCAAATTCATCAAGTAACTTTGGTGGAAATTTCGAGGAAGATATGACTCCTGTAGATGATGGAGATATGCCTTTCTAAAAAGTCTAAAAAAAGGAGGGAATTAGCATGAAAGATATGAAGAGATCTGGAAAAATGAGAAGATCTAAGAGAAAAGTTTGTGCTTTTTGCGTAGATAAAGCTGAAACAATAGATTATAAAGATATTACTAAGCTAAGAAAGTTCGTAACTGAAAGAGGTAAGATATTACCAAGAAGAATTTCTGGAACTTGCGCTAAGCATCAAAGAGAATTAACAAGTGCTATAAAGAGATCAAGAAATATAGCATTATTACCATTTACAACTGAGTAAAGTAATTAACCCCTGTTATTTCAGGGGTTTTTTGTTATACTAATACACTATTATTTTTACAAAATATGTAAATAAATTTATAAGTTGTTGCATTAAAAGTCAAATATATTTAAAATATATACAAGGGTATTAGTATAGGGGTGGGAAGATTGAAGAGAGATGATTTAAATATAATGGCCAATATAAAAATGATAGAAAAATTAAAAGCAAACCTTTTAAGTATAATAGCTGAATTTTATCATTTATTAACTAAAGGGAGTAATGTAGCTCAAGATGCTATTTTAAATTGTATATCAGGAGCTGTAATTATTTTATATGTTTTAGCTCAAAAGCTTGGATATTCATGCAAAGATGTTGATGATGATATGAAGAAAAAAATACAATTAGGAATTGCTGAAGAGCATGAATATGAAAGTGATGGAAGGAGCTTAAGTAAACTTCAATTACATTTAAAGGAGCACCATTAATATTATGAAATGGAATGAGTTATATAAAAAAAGGCTTAATAGAATTAAATCTATAGTTATACCAATTATCTTTGTAGTGGCTTGCATAGCATTATATTATATAAAGAGTATTTATTTAGGGAGTTTTTTACTAGTATTATTTACAATATTTATCATTGCAGATTATTTAAATAAGAAAAAAATAGAGAATAGCTTAGAAAATAATGTAGAAAAGATTAAAGAAGAAATTAAAGAAAAAATTATCAAGGATATTGATAACAATATTTTTAATCTAGTATTTCCACTTGCTATAATAAAGGAGTCAGGAGAAATTTTTTGGTATAATAAACAATTTAAGAAATTTACACCACAGGAAGATCCTTTAGGACTAAATGTAGTAAGCATTGCAAGAGGGTTGAATTTATCAAGATTACTTACATGTGATAGAGACTTACATCAAAAAATAAAAATAATTGATTCATTTTACAAAATATATGCTAGTAAAATAGATGATAATAATTTAGAAGAAAATTTATATATAGTTTATTTTAACGATATTGGAGGAAATAAAAATATAGAAAGTACAAAAGAAAGCATAATGATTATTGAGGTCGATAACTTGTCTGAAATATTAGAAACTACCATGGAAAGCGATAGACCTATGCTAGTTGCAGAAGTAGAAAAGACTATAAATGCATATGCTCAAAGACTTAAGGCCATGATAACTAAGTATGATTCTAATAAGTATATACTATCAGTTCAAGATAAGTATATAGATGAAGAAATAAACAATAAGTTTTCTATTCTAGAAGAGGTATCTGAAATAGATAGAGGAAATAAGTTTGAAGTCACATTAAGTATAGGAGTAGGAAGAGGAGGAACCTGCCCTTTAGAAAATAATGCCTTTGCGAGTTCAGCTAAAGAGTTAGCATTAGGTAGAGGTGGAGATCAAGTAGTAATAAAAAATAATGAGAAAATTAAATTCTTTGGAGGTAATACAAGAGAAATAGAAAAAAGAACTAGAGTTAGAGCTAGGGTTATTTCTCATACTTTAAAAGAGTTAATATATGAAAGTAGCAATGTATTTATCATTGGACATAAAAATCCTGATATGGATTGCTTTGGTTCATCTATAGGATTATCAGCTGTTATTAGACAATTAGGTAAGAGTTGTAATATAATATTAGGAAATGAAACAGCAGCAATAGATTATTTTTTATCTAAGTTAAAGAAAGATTCAAGATATGATAAGCTTTTTATATCATTAGAAGATGCTTATGAACAAATTAATGAAAAAACATTATTTATAATAGTTGATGTTCATAATTCAGGATATATATTAGATAGAGAAATATTAGATAAGGCTCAAAGAAAAATAATTATTGACCATCATAGACGAAGTCCAGATATAGTTGAGGGAACAATATTAAATTATATTGAAGTATATGCTTCATCAACATCTGAAATGGTAACAGAAGTCATTCAATATATGGTACAAAAACCTAACTTAACCAAGTTGGAAGCTGAAGGATTACTTGCAGGAATATTTATGGATACTAAAGGATTTTCCTTTAAAACTGGAGTAAGAACTTTTGATGCTGCTTCATTCTTAAGATCTTTAGGAGCAGATACAATAGAAGTTAAGAAGATGTTTATGGATAATCTTGATGATTATTTAGTGATAGCTGATACAATAAAATCAGCAGAAGTTTACGGGAATCTGGCTATAGCAGTAACACCGAAGGGAGTACAAAAATCCTTTATGGCTGCAAGAGCAGCAGATGAGTTATTGAATATAGCTGGAATTAATATATGTTTCGTATTAATAGAAATAAATAACAATATAGTAATTAGTGCTAGGTCTATAGGAGAATATAATGTTCAAGTAATTCTTGAAGAATTAGGTGGTGGAGGCCATATGAATATGGCTGGAGCACAGATAAGTAATGTATCAATAGACGAAGCAAAAAAAATACTTAAAAAATCAATAGAAAAACATTTGAAGGTTGGTGAATAACATGAAGGTAATATTATTACAAGATGTTAAAAAATTAGGTAAAAAAGGTGATGTTATAGAAGCATCAGATGGATATGCAAGAAATTTTTTATTTCCTAGGAAATTAGCTGAAGAAGCAACTGCTGCAAACATGCATGTATTAAATGCTAAAAAGGAAAATGAAAGAAAGAAAAAATTAGCAGAATTAGAAGCAGCACAAAAATTAGCAGCTGAATTAAAGGGAAAAGAAGTTAAAATTGAAGCTAAAGGTAATAATGGAAGATTGTTTGGAGCTATAACAAGCAAAGATGTAGCAGAATTAATCAATAAAGAATATAAGTTATCAATAGATAAAAAGAAAATTGTTATGGATACAATAAAGGTTGCAGGTAGTTATGATATAGAAATTAAATTATATCCAGAGGTATCTACTAAGATGAAAGTAATCATTGTAGAGCAATCATAAGGAGGACTAAGTTTGAAGACTTACGATGAAACAAACATAGAAAGTTTATTAGACAGTGGGTTATCTTTAGATGCACAAGCTAATGTGATAAATCAGATATTAAATAACGTATTAGATGAGGGAGCAGTAAGAGCTAGAATTGTAAGATTTAAATTACAAAAGTATATAAACTCTACTAATATATGTGAAAGAATATATGCTTTAAACGTAATAGCTTCAGATGGAAAAGGGGAAAAGGTAGTTCCAAATGAAGAAGAATTACGAGGTGTATTAGAAGATACTATTTACTATATATCAGAAAATATAGCAAGAAAGTATGTCCAAAATAAGATTGAGACACAGGTTGAAAAGGCACTTCAAGATAGGCAAGATAAATTTATGGATGATATTAAGTTGTCTATAATAAGAAAACAAAAGGGACCTGAAAGCTCAAAGACAACAAAGAAGTTAGAAAAATTAGAAGAATTAGATGCAAAGAAAATAAATAAAAATCTTATGAGCCTTTTAAGACCAGAAACCTTTGAGGAAATTGTTGGTCAAGAAAGAGCTATAAAATCTTTAATTTCAAAAATGTTATCGCCATATCCACAACATATAATTTTATATGGTCCACCTGGAGTTGGTAAAACTTCAGCAGCCAGACTTGCACTAGAAGAAGCAAAAAAATTAAAATTTACACCTTTTGATGAAGAATCAAAGTTTGTTGAGGTGGATGGAACTACTTTAAGATGGGACCCAAGAGAAATTACCAATCCTTTATTAGGATCAGTACATGACCCAATTTATCAAGGAAGTAAAAAGGACTTAGCAGAAATTGGAGTTCCAGAACCTAAGACAGGTTTAGTAACTGAAGCTCATGGAGGAGTTTTATTTATTGATGAAATTGGAGAATTAGATGAAATCCTTCAAAATAAGCTATTAAAGGTTTTAGAAGATAAGAGAGTTGAATATTCATCTTCATATTATGATCCAGATGATGAAAATACTCCAGGATATATAAAATATCTCTTTGAAAAAGGAGCTCCAGCAGATTTTGTATTAATAGGAGCAACAACTAAAGATCCAAGCAAAATAAATCCTGCTCTAAGATCTAGATGTACAGAAGTATATTTTGAACCATTATCAGTAACAGATATTATTGGTATAATAGAAAATGCAGCAAAAAAATTAAATGTAAGCTTAGAAGATGGTGTTGCTGAACTTATAAGTAGATATACAATTGAAGGTAGAAAGGCTGTAAATATATTAGCAGATGCTTATGGATATTCACTATATAACTCTAGGGAAAAAAGTGAAACTATTACATTAAAAGATGTTGAAGAAGTTATATCTATAGGTAGATATGTACCATTTGAATCCTTTGATGATTTGGAAAGCTATGAAGTAGGTCACACTTATGGCCTAGGGGTAAGTGGATTTTTAGGCTCAACATTAGAAATTGAAACTGTGGTTTTTGAATCAAAGAAGCCGGGAATGGGAACTGTTAAATTTAATGATACAGCAGGTTCTATGGCGAAGGATTCTGTATTTAATGCAGCATCAGTAATTAGAAGAATAACTGATAAGGATATTAAAGATTACGATGTTCATGTAAATATAGTAGGTGGTGGAAGGATAGATGGTCCATCAGCTGGTGCAGCTATAACTGTTTCTATAATCAGTGCTTTATTAGACAAACCAATTAGGCAAGATGTGGCGATAACTGGAGAAATATCATTAAGAGGAAAAGTAAAACCAGTAGGTGGCATTTTTGAAAAAATCTATGGAGCAAGAAGAAAGGGAATAAAGCTTGTAATTATTCCTAAAGCGAATGAAAAGGAAATCCCATTAGATTTAAATGATATAGAAGTTAAAGCTATAAGTACAATTGAAGAATTAATGGAAATAGTATTTGAAAAATAAAATAAATTAAGAGCTGATAAATATTAATTGAGCTAACTTGATAGGATAATAACAAGAAATCAATACAATACTTATCAGCTTTTTTCTAGTGAGAAATTTTGATATAATATATTTATTATAAAAAGGAAGGAGGTTACAAATTGGATACACCAATAATGAGAAGCTTGCCTCAAAGCTTAGAAGCAGAACAATCTGTTATTGGAGCAATGATAATAGATAAAAGTGCAATAGCAAAAGCTTTAGAAAAGTTAAATGAGGAAGATTTTTATAGAGATGGTCATAAAGTTATATTTAAAGCTATTAGGGAAATGTTCTCTAAAGATATGGCTGTTGACCTTGTAACCTTGTTAGAATACCTAAAATCAACAGATAAGTTAGAAAAAGCAGGTGGAGTTACTTATATATCAGAAGTAAGTTCATCAGTAATTACAACGGCAAACTTAGAGGCATATATATCAATAGTAGAAGATAAGTCAACTTTAAGAAAATTAATTAGATCTGCCACTAGCATAATAGAAGAAAGTTATAATAAACAAGATAGAGTAGATGAAGTTTTAGACTTAGCTCAAAAGAAGATATTTGATTTAGCAGAAAAACAAGGGTCTAATGATTATGAACCATTATCTAATGTATTAGAAAGGGGCTTTTTAGAAATTGAAAGGCTATTTAATAATAAAGGGTCTATAACTGGAGTTGGTTCAGGAATAAGAGACTTAGATGCAAAAACATCAGGATTTCAAAAAGGAGATATGGTGCTTATTGCTGCCAGACCATCTATGGGAAAAACAACATTCTCTTTGAATATTGCAGAAAATGCAGCCTTAAGAGAAGGAAAAAGTGTAGTTATTTTTTCTTTGGAAATGTCAAAGGAACAATTAGCTTATAAATTACTTTGTTCAGAAGCAAATGTAGATATGCTAAAGCTTAGAACAGGTAATTTAGATGATGATGATTGGGAGAGAATAGCAAGAGCTACTGGGCCTTTATCTAAGGCTAAAATATACATAGATGATACTGCTGGTCTTAGTGTAATGGAAATGAGATCAAAATGTAGAAAAATAAAAATGGAGCATGGAATAGATATGATATTAATTGACTATCTTCAATTAATGAGTGGTAGTTCAGGCAGTGAAAGTAGGCAACAAGAAGTATCAGAAATATCTAGATCCATAAAAGCTTTAGCAAAGGAAATGGAGTGTCCTGTTATAGCTTTATCACAATTATCTCGTGCACCAGAACAAAGAGCAGATCATAGACCGATGTTATCTGATTTAAGGGAATCAGGATCTATTGAGCAAGATGCTGACGTTGTTATGTTCTTATATAGAGATGAATATTATAACAAGGAAACTGAAGATAAAAATATAGGTGAATGTATAATAGCTAAGCAAAGAAACGGCCCAGTTGGAACAGTTAAGATGGCATGGATTGGAGCTCATAGTAAGTTTGCTAACTTAGAGCTAGTTTATAAAGAATAATTAAAAAAATGCCATAAACAAATCAAAATTAATAATGAAAAATGTAAAATATATTTCCTATTATTTTATAAGAAATTAATATTTTTTACATTATACATTTTTAATAATGGAGCTGTTACAACAGCTCCATTATTTTTAGCTTTTAAGAATTTTTAAGTAGATATAATTAGCTTGTACAGAATTTTCTAAGGTATTAATATCTACTTCATTTAAATAAAACATTCTTTTAAAACTTAATAAGTTATTATACTTATTTCTTAAGGAGAGGTTTAAAATAAGAAAGTTATTTATGTGTTTCACAATTATTTCTTCTTTGGTTAAATCCTGCAGAAAAATATAAATATCATAAAAATTTTTTTTATCAATAACTTTTATAATAGGATTTTTAGATTTATTGATTGAGTTAATTTCTATTATATTATCTTTCATAACTATCCCTCCTTATAAATAGTTTGTATTATATTAATAAAGCTATCCTATGAGTATAATGGAGAAGTTCATAAATTATAAAAAACTAAGCAATTTATTTATAATAAAAAATAATAAGGAAGTGAAGGAAATGAATAAAAAGATAGGTTTCATAGGTTGTGGTAATATGGGAAAAGCCATTCTTACAGGAATATTATCATCTAGTGAAGTAGCTAATGATAATGTTTATGTATCTACTAAAAGTGATAAATCAAGAAAAAGTATTGAAGAGGAATTCAAGGTTAAAACTACATTAAATAGTAATGAGGTTGCTAAGTTTTCAGATATATTATTTTTAGCAATTAAGCCAAATGTTTTTAAGGAAGTATTATTAGACATAAAAGACTATATAAATAAAAATGCTATTATTATATCTATTGCTGCTGGAATATCAATGGATAATATGGAAGAATGGCTTGGAGATGACTATAAGATAGTTAGAACTATGCCTAATACTCCAGCATTAGTAGGAGAAGCTATTTCAGCTATTTATCCTAATAAGAATTTAAAAGAAAATGAAATTGAAGAAGTATGTAAAATTTTTAAAATGTTTGGCCAATATGAGATATTAGAAGAAAAATATTTTCATGGATTCATTGCATTATGTGGATCTTCTCCAGCCTATGTATTTATGTTTATAGAAGCTATGGCGGATGCAGCTGTTAAACTTGGTATACCAAGAAGTAAAGCTTATAAAATGGCAGAACAAGCTATTTTAGGCTCTGCAAAGCTTGCCTTAGAGACAGGTAAACATCCAGGAGAACTAAAGGATATGGTTTGCTCACCAGCTGGAACAACAATTGATGCTGTAGTAGAGCTTGAAAATGGTGGATTTAGAAGTACCATAATTAAAGCTTTAGAAAAGTGTGCTGAAAAATCTAAAAATATGTAGTTATGATAAATAGTAGAGTGCTTATGATATGGGATGCAATCCTAGTCAACACACTCTACTATTTATTAATTAAGAATTAAAATAAATAATGTTTATACCCTAGATAAATATTTTAAAGTTTTGATACGCCTGTTTTTATTGCAGTATCTCTAACTGCATTTGAAACTGCCTTTTGAACGCTTAAATCAAAGGCCTTTGGTAATATAAAATCATAATCTAAATCTTCTTCTTTAACTGAGTTTGCAATTGCATATGCTGCAGCAATCTTCATTTCTTCATTAATATCACTAGCTCTAACGTCTAAAGCACCTCTAAATATTCCAGGAAAAGCAAGTACATTATTAACTTGATTTGGAAAGTCAGATCTTCCTGTACCTATTACTTTTATTCCTGCTTCTTTTGCAACATCTGGGAAGATTTCTGGAGTAGGATTTGCCATAGCAAATACAATTGCATCTTTATTCATCGTAAGAGCCATTTCTTTACTTACTAAGTTTGGAGCAGAAACTCCAATAAAAACATCTGCATTTACTAAAGCATCTTTTAAATTTCCTTTTATATTTTCTTTATTAGTAATTAAAGATAATTCTTTCATAGAATCATTTATATTTTCCATATCCTTATTTATTATTCCATTTTTGTCGCAAATAATTATATTTTTAGCTCCAAAGGAAAGTAATAATTTACAAATTGCAGTTCCTGCTGAGCCTGCGCCATTTATAACTATTTTTATATTTTCAATTTCTTTTCGTACAAGCTTTAAAGCATTTATTAAGCCTGCTAAAACTACTATAGCAGTACCATGTTGATCATCATGAAAAACAGGAATATCTAATTTTTCTTTAAGTTTCTTTTCTATTTCAAAGCATCTAGGTGCAGATATATCTTCAAGATTTATTCCACCTAAAGAGGGTGATATTCTGATAATAGTTTCTACTATTTCATCAACATTTTTAGTATTTAACACGATTGGAAATGCATCTACATCTGCAAATTCTTTAAATAATATTGATTTACCTTCCATAACAGGTAATGAAGCTAAAGGTCCAATATCTCCTAAACCTAAAACTGCAGTACCATCTGAAATAACAGCCACAGTATTCCATTTTCTTGTGTAAGTGTAAGCTAAATCAGGATTTTTATGTATTTCTCTGCAGGGTTCAGCAACTCCAGGGGTATATGCTAGGCTTAAGTCTTTTTCGTTATTAATCTTACAATTTGATTTAATTTGATATTTACCTCTTATTTTAGCATGATATTTAAGGGATTCTTCGTAGATATTCATAAAAATACTCCTTTATTTATTTATTCATATTTTAATTATACGAATTATATAAATATAATGCAAAAAAATATTCGCAAAGAAGTTGAAAGTTTATTTTTAGTTTGCTAATATTGTATTTGGAGATTAATTTAAATTAATTTTATTAATGAGGGCTGTAAAGTCCTTAGGCAGGGAGGCAAATTAATGTCAGCATTTGTTGTTTTAGGTGCCCAATGGGGCGATGAAGGAAAAGGAAAAATGACTGATTATCTAGCTGAAGAAGCAGAGGTAATAGTTAGATTTCAAGGTGGAAATAATGCAGGCCATACTGTTGAAGTAGGTGAAAAGCAATATAAACTTCATTTAATACCATCAGGAATACTACATGATAATAAGCTAAATATAATTGGTAATGGAGTAGTAGTTGATCCAAAAGCCTTATTCACAGAAATAGATTATCTTGAAGCAGAAGGTGTTAAGGTTACACCAAGTAAGCTTATCATAAGTGATAGAGCTCATGTTATAATGCCTTATCATAAGGTGCTAGATAAACTTAAGGAAAAAGCAAGAGGAAAAAATGATATAGGAACAACAGGAAAAGGAATAGGACCTTGTTATACTGATAAATTTGAAAGATCTGGAATTAGAGTTTGTGATTTAATAGATGAAGAAGTTTTTAAAGAAAAACTTAAAGAAAATATTGAATTTAAAAATAAATACATAGTTAATGTTCTTGGCGGAGAGGCATTAAATTATGATGAAATACTAAAAGAATATTTAAAACTTGCAGAAAGATTAAGACCATATGTTCAAGATACGTCTGTAAGATTATATGATGAAATTAAGCAAGATAAAAATATATTATTTGAAGGGGCACAAGGAATGCTTCTTGATATAGACTATGGAACATATCCATATGTAACTTCTTCAAACACAACTGCTTGTGGTGTAGCAAGTGGATCAGGAATTGGACCAACTATGATTACTAATGCAGTAGGTATAGCAAAAGCATATACTACAAGAGTTGGTAAGGGACCTTTCCCTACTGAATTAGATAACGAAATAGGTGAATGGATTAGAGAAAAGGGACATGAGTATGGAGTAACTACAGGAAGATCAAGAAGATGTGGATGGCTTGATGCAGTTATTTTAAAAACAACAGTAAGAGTTTCAGGATTAACATCATTATGTGTTACTAAGATAGATACTTTAGCTGGCCTTGAAAAGTTAAAAATTTGTGTAGGATATAAGTTTGATAATAAAGTTATAGATTATTTCCCAGCAAGCTTAAATGACTTAGCAAAATGTGAACCTATATACGAAGAGTTTGATGGTTGGGGTGATGAAGTAGCTGATGCTAGAAGCTATGAAGAATTACCTGAAAATGCTAAGAAGTACCTAACTAGAATTGAAGAACTTACTGGAACAAAGATTTCTATTATAGGTGTTGGACCTAGAAGAGATCAAACTATAAGAGTTACAAAAGAACTTTAAAATCAATATAAAAAAGAGAATTATAAAACAGGTAAAATCTGATTTATAATTCTCTTTTTACTTTATAAAATTATAAGTAAAAAGTATTTATACAATAGAAGAATGAATAATTAGAATTTCCAAGAGCTTTTACTAAAGACCTTTTTTCACTTGTACAAACACTTATCCAAATAAGTAAAATTATTGAAAAAAGATTATAATTAGTAAATTATTATGATAAAATGAATATATATTAATATTAATATTAACGATAAGGGGTGTTTTAATGGAAACAAGGAAAAATAATTTGTTTATATCGGATATTTTATCTAGATCATTTAATTTATGCAAGGATAATTTTATTGAAATTATTAAGGCCATAGCAGTTTTTCTATTACCAGTAACTATAATACAAAATATAATAGATAAGGATAAGGTAGTTACTTTTGACTTTTCAGATAAGTTTTATAAAGTAGCTATTAATCAAGATCCATATTATTTAGAGAAAATAATTAATAATATAGATTTTGGAGGAATAGCAATGCTTATTTTAGTGGGGTTTATTATTAGCATTGTATCATTCTTTGGTTATTTAGTAATTATGAAAATAGTAGATTATGGTGACAAGAATGAAGATGTTAGTTGGATATCAGCGATTAAATATGTATGGAAGAAAAAGTGGAGTCTATTAGGCTTAAATATATTATTTTATATTATGCTTATTGCAGGAACTATTGCTTTTACAATTTTAAGCATAATGATAGCATTAATAACTTTGGGAATAGGGCTTATTTTAATTATACCTCTATGGATTTTTGTATTCTTAGTAATAATTCCTTCAACATATTTATTTAATTCAACTATGTTAGTTAGGGATTTAGGTGTAATAGATTCAATAAGAGAAACTTTTTTATTATTTAGAAGAGGGTATTTTTGGTCAACAATAGGAAAATTATCAGCTATTTCTGGTATTGTTTTTGGTCTAGCTATTGTGATGGGAATACTATCTTTAATTCCTGTTATTGGAGAAATTATAGGTATTATAGGTGGATATGCAATTGCAATTTATTTGATAGCTTATATAAACGTATTTGTCCTTGATAGAAATAAGCCAAATATAGATAGCTTTGGTGGAGATAATAATTCAGGCGAAAACTTAATAGATCCAATTATTTAAATTATATTAAGGGGCTGCCAAAACAGCTCCTTTATTAGCAGGAGGTATTCTTATGGGGAAGGCTTATGAAAAAGAATATGAATTACATTATTATGATGTAGATAAAAATTTAGAAGGAAATATGTCAACCATAATAAATATATTATCTGATATAGGAACAAGGCAATCTGAAGAGTTAGGATCAGGTATGAAAGAATTAATGAAAGAAAATATGACATGGGTATTTTATAATTACCATGTAAAAATATTTAGAAATCCTAAATATGGAGAAAAGCTAAAGGTAAAGACTGAACCGGTTGGGTTTAAGAAGTTCTACGCATTAAGAAATTATGAAATAAAAGATAATCATGGAAATGTTATAGTTACTGCAAATGCAATATTTCTATTAATTAACTTAGAAAAGAGAAGAATGATGAGAATTCCAGAAGCTCAATATGAAGTATATGGAGTTCAAGGAGATATAAAGGGAGAATTTAAGATACCTAGAATTGAAGCAATAAATGAATACAAATATAAAGATACATTTAAGGTTAGATATACAGATATAGATTCAAATCAACATGTTAATAATACTAAATATGTTGATTGGGCAATTGAAACTTTACCAGAAGAAATAGTAAATAATTATTCTTTAGATGAAATTAAGGTGACATTTGAAAAGGAATGTAAATATGGAGATACAGTTAATGTATATACTGATATAAGAGAACAAGAAGATGGATCATTAATAAGTATACATAAGATAGAAACTTTAGATAAGAAGGAATTAACCAGGCTAATTGGTTGTTGGAAGAGAGACGAATATATTTAATTTACTATATGACATTATTATTATTATAATTGACAAAAAACTCTTTCATTATATAAGGAGATAGGTATTACATTCTAGGCTACCTAATAAATTTTAGGTTACCTAGAATGTAATATCCGTATCCTTTTTTATTTAATAATATTTGATGCTATGCTTTTAGATACCATATGACCAGAACTCCAAGCCCATTGAAGGTTGAATCCACCACAATCTCCATCAACGTCTAATATTTCACCACAGAAATATAAATCTTTTACTAACTTAGATTCTAATGTAGAAGAATCTACTTCCTTAGTATTTATCCCACCGATAGTAACTTGAGCTTGATTAAAGCCATTAGTGTCAATACATTTAAATTTCCAAGACTTTAATATATTAATTATATTTCTTTTATCGCTCCAATTTAATTCATAACAAGGCATATGAAGGTTTGATATCCCTGATGCTTTTAAAACTGTAGAAATTAGTTTTTTATTAATAATTCCTATAAGAGAATCAATAATAGGTCTATGTGAAAACATAGCAAAGTGGCCTTCAAGAAAGTTTTCTACATCATTAATATCTTCATTAGGTAGCATATCTACTAAAATTTCTACATTTTTATTATTAAGTAATGCCTTTGATGCATGACCTGATAGTTGAAGAATTGGAGGTCCTGATATACCGTAATCTGTAAATAATATTTCTCCAAATTCTTTTCTTATAGTTTTTCCATTAACTAATAATGTAGCATATCCATCAAATTTTACACCTGATATTGATTTTAAATAAGGATTATCTAATTTTAGTTGAACTATTCCAGGAATAGTTTCTACAACTGTATGGCCTAAAGATTTTGCTAGAGTATATCCTGATCCATCGGAGCCAGTTTTAACAGCTGATTTTCCTCCACAAGCTAAAATCAATTTATTACATGTGAATAACTTTTTTTCTTCGTTATTTGTGGATAACTTAAAAACTTTCTTCTTGTGGATATCTTTTACTTTGCAATCTGTGTATAAAGGTATACCTCTATCTTCAATTGAAAATCTTAATATATCAACTACTGAAGAGGCTTGAAGAGACTTAGGATACATTTTTCCGTTCTTTAACTCTACAATAGGAAGACCTAGAGATAAGAAAAAATTCTCTGTGTCGCCTACTCCAAAACCAGATAGAACTTTAGAAAAAAATCCCGAATTTTCGCTATGGTATGAAAGAAAGGGAAATGAAATAGTTTTATTAGAAATATTACAACGTCCATTTCCTGTAGTTAATATTTTTTTGCCTATTCTATCAGTTCCTTCTACTATTGCTACATCTAAACCATAATCTTTAGCTGTAATTGCAGCCATTAACCCTGACGCACCGCCACCTATTATAATTAAATCATGATGAATCATAAAAAAACTCCTTAAAAAATTTATTTTGAAATTTCGTATAATAGAATTATAATATATTTATAAAGAATATTTAACAAGTTTAACTAAGCTAAAGATCAATAAAATACTAGGTTTTAAATGATTTTATTAGTATGAATTTAAAAATTAAAAAAAAGTTATGAAAAAGTGTTGACACTATATTAAAATTTATGTATTATAGTTAATGTGCTCGCCGACAGAAAGGCAAGCACGGGCGACAAACAAAAAAAGTATATGGCTCCTTGGTCAAGCGGTCAAGACACCACCCTTTCACGGTGGTAACAGGGGTTCGATTCCCCTAGGAGTCACCATTTATGGAAGCATAGCTCAGCTGGGAGAGCATCTGCCTTACAAGCAGAGGGTCACAGGTTCGATCCCTGTTGTTTCCACCAATAATGGCTCAGTAGCTCAGTTGGTTAGAGTGCCGGCCTGTCACGCCGGAGGTCGAGGGTTCGAGCCCCTTCTGAGTCGCCACTTAAACTTAAGATAAATATGCTGGCATGGCTCAACGGTAGAGCAGCTGACTTGTAATCAGCAGGTTGTAGGTTCGATTCCTATTGCCAGCTCCAAAAAGCTTTAGAATATTCTAAAGCTTTTTTATTTTGTAATTTATAATTATAATCTATAAAAATATACACGATAATTTCCATAATACCGAATGAAGAGAGGAATTATTTCCTTTAATATAAGAAAGAGATAAGTATTATATTACTGCGACTTGGAGCCTGCGACGGATCAAATGACTAACAAGAAAAGAATAAGTAAATGTCATAAATAATACATATGATAACTTTCATAATTCCGAACATGGAGAGGAATTATTTCCTTCAGTGTAAAAAAGAGAGAATGATTATATTGCGGCGACTTGGAGCTTGCGACGGAGAAGAGATAATAAGAAAAGTACAAGTAAGAATTATAAAAATATACAAGATAATTTTCATAATTCTGAATGAAGAGAGGAATTATTTCCTTTAAGTATATAAGGAGATTAATATCATATTACAGTGACTTGGAGCGAATGCGACGGAACAGGAATATGATATTAATCTCCTATTTATCTTCTTTTTAAATTAAGTTGAATTCGAATATCTTCAGTATAGAACTTATAAAGTTTGAAGTTTCCTAAAAGTCTTGAGGAAATTCTTTCAGTATAAGTTGTTCTTATATCAGATAAACTTAAATTTGTTGATATAAGCATTTTCTTTTTTCTAAGTAATTTTTTATTTAGTAAATTAAAAAATTCAGTTGTTGTAAAATCTGTTATTTGTTCTGCACCTAAATCATCTATAATTAATAAGTCGCAGTTTAGAAGTATATTTTCAAGTTCAGAATTATTCTCAAATTTAATTTCTCTTAAATTATGCATAAGTTCATCAATTGTTCTATAAATTACTAGAAAGCCATCATCTAAAAGTTCTTTTGCAACACAACAACTTAAAAATGTTTTTCCTGTTCCTGAATCACCATAAAACAGAAGGTTATCATTGGTAGCATTAAAGTTTGGAATATATTCTTCCCTAAGAAATTTAAGTATATTTTCCATATTCTTTCTAGGGGAGAATCTATCATCTTCATTTAATTTATGGCTAGAGAATAATGATAAATTGAAATTATTAAAGTTATTAACAGAAAGTGTATCTTTTAAATCAGAGTTTTTATAATAGAGCTGAACTAATTTCTTTCTATAACAAGGGCATCTTTTTATACCTATATATCCTTCATCTTTACATTTTGGACATCTATAATGTAAATTTAAATAGTCAGCATCATAACCTTTTTCTACTAATGCCTCAGTTTTTTTAATTCTTAAATCAGTTATCTCATCCTTAAATCTATTTAATGTATTTTCATCCATGCCTTTTAGAATAGATAATGAAAGACCAAGTGATTTTTTTTGAAGTAAGTTATCCAATTCCAGTATTTCTGGATTTTGCTTTTCAATTACCTTACGTCTTTTTATTAAATTTTTTTCTTCTTCAGCTCTAATGTTTTCATAAATTAAAGCTAATTCTTTTTCATATCCTTTAATCATCAGTATCCCATCCTAACAATTTCTTTTCTAAATCATCATAATCATAATCTCTACCTTTAAAGTTATCAAATCTTAATTTAGGTTTATTAGAATTCTTAGTATTGTTATAAACCTTTTTAGAAGCTGAATTTTTATAACTAGCTTCTTTTTTCTCAATATCTTGTAGTGTCCTTAAGTTATCTTTATTCCAACTTGATAAAATACCATCAATGTATTTGAAGTCTGCTCTGTTTAATCTTTGAAAGCAAATATCACAAGCTTTCTTTATTACATCTAAGGAATAACTATAAGTTGAAGTCCATTTTTCTAACATATCTTCTTGAGGTTTCATAATATCTGTATTTCGAATTCCTAAGAATTTAAGGATTTCTCTATAAGTACCCCATTTATCTTCAGTTTTTCTTATATAATTTTGAGCATCATCAACGGTCTTAATTTTCATTTCATTCCAAGCTATTGCGACTTTTTCAATATATCTAAAATTAGTTTTTCCTTTAGATGCACAAAATTCAATTAATAATAATATTAACTCAGAAGAGAAATTTAGATCCTTTTTCCAACTAATATAGGTTTCTACTTCACTAGGGGATAAGGTCCTACCTAATAATTTTCCTATATCCTTTAACATTGAACCATTATTAGTATTTGTTAGTTCTTCCACTAAGTTAAATTTTTCAATGGTAGTAGTTCCTTCATTAGATATATCTACAAACTCTATATGAAAATTTCCCATATTATCTATAGGTATAAGCTTTATAATACCTTCATCATTCCAATAGTTGAGAGCATTTACTATATCCGATTCTAAAAGATTTAGTGATGTAGCCATAACAGTAGAATTAACTCCAGGTTCACCTGTAAAATTGTATTTAAGCATTAAAAGATAAACCTTAACAAATTCTCCTCTAGCTTTTGGCATATATCTTTCAATAAAAATATTACTGACTGGAGTAAATTTTAAAGGCTTTGACTTAAACATAAAAGTGCTCATATTTTCCTTTACCTTTCTAAAAGTAATATTTACATAACTTCATTATATCAAAGTGAAGAAATAGCCTCAACATTAGTAAAAAATATAAATAGGAATATTATTTAAATAAATGGGAAAAATATTATATGTGATTGTTAATAAAAGAAGGGAGTACTTATGGATATAAAAGGTGTATCGGTAAGGCTAAGTAAGATATTTATTAAAGCTGCTTTACTACTGATAATAATTAATATTATTTTTAGCAATAGTTATTTAAAAGTGAATGCAAAGGTTAATGATAATTTAAATATTAACTTAAATAATAGAATTTATTCAGCATCTAATAAAATTTCAGATAATATTTTAGATAATTTTATAGTTGCATTAACTGGAAAAATAAATGCTTATAAAGTGATGTTAGGTGAAGAAGTAATAGGATATACTGTTTTAGAAAACAATTTAGATAATATAAAAAACATTATTTTAAAAAAGTATATAGATGAAAATAATATACAAGAGGATATGGTTAAAGAATTCCGTATTAAAGGAGATATATCATTAAAAGAAGAAAGAATGAATGTTGACTTGATTCAAACAAACGAAGAAATAGCAAATAATATTTATGAGCTATCTAAAAAAGAACCTTATAATATAATAATAAATATAAAATACTTAAAAGAAGAAGTAAATAATATAAAACCATCTACTATGATAATTCCAACAGAAACTTTATTTTTAGGTGAGTCTAAAATTGAAGAAGGAGTTTATGGACTTAAAAAAGATACAAAAGAATATATAGTTGAATCAGGTAAAATTATAAATTCAAAAATAATTAAAGAAGATATAATTAAAACCTCAATTAGTAAAAAAATATATAGAGGAACTAAAAATCCTTATGAATATGGAGTTGCTTTTTTAAGTCATCCAACTAGGGGGGGATACATGACCTCTGGATATGGTGAAAGATGGAGCTCATTTCATAAGGGAATAGATATTGCAGGAAATATAGGGGATAATGTGTTTGCTGCAATGGATGGTGAAATAACTTATGCTCAATATAATGATGGTGGATATGGTAATTTAATTATAATTAAGCATGAAGATAATATGAATACATACTATGGGCATCTAAGTAAATATAAAGTAAATGTAGGAGATAGAGTGAAAAAGGGAGATATAATTGGAGAAGTAGGCAATACTGGATTTAGTACTGGTCCACACTTACATTTTGAACTAAGAGTAAATGATAAAGCAGTAGATCCTACAGATTATATAGTACAATAAGAAAATTATAATAATAAATATACAACATAATATAAAATAAGAACTCAATCTAAATAATGATTGAGTTCTTATTTTAATATTAGCTTAATATTAATTTTTCCATCACCTTGATGATTTTTTTGAAGATTATCTAGGGGTTCACAAGCAACTTTTAAGATTGATGATATATCTTTTGGAGTTAAGTTCATATCATCTTCATAAATTAAAGCACAAACACCAGCTATATAAGCAGCAGCTATTGATGTTCCAGTAAAGGTCTTATAAGATAAATCTAATTTGTTAGGATATAACTTATTTCCATCTTTTTCAGAAAGAAAATTTATGTCTGAATTTAATGAAACTATATCTACACAAGAAGCACAAAGGTTAGGTTTACTATCTTTTCTTTTAGAACCAACAGAAGAGTAGGCATAAGGTTGTATATTATTAGATGAATCATATCCTGAAACTGTTATGCATTTATTACAAAGGGCCAATCCAGTAATAGAGCTATCTAGATTCTTATTGCTTCCACTAGGTATTACGCAAGTAATATTCTTACTATTAATTAATTCAACTAAAGAATCAAATAATTTTTGTAAAAATGTATTATATCCTAATAACTCAAAGGGAAGACATAAAACCTTTATAATTCCTTTTTCAGCTTCCTTAGAAACTAATTCCATTGAATATAATATATCTGAAAAGTATCCCTTACCAGTTTTATCAAAAGCTTTATAAGCATATATTGAGCTTTCAGGTGCTATACCACTATACATTCCATTTGATTTTTTACCATTGCCAGCAATAATACCTGCAGTACAAGTGCCATGACCATTATCATCATATGGGTAATGTAAATTATTAATTAAATCTATAAATAAAGATATTCTATTATATGGAGTAATCAAATCAGTATGAGGATAAACTCCAGAATCTATTATAGCTATACCAATTCCCTTACCTCTATTTCTATTTTTATTAGATAATCTAACTTTATTTGCAGTATTCACACTAATACCACATAAAAATAAGTATTCATCAAAGCAAATATATTCAATTTCAGGATATTCTAATAGTCTTTGAATTCCTCTAGAGTTTAATCTAGCAGAGATTATCTTACAAGATTCTATGTGATTTATTAGCTCACCCTTGTATGAAGATATTTTTTTTATTATACTATCTTGAAATCGCTTGTATTTTATCAATATTCTTAAGTTATTATATGGTGTTGATATCATACATGACTTTAAATTTGGTTCCAATCTTCTAGTGAAAGAAAACATATTAATCTCCTAAAAATGATCACAGTATATATTATATTAAAAGGTATATTTTTGTTAATATAATAAAAGAAAAAGAGAGGATTTAACCTCTCCATTTAAATATTATTATTCCAATTATCATAACACCAATTCCAATGAACTCCCTAAGGCCAAAAGAAATTCTTTCACTTCCAAAGAGACCAAAAGCATCAACTATGCCTGCAGAAGCTAATTGAGCTATTAATATTATTCCAATTCCTAAGGTTGCACCCATAGAGCCTATACTTTTCATAACAGTAAAAATTATAATAACTCCTAGAATACCACCTAATAAGTAAAGTTTATTTACGTCCTTTACAGCCTTAAAATCTCCCTTGCCAAAAAGTATTAGTATTATTAATGTCAATACTAATGCAGTTCCTTGTACTATTACATTAGTTTCCCAAGTTCCAACTTTTTCTTCAAGTCTTGTATTAAATACTCCTTGAAGTGTCATTGAAATTCCAGAAATTATTGCGTATATTATTGATAACATCATATCACCTCCAAGGTATTATTCCCAGGAGATAGAGTAAATATTAAAAAACCTTCTATGATATTATAGAAGGTTTTCTTTTAATTCTTTAAAAATGATTCTTTAATTTGAGTTTCGGAATATCCTAAAGTTATTCCTAAGCTTACGAAATCTTCAACTAGTGTTAAATAGTGATCCTCAGAACTTGATATTATTAAGTCATTTAGATCTATAAATAAATTTAAAAATTGATCACTTAGACAATAATCATTTGGCTTTATTGCAATTTCTTCGATTGAATTATATTTTTTATCTATACCAATAGATATAATTGTAGAAAAACAATCTAAATACTTTTTAAATAAAGCTTCTTTATTTATTTCTAATTCTTCTCCAACCCAATACTTATAACATTTCGTTTCATCAGCTAGATGACTTATTTTTGTATGTAACTCTAAATATTTTCTAGCCCAAATCTTATACTCACTTAAGTTGCTATCAATAATAAGTTGTTTATTTCTTTCTATTTGAGCCTCAAAAAAAGACTTAATTTCCATAAACATCCTCCTGGTTTTTTGGTTTACCAATACTATTTTACAGAAATAATTTGCAAATGAAAAGCATAGAAAACGAATACAAAAAAATAAATTTTTTTATATGATAAAAAGTACATAAATAAAAAAAAGTAATAATTTCTACTATTATTTTAAATAGGAATTATTACTTTCTTTTAACTTATAAATATAAGTTCTTTTTTAATGGATAACTCTTAACTAAGGTTTCTCTTTTATTATTTGAAAATCTCCATAATTCAATTCTATCTACCTTTAAAGTATCACATTTTGCTTTGAAACTTATTTCACCATCATTCTTCTTAATATCTCTTGGAATGAAATTTAGATTAGCTAATGATATATGCATTGGTAACTCATTAGAATTATCTTCAACATTAAATCCATGTAGCTTTAATGTATCATTCATTAATCTATTCATTCTTTTGATATATCCAACATCTTGGATTTTAATGTTTAAGGTTTTATTATTTTCTGAAATAGTAACTTCTTTTATTAATTGAACCTTAAAGTTTTTATATGGTTTAACTATTTTATCTACTACAACATCTAATTTATCTATATTTGGATTCTCGATTACTTCTAAAGGTATATAAGGGGCTGGAGAATTTCTGTTTGCCCTAAACTTTTTAGAAAGATTCTTTTGTATAGGATTTAAATTTTTATATGATTCATCATCAAATAATGCAACTAAGTAATATTTCATAGCTTCAGCCTCTCATAATATATTAATTTATATGTATCTTAAATACTACAAACTATGTTATAAATTATAACATATTACAAAAAATTAAAAAAGATTATATAATTTAAAAATTTTATGCACATTTTATTCTAAAGTAAGGAAAAAAGCCTTTTGGAAGAAAAAACGCTATTTAATTAAATTATTTTTATGATATAATGTTAAATGTAAGTTTTTAAGAAAGTTACATAGAATGGATAATTATTGAAATAATAGGAAACATTAATATATATAATTTATGATAAGGGTGAAACGGATGGAAAAGTTAGTTATAAATGGAGGAAAAGTTTTAAAAGGCTCAGTTGAAATAAATGGTGCAAAAAACTCAGCAGTTGCAATATTGCCAGCAGCAATATTGGCAAGTGAAGGAAAGTGCATTATTGATAACGTACCAGATATAGAAGATGTACATTGTCTTGAAAGAATATTAGAAAGCCTTGGATGTAGCATAAATAAAATAGATAATAATACTATAGAGATAGATTCTACAGATGTTACTAGTGTTGATGCATGTACTAGCGATGTTAGAAGAATGAGAGCTTCATATTATTTTATTGGAGCTTTATTATCAAGATTTAAAAAAGCAAGAGTAGAACTTCCAGGAGGATGCCCTATTGGAGTTAGACCAATAGATCAGCATATTAAAGGATTTGAAGCATTAGGAGCAAAAGTAACTATTGAGCATGGAGCAGTTACAGTTGAAGCAGAAAATCTTCGTGGAGCAAATATATTTTTTGATGTAGTTACAGTTGGAGCAACTATTAATGTTATGATTGCAGCAACACTAGCAGAAGGTACTACTATACTTGAAAATGTTGCAAAAGAACCTCATGTTGTTGATGTAGCAAACTTTTTAAATTCTATGGGTGCAGATATTAAGGGCGCTGGAACAGATGTAATCAGAATAAAAGGCGTTGAAAAATTAACTGGATGTAACTATAGTGTTATCCCAGATCAAATAGAAGCAGGAACATTTATGATTGCAGCAGCGGCAACTAAAGGGGATGTAACTATAAATAATGTTATTCCAAAGCACTTAGAATCTATAGCAGCTAAACTTATAGAAATGGGTGCAACAGTGGAAGAAGGAGATGATAGCGTTAGAGTATATGTAGAAGGAGATTTAAAGGGAGTTAGTGTTAAGACAGCTCCATATCCTGGATTTCCCACAGATGTACAACAACCTATGTCAGCACTATTAAGTATAGTGCCAGGAAAAAGCTTAATTGCAGAAACTATTTGGGAAAGCAGACATAAGCATATTGATGAGCTTAAGAAAATGGGAGCAACTATAAAAGTTGAAGGAAGAACTGCAATAATTGAAGGTAAAAATAAATTGGTTGGGGCTAAAGTAATAGCAACTGACTTAAGAGCTGGAGCAGCTATGGTTATAGCTGGATTAGTAGCAGAGGGTGTTACTGAAATATACGAAATTGAACATATAGATAGAGGATATCCTCATATAGAAAATAAATTCGCAGCCCTAGGTGCAGATATTACTAGAGCCATAGAAGAGTAACATCTATGGGGGAAGAAGAATGAAGTTTTGTTCATTATATAGTGGAAGTAGTGGGAATAGTATCTTTATTGCTTCTGAAAATGCAAGAATTTTAATAGATGCAGGTTTACCAGGAAAGAAAATTGATGAGGCCTTAAAAAATATTGGAGAAGATCCAAAGAATTTGGACGGAATTTTTGTAACTCATGAACATTCAGATCATATTAAAGGGATAGGCGTTTTATCTCGTAAATATGATATTCCTATTTATACAAATGCAGATACTTGGAATGTATTAGAAGGCTCAATAGGAAAGATAAAAGAGCATAATATAAAGATAATGGATAGAAGGTCTACTATGTCTATAAAAGACCTAGATGTAATTTCATTTAATATACCTCATGATGCAGTAGCACCAGTTGGATATACTGTACACTGTAATGGTAAGAGAGCAAGTGTTACTACAGACTTTGGAATATATACAGAAGAAATAAGAGATAATATAAAAGATTCAGAAGTTATATTATTAGAAAGCAATCATGATGTAAATATGTTGAAATTTGGACCATATCCTTATACTTTAAAAAGAAGAATATTAAGCGAAGTTGGACATTTATCTAATGAGGACTGTGGAAAAGCATTAGTAGACTTAATAAAATATAAGTCAAATAAACGAATAATTTTAGGGCACTTAAGTGGAACTAACAATCATCCTGAATTAGCATTAGAAACTGTTAGTGGCGTTTTAAGAGAAAATGATATTATACTAGATAAAGATATTGATTTAACTATGGCTAACAGGCATAGTCCTAGTAATTTAATTGTAGTTTAGTCAATTTAAATAAAAAACTTATAAAACATATAAAAAGGAGAATAAAGTATGAGTTTATATAAGCAATGGACTGATATGGTAGTTGAATATGTTAAGGTAAAAGGAGAACAAGCTTTTTGGAATGAGTATATGGAAATAGAAAAGTCTATATACAAGGAAATTCTATCAAAGCACACACAAAATTTAACTTTTACAATTAAGGATTTAGCTGAAAAACAAAATACAACAGTTGAATTTATTATGGGATTCGTAGATGGAATCAATGATAGCTTAAAGAATCAATTAGACTTAGAAGCTTTAACAGCTGAAGAAGAAATAGTACTTGAAGTTGATTTAGAAAAATTATACTTTAATATGCTAGATGCAAAGGCTGAATATTTATATAACCTACCACAATGGGAAGGTATTTTCTCACCAGAAAAGAGAAGAGAAATTCAAAAGCAATACAGAGATTCTGTAACTGTAAGAAATGAAAATAAAATAGGAAGAAACGACCCTTGTCCATGTGGAAGTGGAAAGAAGTATAAAAAGTGTTGTGGAAAATAATTTATTTATAAGGAGATCTATAATTTTTAGGTCTCTTTATTTTTTTTTTAATATATATTTATTATAATAAAGATGAAGTAAATATTTGGGAGTGATATATAATGGACAATAACGTAAAATGGGTAAATGAACAAAAAATACTAAGAACTATAGAAGCTCTTAAGAAAAACAATATGAATGGGTATTTAGTAAACAACAATGAAGAATTAATAGAAAAAATAAAGGAATTAGTAAATGAAGGTTCAACTGTTTCCTGTGGTGGCTCAATGTCATTATTTGAAACTGGAGTTATAGAGCACTTAAGAAGCAAAAGATACAAATTTTTAGACAGATACAAAGAAGGGTTAAGCAAAGAAGAAATTAATAATATATTTAAGCAAAGTTTTTTTGCAGATGCTTATTTTGCAAGTAGTAATGCAGTAACTGAAGATGGAAAGCTATATAATGTAGATGGTAATGGAAATAGAGTTGCAGCAATGCTATTTGGACCAGAAAAAGTAATTCTCGTAGTAGGTGTTAATAAGATAGTTAAAAACATAGATGAAGCAGTTATAAGAAATAGAGAAATATCTGCTCCTGCTAATGCAAAGAGACTAAATAAGATGACACCTTGCACTAAGATAGGCTATTGTGTTGATTGTAAAGGAAGCGACAAGATATGTAGAGAATTTACAGTTATATCAAGCCAAGGAAATAAGGATAGAATACATGTTATTTTTATTAATGATAATATAGGATACTAATAATTTAAATAAGAGTGAATATTTCATAGGTAATAGCTAAGAAGTAATAAGAGTTATTGCTGTTTTGCTTGGTAAAACTTAAAAATATAGAATAAGTAGTTATTATGTGAGGTTGACTTCTCTTTAGTGAAGCCAACCTCATTATTGTTTATTCAAAGTTATTTTCGTAGAAATCGAAGAAGCTACTAATTTTTACACCTTGTTTTTTAATATTCTCATCTTCAGTATTTAATTGCCTATAAATGCTAAGATAAGAATGTACAGAGTGACCAATATTTTTATGTATAATACTAGGTAAAATTTAACACAGTATTAATGGTGATGAATATGATTTACACAACAAACATTAGTACTGAAATAATTTTAAAGTCAGTTCAAGATTTACATAAGCTTAAAATTTTAATTGAGGTTAATAATTTGGATAAACCTAATTTTAGTGCAATAGCAAGAGAATTAGGAGTAGATAGAAGAACAGTAAAAAAGTATTATGATGGAAATATTAAGAAAGATAGAAAACCTAAGAAATCAAAAGTAGATGATTTCTATGATACCATTTCGATACTGCTTTCAGCAGAAACTAAACAAATATTTTATTATAAATCTCATCTTTATAGATATTTGGTTAGAGAAAAGGGGTTGAAATGCTCAAGAAGCGATTTTAATTATTATATTCTAAAACATGAAAATTTTGCAGAATACTTTAAGCCAAAGAAAAAAGGAGATGCTGTAAAATCAGAAACTCCTTTTGGAAAACAAGCACAGTTTGATTGGAAGGAAGATTTAAAGTTTTCTTTCAGGGACGGTAAAGAATTAACTTTTAATGTTGGTAGCTTAATATTATCAGCTTCTAGATTTAAATACTGGGCAGTTTCTCCTGCTAAATCTCAGGCTTATTTATTTGATTTTTTAGTTAAGGCATTAGAATCATTTGGAGGTGTTCCAGAAGAAATATTTATAGATAATGCATCTACCATGATGGATAAAGCTAGAACTGAAAGTTCTGTCGGCAAAGTTAATCCTAAATTTCAACAGTTTGCTGATGACTTTGGGTTTAACATCGTCCCTTGCGTTAGAGCAAGGCCGAATACTAAGGCTAAGGTTGAAAATCCTATGAGAATTATAGATGAAATAATGAATTATAATGGTCTGCTTGATAATGAACAACAGTTATATGAAAAAATGCAACAGATAACAGATGAAGCTAATTTAAGGATATGTCAAGCTACAGGAATACCGCCAATTTTAGTGTTTAAGAAAGAGAAAGAACATCTTTTACCACTACCGAATGATAAAATATGTTCTTACTACAAAAACACAACAATAAATGCGAAAGTTAATTCCAATTCACTATTTCGCTATAAGGGAAATTTATATTCAGTCCCTATTGATTTTATTGGTAAAAATATTGTTGTTAAAGTTATTGATAATAACTTATATGTTTATTATGGTCAAAAATTAATAACTTTACATACAATTTCTAATAAAAAAATAAATTATCAAGAGAATCATCATTTAGCAATGGTGGGAGTAACATTTAAAAATTCAAGTCAAGAAAACGTTAAAGATTATGCAGTTAAACATTTAGAGGAGATGAAAAAATTTAATGAACAGTTATCAACAATTACAGGAGAATTTACGTGAGCTTAAATTAACACAAATGAGTCTTCAAATAGATGATTATATTAATAAAATAAATGATCATAAAATAAGTATTGTAGATGCCTTAAGTGAATTAACTAGTAAAGAAGTTGAAGTTAAAAATTTTAATGCGGCTCATGCCATGGTTAAAGTAGCTGGCTTTCCGCACCTGAAAGAGTTAAAAGATTTTGATTTTGAGTTTCAATCTAAAATAAATAAACAACAATTTTTAGACTTTGAAAGTTTGAGATTTTTAGAAAATAATAGCAGTATTATTTTAATAGGGAATAGCGGCGTGGGTAAAACCCACCTTGCGACCTCAATTGGAATTGCTGCTGCAAAGAAAAGAGTAAGTACTTATTTTATAAAATGCCAAGATTTAATAGAGCAATTAAAAAAAGCTTACTTGGAGAATAAGCTTGACGATAGGATAAAACATTTTAGTAAATATAAACTTCTTATAATTGATGAAATTGGATATTTACCTATTGGTGAGCAAGAAGCAAAAATGTTTTTTCAACTTATAGATAGGCGTTATGAAAAGAAAAGTACAATAGTTACTAGTAATATAAATCTATCCGACTGGAATCAAATATTTGTGGATAATATGTTAGCTAGTGCTATTTTAGATAGACTTGTCCATCATTCTACTATTGTTAATATTCTAGGAAACTCTTATAGAACTGCTACTGCATTATCCAAAATAGCTGATAAAAATAGCTGAATAATTGTACATAAAAATCTTGGCACAATTGTTCAAAAAAATCTTGACATTAATATAATTGCCCTCCATAGGTTTTATAGTCCTTCCAATTTTTCTTGATAACTTAATAATTAATTTTATAGATAATTTCCTAATGATGATGTAATATATATTTCCAGGAAAATAATTAATAATAAATAAAGATTTTTATTGTGTCAAAAATTACATTAATAAATAAGTATATTATATAGGAATTAATAAATAAGGAGATTATAATGTTTGAAATGTTTCCTTTACTCTTTAATAATTTAATGGGAAATAACCAAGGTAATAATATAAGGAATGATATATTTAACGAAAATAATTATAATGGGAATATGTACAGTGGAAGCGCTGATAATGGAAATTATAAATATGGAACTTTTACTAATGGTAATGATATAATTAATGTATTTAGTGGGAGTTTTGCTGGAACATTCAACAATATATTTAATGAGGTTTTTACAACATTAATTAATAATGAAGAATTAATAAATGGTATAGTAGATACTGTTATGAATAGTGATGTAGTAAATTCTCTTCTAGAAGAAGAAGAAGAGGAAGAGGAATTAAAATTAGAGTTTAGAGACTATGGAGATAGATATCTTATAGAAGGAAAACTAGAAGGCGTAGATAAGAAAGATATAGATGTAGATTACGATAATGAGCATATAAGTATAAAGGTAAAAAGAGATGCCTTAAAGGTTAATTCAATAACTATAGCAATGATTCAAGATAAGGATTATATTGAAAAAAGTTTTTATGTGCCAAAGGTTGATCCTAAGAGAATTCAAGCAGTATTTAATGCAGATGTATTAAGAATATACTTAAAAAAACTTCCAGAAATAGAAGAAGGAACTACAGTAATAGACGTAGAGGATTATACTAATTCATCAAGAAGTTAAATAAAATAAATAATACTTAAGAGGAGAATGTGGGATATGAATATAACTATAATTTCAGTTGGAAAGTTAAAAGAAAAATATTTAAAACAGGCAATAGATGAGTATTCCAAAAGATTATCTAGATATTGCAAGTTAGATATAATAGAATTGCCAGATGAAAAAACACCAGATAATGCATCTGAAAAAGAAGAGTTACAAATAAAAGATAAAGAAGGAGATTTAATTCTTTCAAAAATAAAGGATAATATGCATGTTGTTGCTATGGATTTAAAGGGTGAAAACCTAACATCAGAACAATTTGCATCATACATAGAAAACTGTGGAGTTATGGGAAATTCTAATATAGCCTTTATAATAGGTGGGAGCTTAGGACTTTCACCAAAGGTAATAAAAAGGGCTAATTATAAGTTATGTTTTTCAAAAATGACCTTCCCCCATCAATTATTTAGAGTAATGCTTCTAGAACAAATATACAGAGGCTTTAGAATAATGAAAAATGAACCGTACCATAAGTAAGCCTCCAAATCTATGATTTGGCAAGGCGAACTTACTCAGCGAGCGAATGCGAGTCGAGTTTCCTCTAAGTCTCCGAATCTATGATTTGGCAAGGCGAACTTACTCATGGGAACGAAGTAAGCGGGAGTTTTCTTTAAATACTATTTTTTATTTGAAAATAATAACGTATCATAAGTAAGATAAATTCGTATAAGCATATAAAAAAAAAAGAATAACTAAACAAAATAGACAAAAGTATCCAAGAGGAAAAAGAATCATTGCTAGCTACACTTTCAGATGATGTAAGTGAAGAAATGCCGTATAAATTTATAAAGAGTATACTAGAGAATTTTGGGAAAGTAATAACAGAAAGTGCAACTACAGAGAAATAGAAGAAATTGATTCATATGCTAATAGCGGAAATAACTATAAATGAAGCAAGAGAAATATATTCAATAAAACTAAAGATAAATTATAGTCTAGTAGACTATATAAGTAAAGAAGAAGGAGTATCAATAAAGGGTACTCCTTCTTTTTTTAGTGTGCCCAGCATGGGCAACAACTTGACGGTGAAAGTCCGTTGTGGGCTT
>ERZ857882.461-NODE-461-length-51789-cov-3.896702_pt1 | contig 51789 bp, 38 predicted proteins | sample MGYA00519697_ERZ857882 | MGnify/ENA primary metagenome ERZ857882 (study PRJEB31778, sample SAMEA3449373) | human gut metagenome | biome: human gut; feature: human-associated habitat; material: faeces | place: United Kingdom | collected 2010/2012 ...
GGATGCGGATTGTTATATTCCGGATACCGGTCTTCGTACGATATCTCAAGCAATTCCATCAATGTCGGCCTTACTTACGTAGCCCCTCAATTTGTATTAAAACAAAAAATCAGTGAGAAATGGCAATTCCGCGAAGTCCTCGGACTGGGATATTTCGGCTACCGTGAATCTCTTAAAGGAGAAAGCGCCTCCTGTTCCGGCCTCGGATACAATTTTGCATTAGGTGCGGAATATTTACTGAGTGACCATGTCGGGATCGGGGCGAATATTGGATATATCGGAGGTTCATTACCCGACCAGAAAAATGCCGGGTACCAGAAATCGGATGACGAAAGAAGCGGTATTTTCCGCCTGAGTTTTGATGCTGGAATCCGCTTTTATTTTTAGCAGAACAAATAAAATTACCTACATTTGTCCGGAACACTAAATTACGTATAATATGAACAGCGCATTCCTCCGTTTCCGGCTCCGCCAGGCAGGAAAGTTTATTCGTGAAATACCTGTTATCTATCTGGTTATACTGACAGGTATTTTACTGATAGCCGGGATTGCACTGTATCAGTTTACAAAAGATTTACATGGGAGCCTGATTATAGCGGGTATCCTGCTTGTTTTCCTTTCATTGATTCAATTACGGAGAAAAGACTATCATTTTATCTATCTTGCAGAGGAGAAAGCCTGGAAAGTATTCAGTATGGATTATCTCTTACTGTCCTTGCCGGTCCTTATCATCATATCGGTAAATTCATTCTGGTATGTATCGCTGGCAATTATAGCCGGATGCATAAGTCTTGGTTTCATAAAACAGCCTTTCCACCGGACAAAAAAAGGAATGAACTCCCCTAAATGGATACCGGCGGAAGCCTTTGAACTGCGGTCAGGGATACGGCAATACGGCGGTTTATTACTGATCCTTTATGTGAGTGCATGGATAGGCCTGTTGTTGCCTTTTGCTTCTTTGGCATCGCTCTGGTTCTTCACAGTCATAGTATCCGATATATTCAGATTTTCAGAACCGGTACAGATACTTTGCTCACAGGAGCGTCCGGTCAACAGGTTCCTGCACGGAAAGCTTCGTTTAAATTTGAAGTTATTCTTATGTGCAACAACTCCTGTTTGCGCAATATATACACTTTTATATCCGGAGCATTGGTGGTTCATCCTCACCTTTCTGGCTGCGGTTTCCCTGAACATAACACTGTTTATTATAAATAAATATGCCCATTATCTGCCGAATATAAAAATAACAGGAGGACAGGTCCCCATAACAATAGCCGTAATAAGCATTTTCTTTCCGGTTCTTTTACCGGTAGTCTTGTTTTTCCTGGTCAAAAACTATCTGGCTGCGCGCCGGAATCTAACAACTTATTTATATGCTTACAATCCGGAATCTACAAGTAGAATATAAAAAAGAATTTCCTGTACTGAAAGGGATCGACTTATCGATGGAATCAGGGAAAATACATGGTCTGGTCGGCCTGAACGGTGCCGGAAAAACGACTTTGCTGAATACGCTGTATTCTTTCATCCGTCCATCCGCAGGCTCGGTCAGCTATAACGACAGATCTCTGAAAAGGCAGGATATTGCCTATCTGGAAGCAGAGAACTACTTTTATCCTTATATGACAGGGCGCGAATATCTGGATCTTTTCCCGGCCGGCAAAAACGGCTTTAAAACAGACAACTGGCAACAACTTTTCCATATTCCGTTAGACGATATAACGGAGAACTATTCAACCGGGATGAGAAAGAAACTCGCTCTGCTGGCCATTCTGAAGCTGGATAAACCAATCGTTGTCCTGGATGAACCGTTCAACGGCCTGGATCTGGAAAGTGCCCATATCCTCACCCTCATCCTGCAACAACTCCGGAAAGGGGGCAAAACAGTGCTGGTCACCTCACATGTTTTCGAAACACTGACTTCCTGTTGCGATTATATCCACCATATCGATCACGGGGCAATTGACCACAGCTATTCCAAGGACCAGTTCGAAATGCTTCAAAAACGGCTCTATTCAACCATAGAAGATCAGGCTTCCGATCAGATAAAGAGACTTATTTAGTCCTTCAATCCGATAGGCATGTACTAAACAAATTAGGGGGCTTTGAAACACCCCCTAATTCGAATAGAAAAACGTTTTATATATTTATTCAGTAGTAATCGTCAGTTGTTTTCCTTGTTTCAACAGGTCATGTGAAATAAACCAACCTTTGATTTTCTGACCGTCGTAAGAGATATCCGTAATCTTCCGCCCATTGCCGTTCTTTACGATCGCGAACTGATTATTATCGCCTAAAGTGAATTTCACCTGATCGAACAAAGGTACGGTTACAATATATTCCGGATCAGCCGGAGAATAGGTATATAAACCAATGGCATTGAATACATACCAGGCAGACATTTCACCGGCATCATCCATTCCCGAATAGGCGAGCTTCTCTTTACCCATATCGTAATAATGGTTCATGATGCTATCCAGCACACATTGCGCTTTCTCCTGTTTACCGATGAAATAATAAATATAGGGAACACTGTGGTCCGGTTGATTACCATGGCAATAATTTCCGATGAAACCGGTCATATTATGCGCTTCATAGTTTCTCCACGGTTCAGTGAACAGTGAATCCAGCTTCTGTTCGACCGCTTTTTCACCGGGATAAAGGGCAATCATGCCTTCCGGATCATGGGGAGCAAAGAACAGTGACTGCCAGGCATTAGCCTCACGATACATATAGGCATAATAAGGATAGTAAGGATCGAAATCCTTGATCCAGCTGCCATCGGCAATCTTTCCGCGCCAAAAGCCCGTACCCGGGTCAAACAGATTCTTATAATTGCCGGAACGTTCCATCAATGTTTTATAAATACTTTCATCTCCCAACTCCTTAGCCAACAAAGCGGTCGCATAATCATCGTATGCATATTCCACAGTCTTTGTTACAGCGGCTTTGTATTCATCCCAGGTCGGGACATTGGTGGTATCCTTTTCTGCAATCCATCCTTGTTCGATGTATTCATCCAGATATGGCCTGCCGCCTTTTCCCGGGACAGTGGCATTATTCACCAACAGTTTATAAGCCCGGTTCAGATCGAAGTCCTTCAATCCGCGTAAATAGTTACCGGCAACAAATACAGAGGCATGGTCACCATGGAAGAAGGTCGGCATATAACCATTTCGCTTTTCGCCTTTATCCGTGATGGACTTGATCACATCGGTCGTTACATCCGGAGAAATCATTCCCAATAAAATCAACTTATTGCGATAATCGTCCCAGAATGACGGATCGGTATAATAACGGAAACCATTATTTACCACATTGCCTTTGGCATCCGTATATTCCCCGTTCACGTCGCTACGCAACGCCGGCCATAAGAACGAACGGTACAGGCAGGAATAGAAAATGCCTTTCTCACGTTCTGTTCCGCCGGTTACTTCTATTTTGGATAACAAATTCTCCCAGGTCTTATCAGCCTCCTTACGAACCTGCGCAAAACTCTTATCCTTCATTTCCTGCTCCAGGTTCATCTTTGCATTATCAATACTTACGAAAGAAAAACCGATCTTTAATTCCAGCGGTTTACTTCCTTTGCTATCGGCAAAACTGACAACCGAAACTTCATGTTCACCATCTTTCAACTGTCTGATATCCTCAATCTTATAATTGGAAACAGCATAGAAACGGATATTTCCTTCCGCATCCTGATTACCGGAAAAAGTATAATCGTCGACTTTTTGAATACTCCAGTCTCTTACTCCATTGTTTGTCCGTGTGATATCCACTAATACTTTCTTGTCGTCATCCGGCCGGAAAGTATATTTATGATAAGCACAGCGGAGCGTGGAAGTCAGTTCGGCATTGACCCCGTACCTTTCCAGAAACACCTGGTAATAACCCGGACGGGCCGATTCGTTCGAATGACTGTATGTTGAAGCATAATCACCGGAAGAAATATTTCCTGTCACCGGAAGGACAGGGAGATGCAGCAAATTCCAATGTCCTTTGTTGGTATGCGAAAAACCATAGATGACCGTATCTTCATACTGGTAACCTGCCCCACTCCGGAACTGAGTCACCGGACTCAGCTGTACCATCGCATTCGGGACGGAAGAACCGGGAAAGACTTCTGCCCCCCAGGTCCTTGTCTTCAAATGACGCTCATAACCCAGATCTTTCGTTTCCCATAGCGTAGCTGTCCCCAAAAGAGGATTCACATAATTCGTAAGTTGTTTATCCGGCTGGCAACTTATCATTATGGTTAATGACAGCAAACCTGCAAAAAAAGAGTTTTTCATGCTAAATTAATTATTAGAATATGATAATGATCAAGAATTAAAAACTATATCTGTCTGAAATTAAAAACACGTATAACTTATAATAGATTCAAATCGTCCAGCAACGCAGCCGCTTCGATCAACATACAACCGCTCAGTTGTTCGGTCAGTCCTGTAGATGCTCCCGGGGCGTTCCGCCAGTAAGTACCGAATAAGACATTCGATTTATTGGTTCCCTGCGTCCATAATGTCTCGGCATTGGTTTTCAGGAACTGCACATAACGTCGTTTAGCACCTGCATCCAGGCGGTCCTGTTGGATCAGATCCGTAAAATAACGGATAAAAATACCTTTGAATAATCCACCGTCTCCAGTTCCTTCATCTTTCAGGATGGAATTGTTGACCAATGTACTGATGGTATAATCAGCGGCCAAAATGGCATCGTTCAGATAGGCTTTTTCTCCCAATATCTTATACAATTCAACAGCCGATCCGACAAATGTTCCTTCATTGTAAGTAAATATCCAGTCTTTCTGTATTTCTCCTGTATTACTGTTTATATTATCATACACCATTCCGTTATTACTATTGAATAATGTACTTTTCTCCCAGTTATATATCTTGAGTGCCCATTCTTTATAGGTCTCATCTCCAAACTCACGATACAGGCGGGCTGCCAGAATACAAGCCGGACCGTTTGAACAGGCATTTTTGCTATACTCCTGCCCTTTTACCCAGGTGATACCTCCACCTGCATTCTCATTCCAACCCACTTTGATATAATCCCATATCTGCAATGCCGCCTCTTTATATTTCTGTTCTTTGGTTGCCTGGTAAGCACGAAGAATAGCAAGGGCATTCCATTCCATATCATCGTAATAGTCATTCCGGAACGAATTACCGTTCTTGATCTTCACGCCTTCAAACCATTGGTCGAAATAGGTTTTATATTTTGCATCTTCCGTACGCAAATAAGCATCCGTCAAAACATCCAGCGCATGCGCCTGAGGCCAGTAATGGAACGTCGTATTTCCGTTGCTATCATAATTAAAATATTTTCCTCCTGCATTCCAGAATGAATTTACCAATGCTGTCGTACTGCTGTCGGCAGCGGCATACCAATTAATATTATCATTTTCATCCGGTCCGTTCGGAGTATTATCATCATCGCCACAAGCCCCCAGGAAAAGAGGGAGAAACAGGAAAAGGAGTATATTCTTCATGACATTATTTTTAGCTGTTAAAAAAGAAGGACCCGGAATAAGATCCATTTTTCTCGAAATATACAATTCCGGGTCCTTCTTATCCAATATTTGTAATAAACTATTTAACGATTGTATGTGTGTAAGGCTGGTCTGCCGTCAGATAAACGGTATAAGTAGCCGGAACACCATCAAAATCACCCATCAGCTTCCATTTGTTATCCCACTGGGATACCTCGGTAAACAGTTGCAGGTAATAATAAGACTCCGGACTGCTTGCCGTCGGACGGGAGTCTGTCTGGTTCAATGTACCCCAGTCGACTTCCTTCTCTGCATCGGCACCTCCATTTTCCCGGATAGTCATTCTGAACTTATAGCGTTCGTCCCTACCCCAGCTCTCTTGCTTGAAAGTTACCGTTTCCTTCGCCTGGAATACACCATAACCTACATAAGGTAGTTCAAACAGAGATTCTCCGTCCGGACAGAAATAGAAAGTTATTTTGTTTACCAACGTATAGGTACAGGCACCGGTATTAAAGTCTAATGTAATACGGTAAACACCGTCTTTAGCGACCGTTGTCGTTCCGTTCTCTTTCACCATACCGTCCGCTGTATAGAACTCTCTCGGAGTACCGGTCTTTCCGTCCGTAAAATAGAATGGTTTGCCTGCCGCCAGTTTTGTATACACTTCAAATTCACCACCGGCAACAGCTTTCATTTTATGTGCCTTTGCCAGGTCAGCCCCACCTTCAGAAGCCTCTCCGGTCACATAGACATCGATCGGAACATCTTCGAAACCTGCCAGGCGGGTTACCGTAATCTTATTTTCAACGCCGGCTTTTACGCTCTGCAGACCTTTTGAAGAGAGTATAGTCCACTTGAATGTACCCGTATCAGACGGTTTTATGCCGACCTTACCTGCAATCTGATTCAACTGTTTATGCGTAACGGATACATAATTGCCAAATCCGTTATTATTGGCACACATCACATACACCGGTTTTGAGAAATCACCGTCTACCTTATCAAATGCAATCTGGTAAAGAGCAGTACCTGTTTCCTCTACACTCGGTGTTTGCCATTCAAAATAAACACTGGATGATGCGGACGGTTCCAGAACAACGGATTTTCCATCCGCCGGTTCAAGTAATGTACTGACACTTGCCAAACGGTTATCCGTGTCACCCATATTATCATTACATCCCATGAAGACCAACACGGCAGAGGTGATGAACATCAGTTTTATAAATATCGCTTTCATAATTCCTCCTTTTTATTTGATTACTAAATTATGAGTATATTCACCCTGCGTATTCAAAGAGAATGTAACATCATATGCCTTATCGCTCCAGCCATCGGTAGCCGGGCTCTTCCAGACTTCGTTGTTTGTCCACTGTTCTACATTCGTCTTTTCAGCCATGTAGTAATACTCATCATTTCCAGTCGGTTTGCTATCATTATTGATGGCGGCTCTCCATTCGGTCTCTCCGTCAGAACTTTCCATTCTGAACTTATAACGATCGTCCGAATTATCGCTATCCGTCAATCCCGTTACTGTATAGTTGCTGATAGCCCAGACACCGAGACCCTGGTAATCCAGTTCTATCTCTTTCTGTGACCAGTTCAGTAACCATTTCACTTTAGTCACCTCTTTGGAAGTAAACGATCCGGCATTAAAATCAATATAATATTTATAGATACCGGTTTTGGTTGCTGTCGTAGTACCGCCTTCTACCAGTTTTTCACCATTCAACGAGTATTCAGTCGGAGTACCGGTATTGGCACTGACAAACTTGAAGGACTTGCCCTCCGTCAGTTTCATGAAAACTTCAAATTCGCCGTCAGCCACTTTCTTCATGATCATGGCATTCTCCAGGTCAGCTCCTACTTCCGTGGCTTCACCGGTGATATACAACTGGCTCGGAACTTCTGCGAATCCTGCCAAACGGGTAAGCGTCAGCGTACGTTCTTCTTCAGCCTTGACCGGATTAATACCTTTGGAGGCATACACCGTCCATTTCAGAGTCCCTTCTTCCGCAGATCCGATCCCTGCTGAAGCGGCGATCTGGTTCAACTGTTTATGTGTGATCGTTGCATGATTAGTTCCGCCATTGTTGTCGGCAGTAACTATAGAAACAGGATCGGAAAAATCACCATCCGCCTTATCGAAAACAACTTCGTACAACACAGCACCACCATCTTCGGCTAACGACGGCTCCCATTCAAAATACAAAGAAGCCGATGCCGATGCTTGCAGGACAACGGCTTTCCCATTATCCGGTTCATATAACGCTTTAACGGCAGTCACGCCCAAATGCCTCACTTCCCCGTCACTGCTACATGCCGCAAAGACCATAGCAAAAGCGAACAGCATCATATATTTTATAGATATTATTTTCATATCTCTTAGATTTTTTGGATTTAAAATTTTAATCAATATCCCGGATTCTGAGTCAGATTCTTATTGATATCCCGTTGTGACTGCGGAATAGCGAACAAGTAATCTCTATCTTTATTGAAAGATCTCTTATCCAATTGGATATACTGTGTATTATCCGCAGCAAATTTAGCTCCGCGAGGATTGCCATTTAGTGCCGTCTCGATCGTTTTCCAACGACGGATATCATAGAGTCTTGTCCCCTCGATAGCCAATTCACAACGGCGTTCGCGGCGTACAATAGTCTGCATATCACCTGAAGCCGGGTAATTCAAAGCAGAAGCGTCTGTGAAACCGGCACGTTCGCGGATCGGACGGATCGTCTTGTTCCAAACGGTTTCGTTCATCTCACCCAGTTCTGTTTTTGCTTCAGCATACATCAATAAGACATCGGCATAGCGCATCAGAATCAGATTCAAGCCGGAAGCAAGACCTGCCGGAGCGGTCGGATCAAACCATTTACGGAGATAATAACCTGTAGCGGTGGAGTTCTGTCCCGGACCGATATATTCATCCAGATTAGCAGCACCTGCATCGGCAGAAGAACCCAGTTTGATATAAATTGTGGACGTTTTGCCGTTACCGTCTGTCCACTGGTAGCCATGATAAACGATAGTAGCCTGCAATCTGGGATCTCTGTTTATGTAGGGATCTTCTTCTTTATAGCCGGAACCGCTTTCATGAATCGACCGGCCATTTTTCATGATATAATCGTCCACCAGTTCCTGTGTCGGAGCAAAACCGTTTACACGTCCGCCCACAGACAAGGGAATCCCATCGTACATTTCACTCCAGGTTCTCAGATTCAGCAGATATCCCATATCCAGGATCACTTCGCTGTTGTATTCGTTTTCCGGCAAGAACAGACCTGCATAGCTTGAAAATAATGCATATTCACCATATTCGCCATTGATTATTTTCTCGCAGACAGACGAAACATTCTGCCAGTCGTTCTCATACAGATAAGTACGGGCGAGCAGAGTCATAGCAGCCCCTTTTGTGATCCGGCCGTTATCAGCTGCCGCATATTCCTGTCTTGTCGGCAATGTACCGACAATATCATTCAGTTCGTCACGGACAAACTTGATAACATCCGCTTTCGGCGAGCGGGCAATCGTATTAGCCTCTTCGATTGTCAGTGTATAGTCAAACAAAGGAACATCGCCATAATTATTAGCCAGGCGGAAGAACAGCATGGCGCGAATGAAACGTGCTTCTGCCTTCATCCTGTTTTTTAATGTTTCATCCATGTCGGGGACACGATCAACATTTTCCAGGAATGTGTGGCATGTTTTAATGCCTTCAAAACATTTTTTCCAATCTTCAGAGAATCGTCCCAAAGCGGCGTTTGCCTGACCCGAAGTAATCAGTTTCTCATCCGTACTACCACGCCCTTCGTATAAGTTGTCCGATAACCGTTCGTCTGCGAAGAAATAGCCAGAACTCATCATCTGACTGTAAGCCATGCTCAATACGGAAGAAGCCTTTGCCTCGGAAGTCCAGTAATTCAAATCCGTAAACTTATTGGTAGGAGCCAGATCCAAATCATTACAAGATACGAATGATGCAAGTATAGCGCATGCTATACTTGGCAAATATTTCAAAATATTCATTTTCATAACAAAGTCTATGTCTTAAAATTCTATATCCAAACCAAATCCATAATAAGTCAGTGTCGGGTAGTTACGTCCGCTGTTTGCCCCAATGCCACCGATGCCCCCCATATCGCTGCCGAATTCAGAAGATTCCGGATCGATAAATGAGTTCTTGGTAAATGTCAACGGATTTTCGGTATTTACGCTGACACGTAATTTCTGTACACCAAACTTCTGAGTCAGTGCCTTCGGTAAGGTATATCCGATCTGGATATTCTTTACACGTAAGTAAGCTGCATTCAACAAATAAATATCTGATCCGGCCATACCCCAGTTGTTCGTAGAAGAAGATGAGCCTGGGGCAACTAAACGAGGCCATTGGGCATCCGGATTTGTCGGAGTCCAGAAATCCAACTGATGTTGATAAATACAATAGGAATAGTTTGAGTGGAATGGTTCTATCAACTCACCACGCAGATACATGGAACGTTTGCCCACACCTTGCAGCATGACGTTCAGGTCAAAACCTTTCCATGTCATATTATAAGTGAAACCGAATGTATAACGCGGAAATGCATTACCCAATATCACACGGTCTTTCTCATCGATGACACCATCGTTGTTCTGGTCGACATACTTCACATCACCGGGCTGAACGGAAGCTCCTACCGGCAGCGCACTGTTCGCAATCTCATCGTAACTCTGGAACAATCCGTCTGTTTTATAACCGAAATATGAACCTAACGGCTGCCCTTCACGAATCAATTTATACAACTGGTCATTCTGGTCAATACGTTCTTTTCCTCCGAAATCGGTCACTTTATTCTTTGAGTCGGAAACATTGAAATTGAAGTTATGCTGGAAATCGCCAGAATTTAATTTGTAGTTGATCGTTAATTCCCAACCTCTGTTTTTCATTTCGCCAGCATTCTCCTTGGCTGCAGAACCGCCATAGATAGACGAAACTTCCGGTGTTAACAATATATTAGATGTCTTCTTATCAAAATAGTCTACGGATAAGAATAAATTCCCATTCAGGAAAGTGGCATCGGCACCGATATTAAAGTTAGCAGATTTTTCCCATGTCAGGAAGGCATTACCATCCGTATAGCTCGTTCCCGGGACAGATATGCCATTGAATACATAGCCGTTGTTGTTCATCTGATAGACAGTCTGGTAAGAATAATTGTCCACATTCTGATTTCCTAGTACACCGTACGATGCTCTCAGTTTCAAATCGCCGATGTTACTCTTATACGTATCCATAAAGGCTTCTTCAGACAAACGCCAGCCGGCAGAGAACGAAGGGAAGAACCCCCAGCGCTGATCTTTGGCAAATTTTGAAGAACCGTCATAACGGAAAGAGACATCTCCATAATACTTATCCATATAATTATAGCCTACACGACCAAATACGGAAGTAATGCTTGTCTGGTCCGTATCATTGTTCGAGTTTTTGTTATCTTTATTCTGGATGGATTCGTCTGTTGTCGGCAATCCCAGGTCTTCATCCGTGTATTCCCAGGCAATACGGCTTGCTTGTTTTGTGTAAGATTCGTTTGAAACACCGACCAATGCGCTTACGTTATGGGCATTATTAAATGTACGGTTAAAATCCAATAAGAATTGTGTACTCAGAGTATAACGCTTTTCATTATAATCTTCAGTCATTGTATTGGAGTGCATGTACAGTACCGGATTCTCCAAATCGGCAGAAGAATACAACGGCACTTTCTTGTCGCGCCGATAACGATGATGCTGAGTCAAATCCAGACCTACCAAACCGGTTGCTTTCAAACCATCGATGATCTTAACATCGAGGTTCATACTTCCGATGAAATTGTCTTCGTCTTTCTTCTCATAACCGCCGTCCTGCAACAATGCCAACGGGTTGTCATCGCCGACTATATCATTGACCAGATATTTGTCGCCTTCCATAAATTTGTAGTAATAATAAGAAGGGACACGGGATGAGTTGATGATCGTGTTTCCTGTACCACCGGCCACAGTTCTGTCTTTACGACGGTTATAAGCCATCAAGGATGTCAACTTAAAGCGTCCATATTCCGTACTCAGATTACTACGGAAGTTATAACGTTCCATACCGAAGCTACCCTGGAAGTTACTCTCCTGGTTATAGTAACTGGCGGATACCATGTAGGTCGTATTTTCACTACCCCCGGACACATTTATATTATAGTTCTGTTGGAGACCGGATTTGATGATTTGGTCATACAACCATTCTTCTTCATTACGGTGATCATACAAATCGCGAATCTGGGTTGGTGTGAACTGGGAGGCACTACCCACATTCATATTTGCCTGGTTTCTCAACATGGCGTTTTGCCAGCCTTCGACCGGTGAAAATAAAATATGCGGGTCCTGGATACCGACCTGTCCATTGAACGCCACAACAGGTTTACTGCCTTTGGAACCTTTTTTAGTCGTTACCAGAATAACGCCATTTGCAGAACGGGAACCATAGATGGCTGCACTACCTGCATCTTTCAGGACAGATACATTATCAATATCGTTCGGGTTCAGATTGTTCAGAGTCGATGAACTCGATACCAATCCGTCGATAACGATCAGCGGGTCATTGTTCCCCATCGTACTGACACCACGGATGTTGATGTTCATACTGTTATCGTTCGGATTCGCATTTTTGCTCTGGATAATAAGGTTGGCAGAAGCTCCCTGCAACGCTTGAGTCGCATTGGTTACCGGACGATTTTCAAAAATCTCGCTGTTCACCTGGTCCACAGATCCGGTAATACTCTTACGGGAACGGGTACCATAACCGACAACCACTACTTCGTCCAGTTTCTGGGTGTCTTCTTTCAATGTAATACGAAAATCACTTTTCCCTTTCAGAGATACCGATTGTGTCAGATAACCGATGAAAGAAACGTCCAATGTGCCATTTTCCGGAACTTCTAACGAGAAATTACCGTTAAAATCAGTAACCGTACCGTTCGTTGTTCCTGAAACAACGACGTTTGCACCGATAACAGGCTCGCCTGTTTCATCGACAATAACACCTTTTACGTTCTTTACTTTCTGATTGACCGCATTTTGGGAGGGAGAGGTAATGACGAGATAGTCACCTTTTACCAAATAAGTATAGCCTGTACCAGCCAGCACCTGACTCAATACATCCAATACTTCCGCATTTTTCTGATTAAGCACAACTTTCTTGTTTACATCCAACTGTGTGCCATTATAGGCGATTTTGTACTTGGATGAAGCTTCAATCTTTTGGAATGCTTCCTTTAAAGAAACAGTCCCTTCACTAAAGGAGACCTTTTGCGCATTGATCTGCAGGCAACCTGCGATCAAAAAGCTCAGACAATAGGTTCCAATTCGTCTGGATTTGTGTTTGTTCTTCATATGTAATTAAAATAGTTAAACAATTGCACCGATTTGAGTACGTACTCATCTATAATGACAGATGGAAAAAACGTTGCACCCAATCAATCGTAAAACTTTTTCAAATTACATGTGATTTTTTTATTGTTTCCTATTTCAGATAAATACTTTTCCCGTCAATTTTATATTCCAGACCGGGTATCAACTCTTTCAGAAGCATGAATATATTTTCTACCGATTCATTTTTATTAAAATGAACTGTCAGCAGATTCTTATTATAGGCAGATGTCTGCAAATGTATATCCAATCCATATGTACGTTGCAGGATACGAATAATATCAGTGAATGAATAATTATCAAACAGCAAACCTCCCTCACGCCAATCAGAATAATCGGCAGAAACAACCTTTCTCACATCAACGCTTCCGGATTCTATATAATAGACCAATTGCTCATCAGGCACCAGGTGAAAAGTTTTCCCCTCTTCATCCTGCAAACGGACTTGTACAGCCCCTTCTTCAAGCGTAGTCGCAATCTGCCCTATTTCAGGATAAGCAAAAAGATTGAACCGGGTACCCAACACCTCGACATTCAGTGTCCGGGCTTTAACGATAAACGGTTGTTCCGCATTCTTTTCCACCTCAAAATAACCTTCACCTGACAAATAAACTTCACGTCTGTCTCCCACAAATATAGAAGGGTATATCAGTACACTACCGGAATTCAACCAAACCCGGCTACTATCAGGCAAAACAACCTGCTCACGCTTTCCCGCAGGAACAAAATGTTCTATCAGCGAAACAGTCGCCAACACATCTTTCACACTGGTTGCTTGCCAATAAAAATAAACGGATGTGGAAAACATAATCAATGGTAAAAGCCATATAGCTGTCAGTTTTACCCAAAACGGCATGATCCGCACATTTTTTGATGCAGATTTTTTCTGTTCCGTAAAACCTAAATTCCTACTCAATATGGAATAAGCCTGCCGGGGACGAGCTTCATTCATTTCCGGAAATCCCATAGTATCCCAAACCGATTGCAATGCCTCATCAACTTCCGGTCTGTCCTCTTTTTTCAATAGCCGTCGATGTATCTTCCAGTTCATCTCCTCCGGGAGATCATGGTGAAAGAAATAATCAACTATTTTTTTTATATAACTCATTTCTCCTTTACGATTATATTATAAAGACTACTCTCATGCTATTCACCCCTAATTTTTTAACACAAATAAAGTATCAATAGGTATAATAAGATTTTTCTTAACTCTTTTAACGCCAGATTCAAGTGATTCTCTACCGTCTTCTTGCTCAGATCCAATTTCTCTGCGATCTCTGCATTCGATAATCCCGCTTCACGGCTCAGCTGATAAATCAGTTTACGCTGAGGCGGCATATTAGCCACTACCATATCTATCAAAAGTTGTAAATCTTTTGCTATCAGATCTTCATCCGGTGAATCATGAGCCTCTTCCTCAAAAGGCTTTTCATTCAACCTTTCTATACGTATTTGTCGAGCCTCCAAAAAATTAAAAGTAGTATTTTTAGATAAAATGAACAGATAAGCTCCCAAATTCCTGACATCGGCAAACATACTGCGACTTCCCCACACTTTTGAAAAAACCTCCTGGGTAATATCTTCCGCATCTTGTTGCGATTTAACCAAGCCGTATACAAAATTGTGGACTTTAGGATAATAGTGCATGAATATTGCCTGAAAAGCATCTTGGCTTCCCTGGACCAGTTCCTTCACTAATAGTTCCTCGTTGATAGATTTTGTTAGCATAGCAGCAAATATACGAAGCTAATATTTAAATCAAAACGAACACTGACAATTTATTTTGTCTAAGTTGATCTTAATAGGATATTTAAGGTATTTCAATTATAGTTCCATCCCAATGAAACTTTTTCCCCACTGTAACGGGTTTTATTCCCCACTGTAATGGGGAAAAATCCCCACTTCAATAAAATAGTGGGGAATATTGAGATAACAGACCGACAAATTAATAATGAATCATCCCAAGCATTTTACTTCTGGAAAGCAGACATGCTCCTAATGCACCTGCACGTTCTCCTAACTTAGAAACTTTGATCTCAGTATCCTGAGAAACCAGATTCAGTGAATATTTCCGTATCGCACTTTTAATAGGCAGACTGATATATTCGCTGGTCAAAGACAAAGTTCCGCCGAGTACCACCAGCTCCGGATTGAAAATATTCATAAGCCCGGCAATTCCACGACCCAGCTTCTCACCCATTTCTTCCAGGATTTCGATGCAAAGCACATCTTCCTTCTGGATTGCCTCTATCATATCGGCCATTTTTATCTTCTCCTTTTTCTCTATTTTCTCAGCGAGAATAGTACTGCTACCTTCGCGGTAACGTTCCAGCAACTTACGATGCAAGGCAGAGCCGGATGCTTCGGTTTCAATACATCCCTTTTTACCGCAGTGGCACAGAATTTCGTTATCAAAGAAACAGAAATGCCCGAATTCACCGGAAAAACCGGACTTACCATAATACAGTTCACCGTTTATAAAGATGGAAAGTCCTAATCCCCATCCCATATTAATGAACAATATATTTTTTTCACCCTTTACGACACCCTGCATATATTCACCATACATCATCGCACGAGTATCATTTTCGATATAAATTTTTATATTAATGCGTTCTTCCAGAATCTGGGACAACGGTTTCTCTTCGAAATAGAAAATACTGTAGCTATAACCTGACACAGGGTTGACACGCCCGGAAATATTAACGCCTACCGCCAATACTTTTTCGCGAGGGACACTCAACCGGTCAATAAAATCATTAATTAGATTGCATAACATCTCCAAAGCCTCCGGCGTATTCTCCAATGAATACGGGATATTTTCTTCCACACGCAGCTTGTCTCCTTTAAAATCGACTGCTGCAATATTAATTTTACTCCGGAAAACATCCACTCCGACAAAATAACCGGAAACCGGGTTCAAACCATAGATATTCAGCTTGCGTCCTCCATTTGTCTCCTGTTTTCCAAAATCCAGGATATAACCGTCATCTAGTAATTCTCCTACCAATTTCGTTACGGTAGGAATACTCAAATCCATTTCCTTGCATAACTCTGCAATTGTGGCATCGCCATTGGCTATATAATAATGTATAATCTTCTTTTTTAATAATGCACTACGATTGCTATCGGCCGTGATAAGGAATTTTGTATTCATGGTGTTCTTTTTTGTCTACTATAAATTTGAATAAACAAAAGTAGATAAATATTCTTCAAATAGTCCTCTGAGTAAATAAAAAAAATCGACAATAAACGTTCATATAAGCCCCATTCATAAGCCAAAGATGAGACTTACTTTCAAAAACAAGGTTTCCTTTTAAACAAAAAAATAGAGAATATCATAGTCTTTTAAGAACTAAGATACAAAAAGAGAGTGTTTTGGCATATTAACAGAGATCTCCGGCATCCTCATAGCTGATTCATTAAAAATTCGAAAATCATAAGTTTATTTTAATTCATCTTATTATAATGAAAAAGTAAGCCATAGTTCATACAAGACTCAGGTTCATTACAATGAATAACATCCTTCACCTGTAACCAGACTGATGATATTTCGTGATTAAGAATATCATTTAGATCGCTAATATCCAACCCTTTGAGCATAAACAGATCATATCTTTCTCATTCATACATATCACTTTAATAAAGATATAAAATTAGCATATTATCAAAGTAGGAATTAGGTACCAAAAAAACTCTTTTTCATTGTCAGCTCACAATACCCTTTTCGCTCTTTTTTTAAATACAGCGTAAATATAAATAAATATTTTTAATAATATACTCCACAAACAGAAAATTATTTCATATATATCGCAGAAAAGATCCATTTAGAAGGCATTCTTCAAATAAAACAATCTGTAATACAAAACTTTCCTAATTCCGCAAAACACATAATATTGCATATAAACAATGATATACAAAACATAGACACATATATCATATTTATAAAAAACATATAAGCTTCATTCAACACCTGAGTCTTGTATGAACTCTGGCGTACTCTTATCCTACTCTTTCCCATTCAATTATATCCAAAAGTCGGAAAACATTTCAGATTCTCTATCGAATTAAAATAAAAATATGTATCACCTAAAAATCAATGCTTATGAAAATGAGATGAATCTACCCGAATGCTACTAAACGTACATTGAATGCAAATGTTCCCACGGCTAAAAAACTGCCGTATTAATCGATTTATTTTAAAACAAAAGGATTATTGTATTACTCCTTTATACGATTCAAACAAAAATAACATCATTATGAAGAAGAATCTTTTTATTCTAATACTATTCTCTCTTTTACCGGTTATTACATGGGCTCAAGAGAGTATAAGTGTTAAAGGGGTTGTCTTTGATAACCTAAATATGACCGTGCCAGGTGCTTCCGTAGTTGAAAAAGGAACACAAAACGGAACCGTAACGGATATGGATGGTAATTTCACTCTACAAGCGAAAAAAGGATCTAAACTCGTAGTTTCCTTCATCGGATACAAAACGGTTGAAATTACAGCGACAGATAAACAAGTATTAAAAATCATTCTTAATGAAGATAGTCAAACATTGGATGAAGTCGTTGTTACCGGTTATTCCGGAACTCAGCTACGCTCCAAAACGACTAATTCCATAGCAAAAGTCAAACAAGAAACATTAAATGTCGGTTTGTTCTCCAATCCGGCGCAAGCACTCTCCGGAGCTGTCTCCGGATTGAAAGTAATCCAATCATCGGGAAGTCCGGGAGCCGCTCCGACAATCGTCCTCCGTGGTGGTACTAACCTCGATGGAACAGGATCACCTCTGGTTATAGTCGACGGACAATTGCGTGACGGCTTAAATGACATAAACCCGGAAGACATAGAATCAATGGAGGTTATGAAAGATGCGGGAGCAACTGCCATTTACGGAGCACGTGCCAGTAACGGTGTAATTCTCGTCACAACTAAAAAAGGAAAGGCCGGACACCGGGAAATAAACTTTAAGGCTAAAGTCGGTTTAAACTATGCTTATATGCCTTATGAGTTTTTAAATGGAGGCGAATATATCTCGGCTTTACGCCAAGCCGTCTATAATGCGGGTAATCTCTTTACCGACAAAAATGGAACTGTAAAAGGCTACGGTCCTTATTCAGGCGGTTCATTGGAAGGGGCACAACCTTATGGTACCGGTAACGTATATGGAAAATCAGTGTACAGTCCTATGTTTTTAAGTAACGAGAACGCTAACCTTCTGGAAAAAGGATGGCAAAAAATGACAGACCCGATCACCGGAAAAGAAATTATTTACAAAGACACGGACCTTGCCAGTTATAACCTGAACAACCCGTCTCTCACTCAAGATTATAACATAAATATGTCCGGAGGAAATGATCGTGCTACTTATTATGCAGGTCTGGGATACAATCATCAGGAAGCCGTCCCTATTAATACTTACTACGAACGGTATTCATTTGTAACTAATGCAAGTTACAAAATTGCAGATTGGCTGACCTCCAAATCCTCTCTGAATTACAACCGTGCAAACTGGAAAAACATGCCGGGATCAAACGGGTCGGAAGCAAACTATTTCGGTCGTATCATGTCTTTACCTCCTACGGTTATCTTCGAAGATGAAGAAGGCAACATGCAATTAGGACCGGGAACCGCTGACGGAAACCAGTCCTATCAACCGGAAAAATGGGAGAATTTTAACCAGTCCGACAAGTTCACGATGGTACAGGCATTTCAGGTTGACCTAATGAAAGGATTAACACTTAACGCATCTGCCAATTGGTATTACGCCGAGCAATTAACAGAATCTTTTACAAAAGATTACGAGAAAACTCCTGGGGTATTCGACCGTACACGCAGCAGCAAAGCTGATTACAGCCGTGATTTCAGACAAACTTACAATGCCGTCCTAAATTTCACACGAACTTTTGCGCGTGATCATAACGTTGATTTAATGTTGGGTACCGAATATTACGATAAATACTACCGGTATTATAAAGCGGAAGGTCAGGGTGCACCGACAGATGACTTTGGAGATTTAGGACTTACAGATAAAGGCGAAAACAAACGTACAATAGATTCAGAACATAAACAGCTGAGAATACTTTCTTTCTTCGGACGTTTAAATTATGATTTTAAGAATAAATATTTACTTTCAGCTGTTTTCCGCCGTGACGGTTATTCTTCTTTACTGGGAGACAACCGCTGGGGATTCTTCCCAGGCGTTTCGGCCGGTTGGATATTTGGACGCGAAGATTTTGTAAAAGACAATTTGCCAGTCCTTTCCTTTGGTAAATTACGCATGAGTTATGGTATCAACGGAAATGCCTCTGGTATCGGAGAGTATACGCTGCAAGGCTCTTACAACACGCAGACATACAATGGCAACATCGGTTACCTCATAGGAAGTCTGCCTAATGCCGGATTACGCTGGGAAAAGACAGCGACATTTGAAGCAGGTCTCGATATGAGCTTTTTTGAAAACAGGCTGACAACCAATTTTACTTATTACAACCGCCTGACTTCCGATAAATATGCCAATCTGAGCTTTCCGACTTCAACCGGCTTCTCCTCTGTAACCAACAACAACGGGGAGTTACGTAATCAAGGTCTTGAAATTGAATTATCCGGAAAAATATTCGAGAACAAAGACTGGTCATGGACTGCCAGCGGTAATATTTCATTCAACAAGAATAAAATCGTATCGTTGCCTTATAATAATCTGGAAAGAAACAGACAAGATGCATTCGAAATCTATTCCGGCAATAAACTGCCAGACGGTTCATATGAAAAAATCTGGGTCGGTGGCTATCAGGAAGGATATGAACCTAATGTTCTGTATATGTATAAAGCCGAAGGTATTTACAAATCGAAAGACGAAATTCCAACCAACCTGATTGACAAACACCTGGGAGACAAGACTCTCTATGGAACAGGAGTATGGGATAACCTTAGCGCAAGCGAACAAAACGGTACCAGCAACCTACCGATCCAACCGGGTGATGTTAAATGGAAAGATGTAAACGGCGATGGTGTAATCGACCAGTACGATAGAGTAAAAGTCGGAAATACGGATCCGCATTGGACAGGCGGCTTCAATACAACCTTGCGCTGGAAAGGATTACAACTGTATGCCCGCTTTGACTTTGCCCTCGACTTCTGGATTTATGAGAACTCTGCCCAAAGTAAAACACCCTGGTATATGGGCTGTATGCAAGGTTCCTACAATGTACCGGCCGAATTATACTACGACACATGGTCGGAAGACAATCCCAATGCAAAATATCCGCGTTTCCTTTGGGCAGACCAGTTAGGGAAAGGCAATTATAACACAGCGTCCACCCTTTTCGCCTATAAAGGGAATTATCTTGCCATACGTGAATTGTCGTTAAGTTATTCGCTGCCTAAAACATGGACGGATATGGCTAAAATGCAACAAGCGTCTGTCTCTATCACAGGACAAAATCTCGGATATCTGACCGGAGCCAAGAATGTGGCAACACCTGAAGTGGCAGCCAACGGCCAGGCTGGATCCGGTTATGCCCTGCCCCGCTCAGTTTTATTTGGGATAAACGTTACTTTCTAATTCAATAGTAATAATAATTTAAAGTATACACAATATGAATATCTTAAAATCAACAATACGATTCGGTGTTCTGGCGACAACAGTTTATCTGTGTAGCGCTTGTGATGCACTTGACTTGTCGCCTATCGACTATTACGGTAGTTCGAATTACTGGACAAAGCCGGAGCATATCATAGGATATATGGACGGACTCCATAAAAACCTGCGTGACAAAACATACCAGCACCAGTTTATTTTCGGTGAAGTCCGCGGTGGTTCCAATGTGGAAACATTAGCCATAGATGGCACCAGTGTATCCGACCAAGGACTGAAACTACAGAAACTTTCAGCCGTTACTTCAGGCGTAAGCAAATGGGGAGAATTATATGGTCTCATAGCTAATATCAATATTTTCCTTCAAAATACGAAAGAAGCCACTTATATGTCGGATGCCGACAAGGCTTATTACCTGGGCCAGGCCTACGGCTTACGGGCTTTCCACTACTTCGATTTATACAGGACTTACGGAACAGCCCCGTTGCAACTGGACCCGAACAAAGTCGTAAACGGAAATTTCAATCCGGAAGATTTATACGAAGGCCGTGCAAGTGGTTCCGCCATGATGGCACAAATCAAATCAGACCTCGAAGAATCATTGAAATATTTCGGAGACAACAATTCCTTCGACCCATCCAACAGAAGCAACAAGAAAGCCTATTGGTCAAAGGCTGCTACCGAATGCCTGATGGGAGAAGTATATCTCTGGAACGCAAAAGTGTCGACCGATGACAATCAGGCCAATGAAGCAGATCTGGCAATAGCCAAAAATCATTTATTGAATGTTGTCAACAATTACGGTTTGTCGTTGCAAGAGGATTTTACCAATGTATTTTCCTCCACAAATAAAGGTAATTCCGAAATCATTATGGCTGTACGATACACTGAAGGTGAAGCGGCTAACAGCTATACCAGTTTCATGTACAATTACCAAACCGGACAATTCAAAACAATCGGTTATAATAGCGAAGATGGTGTTCTGATGGGCGATACTCTTCAGGTTGGGACCACCGCGCAACAACGACATGAGTTTAAAAAAGAGATGTTCCTGAAATATGATAAAGCAGACAGTCGTCGCGATGCTACATTTCTGGCAGCTTATTATCAGGTTTCCGACGAACATCCGAACGGAGAACTGGCCGGTACTTTTTTAAGGAAAATAATGGGACATTTCAATGTAAGCACTAACCAGTACGTATGGGATGCGGATGCTGTTATTTACCGTTTACCTCTCGTCTACCTGATGCTTGCCGAAATTGAGAATATGCAGAATGGCGATGTGGCTAAATATATCAACATGATTCGCGAACGCGCGTATGGTAATAATTGGGATATTAGCAAGTACGGTTATGTAAATGCGGATTTCACAACGAACGAACTGGCAATCCTCAACGAAAAAGATAAAGAATTCGTTGGAGAAGGACAGCGTTGGTGGGATGTACGGCGTATGACCCTCACCAAAGGAGGCAAACATTTAGTATTCTGTAAAGAAGGGAGCATCGGAACAACCGAGCCTATCCTAAGCGAAGCAGAGTCATATAAAGTGCTTTGGCCCATTGAAACAGAAATGTTGAACAAAGACCCCAAGCTGGTTCAAACACCAGGTTACGAATAATCTATTTCATCTAACTGTTACCTGTAAACCGACCTGTTTTTATCGACAGCCGGTTTACAGGTAACTTTATACACCATCTAGCACAAATTATTTCATATCGCTACAGCAATTATTAAATTATTTTATTATATTTGCCTCATATTTAAAATAACACACATAACAACTATTAAATACTGCGTACCATGGAAAAGATTAAAGGTCTGATTGATGCCCCTTTTACTCCGTTTTATGAAAATGGAGAAGTGAATTACGAACCCATTGAAGCCTATGCCAAACTTTTAGCCAACAACGGTTTGAAAGGTGTTTTCATCAACGGCTCATCGGGCGAAGGCTATATGCTGACGGAAGAAGAGCGTATTAAACTGGCCGAAAGATGGATGGAAGTTGTGCCGGAAGGGTTCAAAGTAATCGTACATGTAGGTAGTACTTGTGTAAAGACCAGCCGCAACCTGGCTGCCCACGCACAAAAGATCGGAGCATGGGGGATAGGCGCCATGGCTTCTCCGTTCCCTAAAGTAAACCGTGTGGAAGAACTGGTGAAATATTGCGAAGAAATTGCTTGCGGGGCACCGGAACTGCCTTTCTATTATTATCATATTCCGGCATTCAACGGCGCATTCCTTTCAATGGTAGATTTCTTAAAAGCTGTAGACGGACGCATCCCTAATTTCGCAGGAATCAAATATACCTATGAAAGCCTTTACGAATATAACCAGTGCAGGTTATATAAAGACGGCAAATTCGACATGCTTCACGGACAGGACGAAACTATTCTGCCCTGCCTGGCTATGGGTGGCGCACAAGGCGGCATCGGCGGAACAACCAACTATAACGGCAAGGAACTGGTCGGTATCATCACAGCCTGGGAAGCCGGAGACCTGGAAACAGCCCGCGAAAAACAAAACTTCTCACAGGATGTGATTAACGTAATCTGTCATTACCGCGGAAACATCGTAGGAGGCAAGCGTATCATGAAACTGATTGGTCTGGACCTGGGCAAAAACCGTACACCGTTCCAGAATATGACCGATGCCGAAGAAGCGGCTATGAAAGCTGAACTCGAAGCTATCAATTTCTTTGAAAGATGTAACAAATTCTAACGACTATGGAAGCAAAAACAAACATATCCCAACCGGCAGAATATCTGGGTTACTGGGAAGAAACATACAAAAACGACCTCGTGAACGATGTCATGCCTTTCTGGCTGAAATACGGCATCGACAAAGAGAACGGCGGTTATTTCACCTGCCTCAACCGGGACGGTTCCCTGATGGATTCGAACAAATCGGTATGGTTTCAGGGACGTTTCGCTTTCATCCTGGCCTATGCCTACAATCATATAGAGAAACGTCAAGAATGGTTGCAGGCTTGTAAGAATGGCATTGATTTCATCGAGAAATATTGCTTCGACACGGATGGCCGCATGTTTTATGAGGTGACGGCAACCGGCGTTCCGGTCCGCAAAAGAAGATATGTCTTTTCCGAAACTTTTGCCGCTATCGCCATGGCGCAATATTCCATCGCATCGGGAGACAAAAGCTATGCGGAGAAAGCAGTCAACCTCTTCAAACAAGTCCTTCATTATAAAAATACACCGGGATTGCTTGAACCTAAATTCCGCGAAGGCTTCGTCGCCAAAGGGCATTCCTTATGCATGATACTGATTGATACGGCCGCCCGCATCCGCGAAGCTATCGACGATGAAATACTGACAAAACAGATAGACGAGTCCATCAGCGAACTCCGCCGCGACTTCATGAAGCCGGAATTCAAAACAATCCTCGAAACAGTCGGACCGAATGGCGAATTCATCGACTCCATCCCCGGACGAACCATCAATCCGGGCCATTCCATCGAGACAGCCTGGTTTATCCTGGAAGAAGCCAAGTACCGCAACTGGGACCCGGAATTGAAAGAAATGGGACTGACTATCCTCAACTGGGCCTGGGAATGGGGCTGGGACAAAACATACGGTGGAATCACTTATTTCAAAGACTGCAAGAACCTTCCGCAGCAAGAATACTGGCACGATATGAAATTCTGGTGGCCGCAATGCGAAGCCATCATCGCCACACTTTATGCCTATGAAGCTACCGGCGACAAGAAATACCTTGAAATGCACCGGATGATTAATGAATACACATACGCCCGTTTCCCGGACAGGGAATATGGGGAATGGTACGGCTATTTCCATTATGACGGGACATTGTCACAGCCGGCCAAAGGTAATATGTATAAAGGCCCGTTCCACATCCCCCGGATGCTTCTGAAATGTAACCAGCTTTGTAAAGAAATGCTTTCAAAATAAACGATATGAGCAATAAGAAAATCTATCCCTGGGTAGTTGTCGGCCTGTTGTGGGGCGTAGCCTTACTGAACTATATGGACCGGCAAATGCTCTCCACCATGAAAGACGCGATGATGATAGACATCACCGAACTGGAATCGGCAGCCAACTTCGGCCGCCTGATGGCCGTGTTCCTGTGGATATACGGATTCATGAGCCCTGTAGCGGGAATGATAGCCGACAGGGTAAACCGCAAATGGTTGATCGTCGGCAGCCTGTTCGTCTGGTCGTTCGTCACGCTGATGATGGGTTATTGCACGACTTTCAACCAGATTTATTTCCTGCGCGCCCTCATGGGGGTAAGCGAAGCCTTGTATATCCCGGCAGGATTGTCGCTGATAACCGATTACCACCAGGGGAAAACCCGTTCGCTGGCAGTAGGCATCCACATGACCGGTCTTTACACCGGACAGGCTTTAGGCGGTTTCGGTGCGACAGTGGCAAGCGCCTTTACCTGGGAAACGACTTTTCACTGGTTCGGGATTGTCGGTATTGCATACAGTGTGATTCTTATTCTGTTCCTGAAAGATAAAAAAGACCATATTGTTCATAAAATCAAAGAGGCGGGCGCTGCCGTCGAGAATCCGGTGAAAGGGGCTCTCAAAGGGATGGGTATGTTATTTACGAACATCTCTTTCTGGATTATCCTGCTTTATTTTGCAACCCCGAGTCTACCGGGCTGGGCTACCAAGAACTGGTTACCGACATTATTCTCCGAAAATCTGTCAATCGACATGTCGGAAGCAGGTCCGTTATCAACGATTACAATCGCTTTATCTTCGTTTATCGGAGTCATTGCAGGCGGTATCTTATCCGATAAATGGATACAGACCAACGTACGCGGCCGTGTTTATACCGGAGCTATCGGACTGGCATTGACCATTCCATCGCTCTTATTGCTCGGTTTCGGACATAACTTCCTGATGATTGTCGGCGGAGGCTTGTGTTTCGGTATCGGTTTCGGTATCTTTGATGCCAATAATATGCCGATACTCTGCCAGTTCATCTCACCACGTTACCGGGCTACGGCTTACGGTATCATGAATATGACCGGTGTATTTGCCGGGGCAGCCATTACAGACCTGCTGGGCAGATCGACAGATGCCGGCAACCTGGGGCACGACTTTGCCATGTTGGCAGGACTCGTCGCAATCGCTTTACTCATTCAGATTTGCTTCCTTCGACCGAAAGTGGCAAATATGACGGATTAGTTGAAAATAATATGATTATATTTGACTCAGTATTTAACAAACAACACATATAGAACAATCACCATGAAAAAAAGCATCTTTTATCTCTGTCTTCTATTCATCGCACAAACCGCCTTTGCAGCAGACAGCTTGTACGTAAGGGAACAGCAGATTCCTATTCTGATAGACCGTACGGACAATGTACTGTTAGAAATGCGTATTCCCGCTCAGAAGGGAGATGTATTAAATAATTTCACACTCCAATTCGGAGAAGAGACGAACCTGTCTGACATAAAAGCCGTACGGTTATTCTATAGCGGCACGGAAGCACCGTCCAGGGAAGGTACGCACTTCAACCCGGTGACATACGTTACCAGTTACACACCGGGCAAGACACGGGTAGCGAACCCTTCTTATTCTGTCAAACAAGATGAAGTTACCGCCCCGGCAAAGACAATCAGGCTGTCTTCCAAACAACCAATGATTAAAGGTCCCAACTACTTCTGGGTAAGCATCGAAATGAAACCGGAGACCTCTTTATTGTCGAGAGTATCCTTCACGATGCCGGAGGCCACCATCAATAACAAACCCGCAGCCATCGAATGGAAAGGGAAAGCAGAAACACCCCGCCGCGTAGGCGTCGGCGTACGCCAGGCAGGCGATGACGGCTCGGCAGCCTTCCGTATCCCGGGACTGGTTACGACCAACAACGGCACGCTTCTCGGCGTTTACGATATCCGTTACAACAGCAGTGTCGACTTACAGGAAATGGTCGACATAGGCGTGAGCCGCAGTACGGACAAGGGACAAACCTGGGAACCGATGCGCGTAGCCATGACCTTCGGCGAAACCGGCGGTCTGCCTCATGCACAAAACGGAGTAGGTGACCCATCCATCCTGGTAGACGAAAAGACAAACACCATCTGGATTGTTGCCGCCTGGACTCACGGAATGGGTAACGGACGCGCCTGGTGGAACTCCATGCCGGGCATGACTCCCGATGAAACGGCCCAATTGATGCTTGTCAAGAGCGAAGATGACGGAAAGACTTGGAGCGAACCTATCAACATTACTTCGCAGGTGAAAGACCCTTCCTGGTATTTCCTGTTGCAGGGTCCGGGACGCGGCATCACCATGCAGGACGGCACGCTGGTTTTCCCCATCCAGTTCATCGACGCGACGCGTGTACCGAATGCAGGCGTGATGTACAGCAAAGACCGTGGCAAAACCTGGCATCTGCATAACCTGGCACGCACCAATACCACCGAAGCACAGGTCGCAGAAGTTGAACCCGGCGTGCTCATGCTCAACATGCGCGATAACCGTGGCGGTAGCCGTGCCGTAGCCGTTACCAAAGACCTGGGCAAGACCTGGACCGAGCATCCTTCAAGCCGCAGCGCCTTACAGGAACCGGTCTGTATGGCAAGCCTCATCAAAGTGGATGCGAAAGACAACATCACCGGAAAGAAACTGTTATTGTTCTCCAATCCGAACACCACGAAAGGGCGCAACCATATCACGATTAAAGCCAGTCTCGACGGTGGTCTGACCTGGCCGGCAGAACATCAGGTATTATTGGACGAAGACGAAGGATGGGGATATTCCTGCCTGTCCATGATCGATAAGGAAACAGTCGGTATCTTCTACGAGTCAAGTGTGGCACACATGACCTTCCAGGCTGTCAAGCTAACAGACCTGATTAAATAAATACGATGAAACAAAAGCTGTTCATAACGTTCATATTATGTGTATGGATACCGGTGGCCTATGCTGCCGGTATTCCGCACTTGCTTCCCTGGCCGCAACAGGTAGACTGGAACAAGCAAACGTTTTCCGGAAAAGAAATCGCCCTCCTGGCGGAAGGAAATACGGAGCAGATGGTTACGGCCTGGTTGCAGGAGAATAACATCGGCATCAACCCCACCAGCAAACACAAATTACAAATAAAACTTGTAAAAGAACTGCCGGAAGCAAAGCTGAACGCAAACGAAGCCTATAAACTGCAAGTATCCTCCCAGGGTATCACCATCGAAGCCACCACGGAACAGGGAGTGTACTGGGCCATCCAGACCCTTCGCCAACTAACGGAAAAGAAAGGAAACAGAGCCCATATCACGGGATGTCGGATTACAGACTGGCCTGCCTTCCGTATCCGCGGATTCATGCAGGACGTAGGCCGCAGTTATATCTCCCTGGAAGAACTGAAACGGGAAATAGCCATTTTATCCCGTTACAAAATCAATGTTTTCCACTGGCATCTCACCGAGAACCAGTCCTGGCGCCTGGAAAGCAAAGTCTTTCCGATGATAAACGACAGCATCAACACAACCCGCATGCCGGGCAAATATTATACCCTGAAAGAGGCCAAAGAACTCGTTTCTTTCTGCAAACAACACCAGGTGATGTTGATACCTGAACTCGACATGCCCGGGCACAGTGCCGCTTTCGAACGGACCTTCCGCCACAACATGCAAAGTCCGGAAGGGATGAAAATACTGAAACTGCTCATAGAAGAAGTCTGCGAAACATTCGATACGCCTTATCTGCATATCGGGACCGACGAAGTGGAGTTCACCAATCCCCGGTTTGTACCGGAGATGGTCGCATTCGTCCGGTCGAAAGGCAAAAAAGCAATCTCCTGGAACCCTGGCTGGCATTACCAACCGGGTGAAATAGATATGACACACCTGTGGAGCTATCGGGGAAAAGCCCAACCGGGAATACCGGCCATCGACTCCCGTTTCCATTATCTGAACCATTTCGATACCTTTGCCGACATCCGTGCTTTATACAACAGTACCGTCTACGGGCATACCGAAGGTAGCGATGATATGGCAGGTGTCATCCTGGCCGTCTGGAACGACCGCCTGGTACAACCGGAAGAAAACATGATACGGGAAAACCACCTGTATCCCAACATGCTCGCCATAGCCGACCGTGCCTGGCGGGGAGGAGGCTACGAATACTTCGATAAAGAAGGGACAAACCTGCCTTCCGAAGATAGCCGCGCATACACTTCCTTTGCCGAATTCGAACAACGAATGCTCTGGCATAAAGAGCATCATTTCAAAGGTTATCCGTTTTCATACGTCAAACAGACAAACGTGAAATGGCGCATCACCGACGCATTCCCCAATAACGGCGACCTGAATAGCGTGTTCCCGCCCGAAACAGCCTTGCAAAACAGCTATACCTACGACGGGAAAACCTACGAAACAAACGAAACGATCGGTGCCGGAATCTATCTGCGCCACGTATGGGGCACACTCGTTCCCGGCTTTTACAAAGACCCGAAAGAAAACCATACCGCTTATGCCTGGACCTGGGTATATTCGCCCAAAGACCAGGAAGCAGGGGCCTGGATAGAATTCCAGAACTACGGCCGTTCGGAAATGGACCTGGCGCCACCGCAGGGCAAGTGGGACTACAAAGGTAGCCGCGTATGGCTGAACGACCAAGAACTGCTTCCACCGGAATGGACTGCGACCCATACCGTAAAATCGAATGAAATCGTGCTGGGGAATGAGAACTGTGTTGCCAGGGAACCGCTCAGGGTACATCTGCAAAAGGGATGGAACAAGGTTTTCCTGAAACTTCCCGTCGGAAAGTTCACGCTTCCCGAAGTCAGGCTGAACAAATGGATGTTCACATTCGTCTTTGTCACCCCGGACGGTGAAAAGGCGGTAGACGGCCTGGTCTATTCACCGGATAAAAAGAAATAAACAGACTATCATACAATGAAAAAAACTCTTTTACTATTATGCCTGTTACTTTGCACAACTGCCTACGGTCAGAATAAGATTAAGGTAGCTTGTGTAGGTAATAGCGTGACATACGGTGCAGGCATAGAGAACCGGGAGGTCAATTCTTATCCGGCTCAACTGCAACGCATGCTGGGAGACGGCTACGAAGTGGTGAATTTCGGTAAAAGCGGTGCCACGCTGCTCAACAAAGGACATCGCCCTTACTGCGAGCAGGAAGAATACAAAGCGGCACTCGACTTCGCCGGCGACAGGGTAGTCATCCATCTCGGACTGAACGATACCGACCCACGCAACTGGCCCAACTACCGGGATCATTTCGTGAAAGACTATCTTTCTCTGATAGCGTCGTTCCGCGAAGCTAATCCGGATTGCCGGATATGGATTTGCCGGATGACACCCATCTCACACCGGCATCCGCGTTTCAAATCGGGTACCCGCGACTGGTACTGGATGGAGCAGGAGACAATCGAAGAAATAGCCCGACTGGCCAACACCGGACTGATCGATTTGCAGGAAGGACTCTACAACCGCCCTGACCTGTTACCCGATGCCCTTCATCCGAACACGGAAGGAGCCGGTATCCTCGCTAAAACGATTTACGGGGAACTGACCGGCAACTACGGAGGTCTCCGTATGCCTGCTACGTACTCCGACAATATGGTCTTACAGCGGGAAAAACCTTTACTCATCTCCGGGACTGCCAATGCCGGTGAGAAAGTAACCGTGCAGATTGCCGGACAAAAGAAAGAGTCTGTAACCGCCTCCAACGGCAAATGGTCTGTCACGCTCGACCCGTTACAGGCAGGAGGTCCTTATGAACTGACCATCGAAGCCTCGCCCGCCACTGAAAAGAAAAGCAAAAAGAAAGCATCGGCTTCACAGAAACTGACCTATAAAGAGGTACTGGTCGGCGAAGTATGGCTCTGTTCCGGGCAGTCCAACATGGCTTTCCGGGTAGACGAACTGGCAGACAGCCAGCGGAAGGAACTACTCGAATATGCGGACAGCCAACCACAGATACGTCTCTTCAATATGCAGCCCCGCTGGTATACGAATGCGGTGGAATGGGACATTTCTGCCATGGATTCGCTCAACCGCCTACAATATTACCACGACACCCGGTGGACACCATGCAACGAACAGACAGCCGATAAGTTCTCGGCCGTAGCCTTTGCCTTCGGACGGATGTTGTCGGACAGCCTGCAAGTTCCGGTCGGACTCGTCCTGAATGCTATAGGGGGGTCGGGTACCGAAGCCTGGATAGACCGGAAAACACTGGAATTCGAATTTACCGATATACTGTACAACTGGACACAGAACGACTTTATCCAGGACTGGGTACGCGGTCGTGCGGTTCTCAACACGAAGAAATCATCCGACAAACTGCAACGTCATCCGTATGAGCCTTGCTATCTGTACGAAACGGGAATCCAGCCATTGCAACAATATCCGATCAAAGGAGTCATCTGGTACCAGGGCGAATCGAATGCCCAGAATATCGAAACACACGAACGTTTGTTCCCGTTGCTGGTGGAAAGCTGGCGCAAAAACTGGGGAGAAGAGTTTCCGTTCTATTACGTTCAGCTATCGAGTATCGACCGTCCGAGCTGGACCTGGTTCCGCAACAGCCAACGTGAACTGATGGAAACGATTCCGAACAGCGGCATGGCCGTCAGCAGCGACCGGGGAGATTCATTGAATGTGCATCCGGTATACAAACGCGAAATAGGGGAACGCCTGGCCCGTTGGGCACTCAACAAGACATACGGACATGCACTCACTCCGTCAGGTCCTTTATTCCGTTCAGTCGAATTCAGGGACAACGCCGCCTACATCACCTTCGATTATGCCGACGGCCTGCACACCTCCGACGGGCAACCGATACGCACATTCGAAATAGCGGAACACGACGGGCTATTCTTCCCCGCCCAGGCCGAAATAATCGATGGAAAGGTGAAAATCCGCAGTGAGAAGGTTACGAATCCGAAGCTGGTCCGCTACGGCTGGCAACCATTCACCCGTGCCAACCTGGTCAACAGCGATGAACTCCCGGCTTCAACATTCAGAACAAAGAAACAATAGTATCATGTACAACAAATCCATATTAACCGGATGTCTTCTCCTGCTGGCAGTCATGTTAGCCGGATGCAGTCAGCCACCAACATCTAAACCGAATCATATGATTACCTGTACCTGGAATAAACTACCCGATTTGCCGGGCATGGCAGACACCGCCTCATTAGGGGTTTCAGCCCCTTTTGTCGGCATCAGTAACGGAATACTGCTGGTTGCCGGCGGTTGTAATTTCCCCGACAAACCGGTCACCGAGGGAGGAGCCAAACGATATTACAGCGATATATTCGCCCTCGACCTTTCAGACAAAAACGCCCAATGGCAGAAAGCCGGTAACCTGCCTCTTCCAGTTGCCTACGGAGCCTCCGTCACGACGCCGGAAGGTATCGTCTGCATAGGGGGAAACAACAGCACCGATTTTTTAGCCGATGTCTATCTGCTGTCCATGTCCAGGTCCGATGAAAAGGCACACATTTGCAAATTGGATACACTTCCCGTATCGATGGATAATCTTTCTGCGGCCTATATCGACCACACGATCTATGTAGCCGGAGGAAATGAGAACGGGAAACCCGGCCATAGCTTCTATTCAATGAAACTGAACAAAAACCTCGATGGAAACTGGGAAAAACTGCCGGACTTCCCCGGTCAGACGCGCCTTCAACCGGTCTTAGCCGCCCAACAGTCGGCCGACGGAGTACGTATTTACCTGTCGAGCGGCTTTCAGCCTGTTTCCAAGGATGCGTATGGAAAGGATGTGGATGCAATTGTCTCTTCAGATATGCTCTCATACCATCCGGCTACAAAAAGTTGGACTACGGAGACTAAATTGCCTTCAGTCAAAGGCCAAGTCTGGCGTACCTTCACCGGAGGTTGCGCAATTGCTTACGGCGACAGTTCAATCCTGCTTATGGGCGGCGTCAACTACGGCCGTTTCTTAACAGCCCTCAACCGTTCCATCTATATGGAGCGGGCCGAAGAAAGATTAGAGTTCGAAGGACTCGAAAGGCTGATAAAAGAGGGAAAAGAGTACATGCATTATCCGGTGGAATGGTACAAATTCAATACATTCCTCTTACAATACAACACCTTTACCAAAGAATGGACCGAGCTGGGAGATTACGAACAGTTAGCCCGTGCCGGAGCAGGAGCCGTATTGAAAGGTGACAGCCTGATCATCGTCAACGGTGAACTGAAGCCGGGTATCCGGACACCGCAGGTGAATTATGCAGAGATTAAATAGTTCTACATAAAGTTTCTGGAAACAATCTGCCATCTGTCACCTCTTCCCATAAACTACTATCAATCAACAAATATAAGGTTGCAGATACATTCTTTTCATCTGCAACCTTATCTGTCATCAGCCACCAACACAGATGCTCCGGGTAAGAACTAACCCGAATATAGTATACAACTAACTTCAAAGTAATAAGGAACTAGCCCGAAAGTCCTTACCCACTAAAACTACCCTGTACAGGATAATCGACCAGGGTGTACAGGATAGTTACGCAAGGTGTACACCTTAATAAGCCAGGGTGTACAGGGTAATAATACAAAGTCATGACCCGAGGATTAGTTTCTCCCTTAGTTGACGCTAAAAGATGCCAGGGTTGGATATAGTTTGCCTCCGGTTTATATCATATCCGAACAAGGCGAAATCCCCCAGACACGGGTCATCCGGGAATACCTGCTTTAAGGCTTCGGTAATCTCGACGGCGGTTTTGAGGGTAGCATTCTTTTGCTCAGTCAATCCCAGTTCCAGCGAAATCTGATGGACGTGGGCATCTAAAGGAATGATTAACTCATGCGGTTTGATGGCTGTTTCCCAGATGCCGAAGTCGACAATACCGTCTTTCCGGACCATCCACCGGAGGAACATGGCAAGACGTTTACAGGCAGACGTCCCCGTCAGTACGGGAATCCCTTCGATTCCTGAGAAAATATCTTGTATCTTTGTCACCGGATTCGGATAAGGACTGGCAGACAAAGCATCTTCCAGCGAGTCATATTCTTCATAAATACTTTTCAGCCGGTCGCACAACTGACATAGATGGGAGTAGGTGTAGAAACGGTAAAAAGTATCTCTCTTACCGAGTTCTACCGAATTTCCCGCCAAGTTCTTATATCCTTCATTCCTAATCCAACGGTAAGGACTAGGGCCCATTGCATCATGCAGTTCGTTCGCTTTCCGGAGGATCAGTTCCCTGCGTCCGTAAGAAATCCAGGAGGTAATAAAAGCGGACACCTCAATATCCCTTTTCTCCGTGTACCGATGGGGGAACTGGACAGGGTCGTCCTTGATAAAACCGCTAACATTATATTCATTCGCCCACCGGCGGAGTTTTTCTTTTATTTCTTCATTCATACATTACTTCTTCTTCAGGAAATACTGCCGTTGTTCCTCCGGATAATGTTCGATGGCATAACGGAGAGCTGTGCGGGGGAGGCGTGTAGCGTGTTTTTCGAGAAAGTCGGTTAATGTTTCCCGATCTTTTTTACCGACTTCGCGGAGCATCCAGCCCACCGCTTTATGCATCAGGTCATGTGTATGCGTCATCAGCTTTTCTGCCAATGCCAATGTATCGGTATATTCGCGGTTACGGATGAAAGTGACGGTAGAAACCATAGCAATCCGCTGCTCCCACAAACAGTCGCTATCCGCCAGTTCATATAATCGGGTACGGTCTTTATCCAGCAGGTAAAGGCCTACCAGATGCGGGCAGGTAACGTCTACCAGGTCCCAGTTATTGATGCGCCGGGCATTATCCAGATAGAAATCATACAATTTCTTACGGTCGGCCTCAGAAGCTTTCTTGAACTGCTCGACCGCAATCAGCAGGGCACAAAGGCGAGCTTCATGGTATTCGCTTTCAATCAATAACTGCAACTCGGATAAAGGCGTCTGCTTATTCGCTTTTGCAATGCTGCGGGTGAGGGGAACGACCAGCCCGAGAAACACATCTCCTTCGGCATACTCACCGGGCCCCGTCTTGAAAAAACGTTGCAGGAAAGCGGCCTTCTCCGGATTCGCCACCGAGAGAAGCTCGCTCAACACAAAAGCTGCCGTCATGGACGCATGACGCGTGACACAGGACGGTCGCCTTCCAGGAATCCGATTACGTTGTTGCAAACGGTACGTGCCATAACGATACGTACATCCATCGTCTGCGTGCCGATATGAGGCGTCAGTACCACATTTTCCATTTCCAGCAATTCGGGCAGCGGATAGTCGCCAAATTCAAATACATCCAGTCCGGCGCCATGAATCGTTCCGTCCTGCAAGGCCTTTACCAGCGCATGTTCGTCCACCAGCGGGCCACGGGCGGTATTAATCAGGATAGCCGACGGTTTCATCTGCTTCAGTTCCGCTTCGCCGATGATATGGTAGGTATCGGGAGTATAAGGAGCATTCAGGGAGACAAAATCGGACTTCGCCAACAGCTCTTCCTTAGAGACGTACATCACATTCAGTTTCGTCTCTTCCTCCACGTAAAGTGGGCGACGGTTATGGTAAACCACTTCCATACCGCAGGCATTCGCACGTTTGGCCAACGCTTTTCCGATACGTCCCATGCCGATGATACCGAGTGTCTGTCCGGTAATATTCACGCCGAGATTTTCGAGTACACCCACCTTCATCTCTTTGCCGAGCGTACGCAGTTTGCGGTCGCATTCGGTGATACGGCGGGCGGTATCGATCATCAGTCCCAAAGCCAGGTTGGCGGTAGGGGCGGTGACGGGGTCGGGAGTATTGGCTACGGTGATACCTTTTTCCAGGCAATACGCCACATCTATATTATTATAACCCACCGCGTAGTTGGCTACCAACTTCAGATTCGGGGCATGGTCGACCAGTTCCTTATTCACCGGAAAGTCGAACATGGAACATAGAACATCGTATTCCGGAATCATTTCCAACACTTCTTCATAGGTGAAATCTCTTCCTTCGGGAAAAGTCACGTCATAATTGCTTTCCAGCTCGGTGAACCCTTCGCGGAACATGTCGTAGGTTACTAATATCTTTGCCATAAGTCGTTACGTTTTATTATTCAGGCAAAAATACAAATCTATTGTTAATTAATTCCTATTTTTGTCCATATTCTCCACTCACAATGAGGAATGAGTCTCTTATATATCGTTACATTTCACAAATCAACCGTAAAATACTGTTTTCCATCCTTATAAATAAAAACCTGTTCCTCACGCCCTTTAGTCCGGTCACGTAACCATAACAATGCATTATCCGGTACGCGATACTCCAGTTCCCATCCGGTTGCTGTTTGAACACCGAGTGTTTTCCATCCATTTATTCCATCCTGGTAGAAAAGTTCATATTCGTCTCCCGGCCAAACATAATTATCATCATTACGTGGAAAGAAAATAAATCTTTTGACAGCTGTGGTTTTTTCCATATCAAAAACAATTGAACGATTGACATCAAGAGTTCGAAAATAGGTAAGAATATTTCCATCTATACAATTTTCCTGCGCATGCATAGGATCGGGTAAATCCACAATGTGTAAAGGAACTGCTTGCCTACAGGCCGTATCACTATAAACAGTTATTTCTGCTAATTCCAAAGGTCTATACAATGGAGATACATAGCGTATGTACCTATACTTTTTATCCAAATTATATGATTCCAATACATTATAATGTGTGGGCAACGTATCATTAAACTGGTACAACAATTCGGCATCAGCAAAAGACAGCTGATTGGCACCTTCTATTTTTGCTCCGATAATATTCTTATATAATCCTTCCTTGATCTTTTTTACCATTGACATTTTTCTTTTTAACAAGGCTGTTTTCCAAGAAACAGTATTTGGTTCCAAATAATGTACTCCATTTTCCCTATAAATAAATGGATATCCGGCAGGTTGATGATGGATGCCATCCGATACGAGTGGTTGATAAATAATATTCGGCTCAATATTCTGAAAAACGGCTTCTCCTCCCTTATTTCGTGCGATATCAATAGGAACCCATCCCTCCGGACTGAAGACGCCTAAATAGACATAAGGTTCTTTCTTATTCTGAACCTGAATACATACTTCATTTTCAAAGAAATATTTTGTCACATCTTTTATGAAACGATTTCTAAATAAACCGGGCACTTTTTCATCTGCTGTAATTCCGGGGAATCGTTCCTCTTGTAATCCGTAACAAAAACGATATATTTTTCCTTTCTTCCTTCCATCCGTATTTTTCCTATTCCGTTCAGCAGCCTGTTCGTTCATCGCAAACGGAATAAATAAGCCTGTAGTATCAAGCAGACAGTTCCATTCATGGCTTCGTTGATATTCCGGAGAATAAACGAAAAAGTCTGCCGTAACCGGAATGCCACACGACCGCATGGCGTAAATAGTAATATCCGAGGCATCCCGACAATAGCCTACCCGATGATAAAAAAGAAAGTCTGCACTTTGATGGGGCAAAGAAAACTCTGTACTCCAAACACAATTAACCCAATTCAAACTAATATTTATAATCTTTAAAGCCTCCAATACATCATTTCCCTGATAAACAGTGTCAACCATTGTCGAGTAATAGTCATGGTATAGCTTTCTCCACGACGATAGCGGTTCATCACCTATTCGATAAGGAAGAATATATTCGCAAAAATCATCAAACCCGACATGTTTGTTCCAAGGATATCGTTTCCAAACATCAAAAGCCAGATCTATATTTTCTATCAGATAATCAGCAGTAATAACATGACAATCATATACTTTCTGCAATGAATTAAAAGAAACATTTTGCCATTTTTGCACGACATCTTTGTTACAGAATCTATCTTTGGCTCCTTGTACCAATACCGGTTTAATTGAATCCAATTGCCATCCTTTATAGCCATACCATCGTGGCATGTTTCTGATCAAAAACCGTGCAGCTTCCAGTTTCTCCGGTTCATCAGTATAATTAGACAATACCTTTTCCAATTCACCACGGTTACTTCCTGCAAAAACAAGAGCTTGTTCCAAACGTCGGTCGTCTGGAGAAGAACAAGCTGTAAGGATAAAGGACAAGATTAAGATTGTTTGTAAAAATAGCGGATGTTTCATTGATAATCTATAAAAAAATCCATTAAAATGCAACTTACTTAAAAAATAGGATTTATTTTATCCAAAGATAAATCTTCTAAATCTAAATAATACACTTCGTCATTATTCAAATTTATTGTATATAATCGTTTTCTAACCGGATCTAACCATACACGATAGAAAGAGCGATCAGTTGTAAGCTTATAAAGAAGTTTACCGTTCCAATCAAATACATGTATTATATTAAACTTCGGGAGTTCAACACCAAGACGGTCATCCCATGCTTCTCTTCCCCAGTAGGCTGCATAAATATAGTTTTCATCTGCATGTACACAATTATAATACACATCCATAGACTCCATACTCGATTCCAAAAGAGAAAAATCAGGACTATTTTTCATCCTATATCCCGTAAGGTTTCCTGTAGAAACGTCTAAGATATTTATTTGCGGAAGATATTTCATTACCTGGACTATCTTAGATCCATTTGGATTCATTACATCCCATGTATAAAAAAATAAGTTTACAGGATTTCTTTCATTTACATCATTGTTTTGTACAGACTTTGTTTTGTAAATTGGATAATCCTGCATTAGCTCATTTGTAGAAATTGTACGTTTTTCATAATATGGAGTGGTTGCTTCATTTGTATTCAAATATTCAGCAGGTTTATAAGCAAAAAGTATATTATCAGATTGATAAAATTCGAAGAAAATACGATCATTATTATATGGAACAATTGTATCATATACTGTCGTATTTTTTTCTATTGACTGACTGATATTCCATAAAAACAGTTTACCTTCATTAGAGGCATAAAGTAAAGTCATTATATCGTCTCCTTTTTTAAACAATTGCGCTATGCAACCAACGGATATAACCTCATTGTCACCCCGTCCCTTATTGCAGAAGGATCCTATTTCATCTCCAGTATCCACATTAAAAATCTTAAAGAAATGATTTTGATAACCAGGGTTCCAACAAATCAACAACGAATCATATACGGCTATCATGCCTGTATTATTTCCATTCAATGTAAGAATTTTACTATTAACATCCCTTGTTATCACACTGTTTTCATCGAAATACTGAATTTCACCATTAAAGTATTTCTTATCACAATTATCTAAATTACAACAAATAAATAGACTAAGAAATATAACTGAAATGATAATGTTAATTGTTCTCATATTAATATCTAATTGTAATTAGAGGGTAGAGGTATGTCAAAATACTGTTTCGTTATAGCAGACCCGATCTAGGATGACAGGAAATTGAATTTCAACATAGTTCTATCCTCTAAATTATAAAGTATTACTTATTCAAAACATTGAGCTTTATCTTTAGAATAGTATCTCCATTGACGCTCTTTACATTTACCTATATTAGGATATGCTGCATCACATGGTATAAGCTCATCATAATTTGAAGTACCAGGGTAGAAACATATTTTTCCTGAAGTATCTTCACCACTAGCCAATGCCTCCACATTAGCCATAGCCAAATCCAAAAGTTGTGTTTCATTTTTGCTCTGGTTGAAATTCCAGCCGGCTATAATAGCCATAGCAGTGATAAAAACTGCCCCAAAGATCTTTTTCTTCATGATCTTATTGTTTTATTAAGTTATAAATTTGTTAATTTTCTACCTTTGCCTACTGTTATTTAGTTCAGATAGTCGAATGAACCATAGTTCATTCTGTTTTTGCAGGTTATATTACCATCATACACCTCCTTTCTTGGGGTCTCCGGGAGTTTGCTTGACTATTTTGCGGTTGTGTAGCAAACTCCCATTCATTCGATCACTGAACATTCCCCTTAATTTTAACTTTGACAGGTTGATTATTTATACTGTTATACCTGATTGTCACAACTTCATCGAAGAAACCTGTATCTTTCGGTGACATCTTGATTTGTACCCAGAGAGATTCTCCAGGTTGGACTGGCTGTTTCTCATATGTAGTTACCGTGCAACCACAGGTAGTACTTACATCCATGATCACAAGGGGAGTCTTCCCTGTGTTTTTAATATCTATGGTTATTTCTTTTGTCTCCGATTTATCGAAAATTCCGAAGTCAATTACAGTTTGAGTAACTTCTACTGTTGTTTTCGGTATGTTTTTGTTTGAGTTATCTTTACCTGTAATTTTTTTCAGATACAAGTCTTTGACTGCTGTATTATATACAGGGTTACCCAAGATAGCGACTTTATTATCCTTATCCAGCAAAAATGTCTGACATCTTATATCAGCCGGGAACTTATTTAATTTGTTTATTCGGTCGTCTATGTCAATACAGACTGGACGATCGAAAACCTCATATTTTAACAGAGAATGTATTTCGTTCGTATCTTTTGAATGTAAGAAGAAGAGAAAAGGAACCTTTCCCTGTGTTGCTGAATCGGTGTATTCAATCAGTTCCTTCCATTTATGAAGCCGCAGTTTACAACCGGTACAGCCCATAGAATCTACATATATTAATACTTTGTATCCTGATTGCGGAATTTGGAAATCCGTAGTATCTATCAGATAACGTGTGAAAATCAGATTTTCAGGAAACACAATTTGTTTCCCCTGCCATTCATTCACCAAATGTGTAATCTGTTTTGTCTTCTCTTTCTGCTCGTTGTGACAAGATAAGAGAATGATTGTTAATAATATGCAATAACAAAAAGCATTCATACTCCTACTATATTTTAAATCTTATAACCGGATCATCATTTTCCACTCAGGTAGCGACGATCGTATTTGTTTCTTCGTTAATGTCTACAACTTTATATATTAGACTTCAATAATAAAAAATTGTACTCTATTTATTGTTACTTTTTTAATAGTTATCCCAACCGACCTCCTAAACAGCTCCCCTTATAGCTGATTAATATATGAATATTACATTTTTATATCAGACATATTTGCAATTCATCCAATAGAAATAGAAAATAATTGATCATTAATTTCTAAATTTGTCAAATTATATTCTATAAAGATCATATTGATCGGTATTGCAATTTATCAACGCTCAAACAAAAACCCATTAATTATGGTTCTGAACTACATCTGGATCGCTTTCTTTCTAATCGCTTTCGTCGTCGCGTTGGGCAAACTTATCTTTGCCGGAGATACGGTTGTCTTCACAGAGATTATCAATTCCTCTTTTGCGTCTGCCAAGACCGGATTCGAGATATCGCTCGGACTGACCGGTATCTTGTCACTCTGGCTGGGTATTATGAAGATTGGCGAAAGGGGGGGAGTCATCCAGTCGTTTGCCCGGTTGGGGGCACCGGTTTTCAGCAAGCTCTTCCCGGGCATACCGAAAGAGCATCCGGTGACAGGTTCTATCTTTATGAATATCTCCGCCAACCTGCTGGGACTGGACAACGCAGCCACACCGATGGGCCTGAAAGCAATGCAGCAACTACAAGAACTGAATACTGAAAAGGATTCTGCCAGCAACCCGATGATTATGTTCCTTTGCATCAATGCTTCGGGATTAACCCTTATCCCAATCACTATCATGATGTACCGGGCACAGATGGGGGCAGCCAATCCATCGGACGTTTTCCTGCCGATTATGCTGGCAACATTCTCATCCACATTAGTTGCCATACTGGCCGTCTGCATCAAACAACGCATCAATATACTCCAAAGAAATCTGGTACTATTCTTCGGAGGCCTGGCTGCCTTTATAGGCGGACTGGTCTGGTTGTTCAACTCATTGGAACAGGAACAGGTTTCGCTTTATTCCACCTTGTTTGCAAACACATTATTGTTTACTATAATCTGCGGATTCATTATCAGCGGCATACGAAAAAAAATCAATGTGTATGACACATTCATAGAAGGAGCCAAAGAAGGCTTTAAGACGGCAATAACGATTATACCGTATCTGGTCGCCATATTGGTCGGGATAGGGGTATTCCGTGCCTCAGGAGCGATGGATTTTATCATTGAAGGAATCCGTATGGGTGTCGGTGCATTATGGATCAATACTGATTTTGTCGGTGGCCTGCCGACCATCCTGATGAAGCCGCTTAGCGGAAGCGGTGCACGCGGAATGATGCTGGATGCGATGAATACCTATGGTGCCGATTCGTTTGTCGGACGGCTGGCTTCCATCGTACAAGGCTCGACGGATACGACTTTTTACGTAGTCGCACTCTATTACGGAAGCGTTGGCATCCGTAATACCCGTTACACCATACAATGTTCATTGATGGCGGACCTGGTAGGGGCTATTGCCGCGATAACTTTGACATATATATTCTTTGCCTGACAACAAATTTCCGATTATCAAAATGTCACTACTATACCGGGTAAATCGGATTAATATGGCAGATATTTGAAAATACTATACCGGGTAATATTTTTTAACATATCATTCAGAAAGACAAATAAGAATAATAATAGCATTATGACAATATCATTTTACGCAGAAGACATCGAACTTCCGGCCATCAAGAAAGAGGCTGTCAGCAACTGGATCAGGAGAGTTGCCGAAACATACGGTAAAAAGACAGGGGATATCAGTTACATCTTCTGTTCCGACGAAAAGATTCTGGAAGTAAACCGCCAGTATCTGCAACATGATTATTATACGGATATCATCACATTCGATTATACCAGCGGAAACAAGATATCAGGCGACCTTTTCATCAGTCTGGACACGGTAAAAACAAATGCGGAGAAGTTCGAAACTCCATACAACGAAGAACTGCATCGTACCATCATCCACGGAATCCTTCATCTGTGCGGCATCAACGACAAAGGGCCAGGGGAGAGGGAGATCATGGAAGAAAACGAAAATAAAGCACTGGCTATTTTGCCGGAAGAGTGCCGGGAGAGTTAATTCCGGCATTTTTCATCTGTTGTTTCTAATAAACCAAAATCAGAAACGCCATCCGACGTTAAACTGGATAACGCCATTATGATCTTTTCCCCTGAAAAGATTACTGCCACCCAAAGTATATTCCGACTCTTTAAAGATATAAGTACAACCTAAATTATAATTGACGGAAACGATTAATCCCATATCAAACGTGTAACCGGCACCCATGGAAAAAGAAAGATCACACGGACTCATATCATCCTTTATATTCCTCGAAACGGTTTTTGTTTCAAAAGGAGGGTAACCCAACGAATATTTGAAGTTGGTTCCTTTTGCCCGGACATTAATACCTAATTGCGGACCACCAAACATATGGAAACCTTTATACAAATAGAACTTTGCATAAATAGGAATATTTAAATAATCAATGTCCAATTTGGATGTTTCACCTTTATATTTATAGCGGTATCCCTGCATGGAATAATAAACTCCCGGTTCCAGTGCAAACAATTTGGAAAAACGGATTTCTCCGGCAACTCCGACATTTACACCAGGCCGCATATCCGCAAAACTTTCCGGGTAGGTATTAGCCAGATTAAACCCGATACGGGGAATAAAATGAAACTCTTGTGCAGATATCTGAATAGAGATAAGGGCAACAAACAAAAGGAGTACTAACTTTTTCATAACATATCTAATAACATTGTTAAATATATAGATGCCGGATATTACTAATATGTTGCATGAGCACTTAATTTTTAATGTATAAAGTCATTGAAGCAATAAAACTGGTAAATACTTCGTTTATTAATTAGTAGTCACTCAAAAACATATTATCATGAACACAACCTCTTTAAAACTCGGAATCCAAAAAGCTATCAATAATATATCTGAGATTTGGTTCCTGTTGATTTTGGCTGTACCGACTATTTTCGACGCAATCTTCGAAATAGGAAGCAAAGGGAAATGGACAATTCCTTTCATTCTTCTTTCAATAGCGGTCATTTTAATAAGCATACTTATCAAACAATTGATTCAAAAAACTGCATGGATAAGCCTTGTACTGGGAGTTGTTTTGTGTTTCTTTTCTTCATTTTTTATAGCAGCAGCCCTCTCCGAGTATGATGAATTTCCACTAGGAACCGAACCTAATGCCCTTTCATTACTTGCCTTCGGAACAATCGTCGGTGGAATATCATTCGCCTTGGCTATCAAAATGAGTTTCCAAGGAGCATACAAACTGTATACCGATTAACAGCAAAAATATCCTCTACAAACAAAAGTTTAAAATAAATCCTGATACTCATCAGAACTTACCATTTACTCATTGTTCAAACAGATAAGAGTCTTTCTGTCTATATTTAGTCTGTAATCTAATTTTTCATCTTAAATTTACAGATATGAAAGCGAGACTCTTATTTTTATTCCTGTGCCTGACATGGAACGGCTGGGCGGACACATTCGTCCCTTACAATCCCGACTCACTGAAAAAGGGAGATTGGATAACCCTCGAAACTGTCCATTACTATCCCTATATCGCTCCGGGTATTAAAGAAGAAATCCCTTGGAGGGCGGAGAATATACGCCGGATCACCATACTAGCTACAGTGGCAGAAAAAACAGACAAGTCCATTTCTATCGACTATACGCTGGATAACCTGTACGATTGCCATAACGCCAAAGAGAAACCCGGCTTTTATTATTTCGACAGCCGTTATCAGCAGGATTTTGCTTTCGAAAATAATACGTCAGACAAACAGATTTTACGTGTCACGTACGACCGGAAAAGCCGGAAACCACTCGTATTCGATAAAGAGAACTCATCCTATTCCTATTCGAAAACGTATGTTCCTTTCGGAGTAAGATCGGAAAGATTATCCGATTATATGGCAATTACTATCCGCGACTCGGTTAACCTGGAACAGTTACTGACTCCGATAACCTACGATATCCTGACCAAATGGAAAACAGATGGAACTATCTTATTCGCACCGGATACACGGGTTGTGGATGCCTCATTTGCTCTTCCTCCGAATACAGAATTTACATGTAGTAATTATGGTCTCGATACATCTAAAGATTCGACTATTCACAAGAAAATATTTATCGCTTACCCGACAGAATATAAAGTAGGAGAACGAATAAAACTTCTGCTTACTCCGGGAGATTCCATTATTCAAGACAAAGAGGCATTTACGAATACACATACCTATCGTTACGAGGGACGAGGTAGTGAACAGAATAACCTACAATACAACACTCAACGATTTTCTTATTACAATTCTGAATACGGCAACATTTCTCCTGACGAGTTAAAAAAATCCTTCCTGCACCGTGATTCTCTTTTTCAAACTACCTTAGAAAAAGATTTTAAGAAAATGGATCCTTATTGGAAGAGAGTATTTGAATTATCGGAACAGTATTTCAAAGGAGGATTTATCCTACGGTGCTACATGTTTAAGAGCGACAAAGAAGCCTGGTATGATAGCAGTTTACTCGATTGGCAAGCTCCTCCTTTCGCATCAGTCAATCCGCTTATTGATAATGCCTACCACTTGAAGAATCCTTATTCAGCACATTACGGTTTTTTCCTGCATATGTATGCTACCTATAAAAAGCAGGAGCTCAAATCGGACAATCTGTGTCTGAACAAACAAAAAATAACTCCACAAGAAGACTATCTGCTAAATAAACAAATCTTCTCTGGCTATCCTAAATACTTTTTAAACGGAGCGAACCTGACAAGTTTGATGTATAGTAAGACACTACATGAAATAGAAGATGATTATAACGATTTTATCGCTTCCTGTCCAGATACCAGCCTGACAAACGAAGTACAAAGAGTATACAATAAACTATTACCTTTCGAATATGGTAAGAATATCAAGGAAACCGGTCTAATCGTAACCGACAGCCTGCATCTGGTGAAAGGAAGCGACCGGAAATACATCCTGCTATATGTATCCACCCCCGATGGTCTTGGCGGAATGAGCCTGCAAACGGCACTCGACTTGGAAAAACAACTCAAAACAGAAGGGTTGGCCTCTATCGTCCAATTCGAACTTTACGCACATTTTAAAGCTCACAACGCGAAAGTGGTAAAACCGTTTAAAGCCATACCCGAAAAGGTCGAAAAGGATTTAATTTATAATAAGGGAATCTCTTTACTGACGGTCCTGATGCGCGAAGACGGGACGATTATCCATCGGGATTTCGGATATTTAAACACCGAGCCAATCCTTGAATTAATAAAAAAAGACCTGAACAGAGAAGACAAATCTTTCAACGATTTTATGAAAGGATTCAAGGAGGGCATTTTAGGTGCGCTCCTAATCGCAGCAATCATCGGTATCATATACTATTTCCGAAACAAAAACAAACAGAAGCAGGAACGTAACCGCCGTCATATCCGCGAACTCGAACTCCGTGCCATTCGTTCCCAGATGAACCCGCATTTCATCTTTAATGCACTAAGTTCGATACAGAATCTGATCAATCGCTCGGCCAACCAGGAGGCGAACAAATACCTGATCGATTTCTCACGTTTACTGCGCAAAGTTCTGGCTACATCCGAAAAGAAACTGGTTCCTCTCTCGGATGAGATCGAGCAACTGGAACTATATCTGAAACTCGAACAACTTCGTTATCCTTTCTCTTACTCGTTGACAGTCGATCAGAATATCGAGCCGGATGCAATCGAAATACCGGGAATGCTGATACAACCTTTCGTTGAAAACGCTGTTAAGCACGGAATCGCTCCGCGCGGTACGGGAGAAATCATAATTCGATTATCTTTGCAGGATCAGTTGTTGATAATCGATATCACTGACGATGGTCCCGGATTGAAAACAGAGGCAAATGGAGGCTTCGGTATCCGTGCCGTCACCAATGAGTTCGAAATATTAAAGACTTTGTACAATACGGAAATCGGTATTACGATCGAAAACAGACAGGAGAAAGAGTCTGTTTCCGGTTGCCACGTCCAATTATCCATTCCTCTATAAAAACAAAAATATGGAGACAAAAATAACCGCAGCAATTGTTGATGACGAGCAGGGGAACCGGGAAAACCTGCTCCGCATGCTCGGTACCTATTGTCCGCAAATCAAAATTTCGGCTATTTGCAGTTCAGTAACGGAAGCCCGTACCGTCCTGCCCGAAGCTAAACCGGATATCCTTTTTCTGGATATCCGGCTGGGCGACGATACCGTTTTTTCCCTCCTGGAAAGTCTGCCGGATATTCCTTTTGAAGTGATCTTTGTAACGGCTTACGACAGCTATGCGATCCAGGCTATCCGCTTCAGCGCACTCGACTATTTACTGAAGCCTATCGATCCGGAAGAACTGACACATGCTGTAGATAAAGCCGTCCAGGTCGTCTTACGAAAACAGGAAAACAAGCGGATGCAAAACCTTCTACAAAACAAGCGGGCACTGGATAAACAAAAGAAAATAGCCCTGTCAGTCGCCGATAAAATTGAATTTGTTGAAATCGGCTCTATCGTCCGTTGCGAATCGGAAAGCAACTATACCACTTTTTATCTTAAATCGGGAGAGAAGCTGATCGTATCAAAAACATTAAAAGAATTTGACGACTTGCTGACACCTTACAATTTCCTCCGTGTTCATCAATCACATCTGATCAATCTGGAAGAAATAAAAAGTTTCATCAAAAGCGATGGGGGATATATCCGTATGAAGGATGGTTCTTCCATCAGCATTTCCCGCCAACGACGGAATTATGTGATGGAAGTTTTAAAGCAGTTGTAAGCCGTAGCGGCCTGGATTCCCGTTCACTCTTTATATTTCAGGTCGAAGCGTCCTTCTGTAATACGGTCTCCCTCAAAAGTCCCGCTGAATATCCCATCAGACATCCGGGTAATGTGGACTTTTCCATCTCCGATTTTTTGGTTATCAAAAGAGACATTCGTGTACGGAAGCGTTTCTCCCTGTTTGGGATTAGGTATTGAAAAGCGAAGGTAAGAATCGAAGCCGATTTGTGCCGAAACCGTCATACCGGTACTATCTTCCAGCTGAGTAAATTCAGCAACCGGTAACCCCCAACGGCCACTTACAGATACCCAACCGTCAACCAGACAACCGAATGTATTCGCACCGGTCGCAGTAGCCTCAGGCATAAGAGTGGGATCAACCGATTTATTCTCTTCACAGGCTATACAGAAAAAAAGCAAACAGATAAATAATATATGTTTCATAATGGTGTCTAATTAAAAATGAAAATTCATACCGAACAACAACGATAATTGAGAAAAGCAGCCGCCACCGCCATTCAATTCAGGTGACTCGACCTGCCATTTCTGACCATGATATTTGACGGAATAACTGTCCGAAGAGGTAACGATCCAATTCACCTTTGCAGAGATTCCTATATGTTGGGAAAAGAGATATTCACCGCCTGCTGATAAATTATAAGCGAGCTTGTTCATCGACACATTCCGCGGTTTATCGTACACCAAACTTTTATCTTTGTAAAGCTGGTATCCCAAACCCGTCGACAAAGATAAATTAAACTTCTGCTTGACGTAGAACAGGGCGATTTGTGGCGCAATGTAGTTCATCAGAATTTTATCGGAGCCTTCATCATGACTGTTTTTATACTGTCCACCCTGATAAATGAGACCGGGAGACAGTTTAAATGAATCGAAGATATATTTATCCCCCAGATAATAGTAGTTAACACCCCAGGAAACCCCGTTCCGCAAATCACTGCGATAAGCATCGGAGTTGTTTGTAATCCCGATCATCTTTCCCAAATACCAGGAGGGACCCGCATGGATGGTAAACAAGGATTTCCCGATCGACGCCTCCTGGGCAAACAACGAAAGGGTTGACATCAACAGCCCCAATAAAAACAAATACTTTTTCATAACATTCTTTTTAGAGTTATATTAATATATGATGGACTATAGAATTTAAAAGCTGCATAGAAACATATAAAAAACATATTTAGGATAAAGCCACCAACAGATCTGCATCCGTGGAATCTTTAACGAAACAAAGCATAAGCAAAATATCCTTTGGGATGGTGGCTAAAAGGCGGAGTATGACTATCTTTGCAAAAGAAACAAAGAGAATTACGACAATGACTTTCAATTACGATGTGATCGTGGTAGGTGCTGGCCATGCAGGCTGTGAAGCCGCAGCAGCTGCCGCCAACCTGGGTTCAAAAACGCTTCTTATCACCATGGACATGAACAAGATTGCACAGATGAGTTGCAATCCGGCCGTAGGCGGTATCGCCAAAGGACAGATCGTCCGTGAAATAGATGCGCTGGGTGGGTATATGGGGATTGTAACAGACCGCACTGCGATTCAGTTTCGCATGCTGAACCGGAGCAAAGGTCCGGCTATGTGGAGTCCGCGTGCCCAGAGTGACCGTGCCCGCTTTATTGATTGCTGGCGGGGAATACTGGAGAACCTTCCGAACTTATATATCTGGCAGGATACTGTCCGCGAAATAATGTTGGACGGAGATACTGTTTGTGGGGTCAAAACCAATATGGATGTAGAATTCCGGGCAAAAAGCGTAGTCTTAACTAACGGAACGTTCCTGAACGGCCTAATGCATATCGGACGTACACAATTACGTGGCGGACGCATCTCGGAACCGGCAGCAACGGGGCTCACGGAACAACTGGTTTCTCTGGGAATTAAATCGGAACGGATGAAGACCGGAACACCTGTACGTATCGACGGTCGCAGCATACACTTCGATGAAATGGGCGAACAACCGGGAGAGAACGACTTTCATAAATTCTCTTATCTCGATTTTCAGCCGCGCCCGTTAAAACAACTTAGCTGCTGGACGACTTTCACAAATGAAGCATGTCATGATATTTTGCGTGAAGGTCTCCCCGACTCTCCCCTGTACAACGGACAAATCCAGAGTATCGGTCCGCGCTATTGTCCCAGCATCGAAACAAAGATCGTAACATTTGCAGATAAAACCCAACACCAACTGTTCCTGGAACCGGAAGGCGAAACAACACAGGAGTATTACCTGAACGGCTTCTCCTCCTCTCTCCCATTAGACATCCAGTTGCGTGCGCTGCAAGCAATCCCTGCATTCAGAGATATTCAAATCTATCGCCCGGGATATGCAATCGAATACGATTTCTTTGATCCGACGCAATTACATCATAACCTGGAAACAAAACAAATCCGTAACCTGTTCTTTGCCGGACAAATTAACGGTACAACCGGTTACGAAGAGGCAGGCGGACAAGGATTGATAGCCGGCATCAACGCACATATCAATTGCCACGGAGGCGAACCGTTTATCCTAGGACGCGATGAAGCCTATATCGGCGTACTTATTGACGACCTCGTAACGAAAGGTGTAGACGAACCTTACCGTATGTTTACCTCCCGTGCCGAATATCGCATCCTGCTCCGCCAGGATGATGCCGATATGCGCCTGACAGAAAAAGCCTACAAAATAGGTTTGGCTAAACAAGAGCGTTACGACCTGCTGACAGAGAAAAAAGAACACAGGGATGCTATTATCAACTTTGCAGAAAACTATTCCGTAAAGTCGCAATACATAAACGAAGGATTGGAAAAGCTGGGTACTACCCCACTCGCTCACGGTTGTAAACTGATCGACCTGATCCTTCGTCCGCAACTCACTTTGGAAAGCGTTGCCACCCTCGTCCCCGCACTCCGCACAGAGTTGGACAAGGTTCCTGTTTCACGCAAAGAAGAGATTATCGAAGCAGCCGAAATCCTGATCAAGTATAGCGGTTATATCCGGCGCGAACAGATCATTGCAGAGAAAATAAACCGCCTGGAGAATATCCATATCAAAGGTAAATTCGACTACAATTCGATCCAGTCTTTATCGACCGAAGCAAGGCAAAAGCTCACGAAGATCGACCCGGATACGATTGCGCAGGCAAGCCGTATTCCAGGCATCTCCCCCAGCGATATAAACATCCTACTGGTACTCCTCGGAAGATAAAACGCGAATTGTTCCACGTGAAACATTTACTTTAGGTAAAAGAAGCTAAAACACTGGGTATAGGACAGAAACAGTTAAACAAGATGAGTTCAGAAACGGAGAAACATATAAAAATGATACTTTCTATCTTGCCGGACAAGCCTGGTTGCTACCAGTACTTCGACGACAAGGGAACAATCATTTATGTAGGCAAGGCAAAGAACCTGAAGCGCCGTGTATCCTCCTATTTTAACAAGGAACACGACAGCAATAAGACACGTGTACTGGTAAAGCAAATCCGCGACATCAAATACATTGTTGTCAACACAGAAGAGGATGCCTTGCTACTCGAGAACAATCTGATTAAACAGTATCGCCCCCGATACAACGTCATGCTGAAGGATGACAAAACATATCCTTCGATTACCGTAAAAAACGAATATTTTCCCCGCATATTTCAGACCCGGAATATAGTAAAGGATGGCTCACAATATTACGGCCCCTACCCGTCCGTATACACTGCCAAAGTCATGCTTCAGATGCTGAAGGAACTTTACCCGTTACGTACCTGCAAATATCCATTGACACCGGAATCTATTGCAGCAGGGAAATACGAGGTCTGCCTGGAATACCATATCAAACGTTGCAAAGGGCCTTGCGTAGGTTTGCAATCTATGGAAGAATACCAGCAAAACATTTCCGAAATAAAGGAAATCCTTCGCGGAAATATCTCCCAGATCAGTAAACACCTCTATGAAGAGATGCAGGTTTTGGCCGGAGAACTGAAGTTTGAAGAAGCTCAAAAAATAAAAGAGAAATACGAAGTAATAGAAAACTACCGGGCAAAATCGACAGTAGTTACGCCTATGCTTCATAATATAGATGTATTCTCTTTTGCAGAGAATGAGAAGTCGGCTTATATCAATTTCATGCATATCGGAAACGGGGCGATCGTACAGGCTTATACTTTTGAATACAAAAAACGGCTGGACGAAACCAAAGAAGAACTGCTCAGCCTGGGTATCGTAGAAATGCGCGATCGTTTTAAAAGTACGGCACGCGAAATCATCGTTCCTTTTGATATGGAAATGGAATTAGGAAATGTGACCTTTACGGTTCCACAGCGTGGCGATAAAAAGAAGTTGCTGGAACTATCTGAAATGAATGTAAAGCAATTTAAGGTAGACCGACTGAAACAAGCGGAAAAACTCAACCCGGAACAACGAAGCACACGTATTCTGAAAGAAGTGCAGGACGCTTTGCACCTACCCAAATTACCGATACATATCGAATGTTTTGACAACTCGAACATACAGGGAAGCGATGCCGTGGCAGCCTGCGTTGTCTTCAAAATGGCGAAACCATCAAAGAAAGACTACCGCAAATACATTATCAAGACGGTGGTCGGCCCCGATGATTACGCATCCATGAAAGAGG
>ERZ857882.465-NODE-465-length-51663-cov-6.575298_pt1 | contig 51663 bp, 43 predicted proteins | sample MGYA00519697_ERZ857882 | MGnify/ENA primary metagenome ERZ857882 (study PRJEB31778, sample SAMEA3449373) | human gut metagenome | biome: human gut; feature: human-associated habitat; material: faeces | place: United Kingdom | collected 2010/2012 ...
ATTTAATATACTTTAATGAAAAAATTGATAAAAGAAATATTGTTATTAGAAACAATAATTTTTCAAATATTAAAATAACTTTTTCAAACAAATATAATTATGTTGTTGAAATAATTCCTTATTATGAAAACGAAGTACTTAAGTTTAAAGAAAAAATTTATCAAAAAAAATAGGATAAAAATCCTATTTAGACATTTTTTCTGCTTTTCTTTTATCTCTGCATTCTTTACATCTTACTGGTTCATTAGTAAAACCTTTTTCTTTATAAAATTCTTGTTCACCAACAGTAAAAATAAATTCTTTTCCACAATCTTTGCAAACTTTAGTTTTATCTTGCATATTTTTCTCCTCCTTTACACATCATTGATTTAATAGTTATAAAGGAGTTCTTATATAGAATACACTTAATAATTTTTAAACCAAATTAACTATATCATACAATTAAATAATATGCAAATGTTTAAGAAGAATTAACATTTTTTTTGTTTAAAAACATATTGTTTAATGAGGTGTATATTGTGAAAAAAGTATTAATTCTTTTTGGTGGAGACTCTAATGAACATTACGTTTCTTGTAAATCAGCTAGAACTATATTAGAAAACATTGATAAAAATAAATATGAAGTTACTAGTGTGGGTATAAAAGAAGATTGGTATGTTTTTAATGACAATTATGATTTTTTAACTAATGGAAATTGGCTAGATTCAAATATAGAAAAAATTACAAATATTATAGAGTTTATTAAAGGTTTTGATGTTGTTTTTACTATAATTCATGGTAATACATGTGAAGATGGAAAAATACAAAGTATGCTGGAATTGTTTAAAATAAAATATGTTGGATGTAATCCTTGTACCAACTTACTTTGTTATGATAAAGAATTAACTAAGATAATTCTTAATAATTATAATATTCCCCAAGTAGATTATGTTTGTATATCTAAGGATTATAATATGAAAGAAATAATTAAAAAAATTGAATTTCCAATGATAATTAAACCATGTAAAAGTGGTTCATCTATAGGAATTAATAAAGCAACTAATAAAAAGGAACTTAAAATTTTTATTAATGAAGCTTTAAAATATGATAATAAAATTATTGTTGAAAAGTTTATTAACGCAAAAGAATTAGAATGCGCAATTAGAGGAACAGATAAATTGGTTATATCAGATATTGGGGAAATTAAAACAAATAGTGATTTTTATGATTATGAAGCTAAATATAATGATTCTAGTTCTAAAACTATAATACCCGCAGATATTCCACACAACGTTAAAATACAAATTCAAACATTAGCTAAAAAGGTATTTAATTTTTTAAGATGTCGTGGTATGGCCAGAATTGACTTTTTCTATAATGATAAAATTTATTTAAATGAAATCAATACAATACCAGGATTCACAGATATAAGTATGTACCCTATGCTACTTACAAATAAAAATTTTTCATGTAAAGATCTTATTACATATCTTATTGAATCTGCTTTCAATTAACAATATTTTACATATTGTTTTTTTATTAAATTACAAAAAAAAGAAATTATTTTCTTGCATCTAATTTCTTTCTTTGTTCTGTATTTAAAACTTTTTTTCTTAATCTTATATTATTAGGTGTAACTTCTACTAATTCATCTGAATTAATATAATCAAGTGCATATTCCAATGTTATAGGTCTAGGTCTTTTTAATACTACAGTATGATCTTTTCCTGCACTTCTTGTATTAGTTAAATTTTTACCTTTTACAACATTTACAGCTAAGTCATTATCTCTAGTATGTTCACCAACAATCATACCTTCATAAACATCTACACCAGGTTCAATAAACATTATTCCTCTATCTTCAAGTTGACCTAATGAATATGCAGTTGATTTTCCGTTTTCCATTGAAACTAAAACGCCTAATTTTCTTTCACCAACATCTACATTTTGATATGGTCTAAATTCTTTAAATGAATGATTTATTATTCCATAACCTTTAGTTAAAGTCATAAAGTCTGTTGTAAATCCTAGTAATCCTCTTGATGGAATTGTATAAGTTAATCTTACTTGATTACCAACATTAGTCATATTTTCCATAGTGGCACTTCTCATACCAAGTTGTTCTATAATATTACCTACGCAGTCTTCTGGAACGTCTAATTGTAGATCTTCGTATGGTTCCATTTTTACTCCATCTACTTCTTTTATTATTATTGCTGGTTTTGAAACTTGAAGTTCAAAGCCTTCACGTCTCATGTTTTCAATTAGTATTCCAAGATGTAATTCACCACGTCCAGAAACTATAAATGACTCTGAATCACCTGGAACTACTTTTAAACTTACATCTTTTTCTGTTTCTTTAAATAATCTTTCTTCAATTTTTCTTGCTGTTAATAATTTACCATCTCTACCACAAAATGGACTAGTATTTACACCAAATGTCATTTGTAATGTTGGTTCATCTATTCTCAAGATTGGAAGAGCTTCTTCTTTACCAACTTCACATACAGTTTCACCAACTGAAATATCAGGTAACCCTGAAATTGCTATTATATCTCCGGCTTCTGCTTCTTCTATTTCAACTTTATTTAAACCAAAGAAGCCAAATAGTTTAGCAATTCTAAATTGTTTAATAGAACCATCTAATCTTATACAAGAAACCATTTGATTTACTTTAATTTTGCCTCTTTTAACAAGACCGATTCCAATTCTACCCACATAATCGTTATAATCTAATAAAGCAGGTTGGAATTGTAATGATCCATTTAAATCTACTTTAAGGTTTGGAATAGTATTTATAACTGCGTCTAAAACATAATCCATGGTTGGTTCTTGAGTTTCTATTTCTGGAGACATACTTGATGTACCATTAAGTGCTGAAGCATATATAACAGGGAAATCTAATTGATCTATATCTGCACCAAGCTCAATAAATAAATCTATTACTTCATCCACAACTTGTTTTGGTCTTGCAGTAGGTTTATCTATTTTATTAACTACAACAATTGGAGTTACACCTGCTGCCAATGCTTTTTTTAATACGAATTTAGTTTGTGGCATAGGACCTTCATATGCATCTACTACTAGAAGAACACCATCAACCATATTCATAATTCTTTCTACTTCTCCACCAAAGTCAGCATGTCCTGGTGTATCAAGTATGTTAATTCTATAATCTTTATAATCGATAGCTGTTGTTTTAGCTAATATTGTTATTCCTCTTTCTCTTTCAATTGCATTTGAATCCATAGATAGTTCACTAATATCTTCATTTGCTCTAAAAGTATGTGACATTTCTAACAATTTATCTACTAATTTTGTTTTACCATGATCAACATGGGCTATAATTGCTATATTTTTTATTTTTTTCATAAATACACTTCTCTTTCAACTGATACATTATATCATAATTAATAAAAAAACTGAACTTTTTTTATTAACGTTTTTTGTTTTTTTATTAACGTTTTTTGTTTATTTTTTTTATATGTTAATTCATTTATTTTCCCATCTATTATTTTTGATATATTTATATATTCTTCATCCATTTTGATATTTTCTTGAAACTTTTTAAACTTTATTAACAAAGATAACAAATCATTGGGTTCTAAGTAGCAAAGTTCATTTCTAAAGCAAATATTTCTTTTATAAATATTAGTTAAAACCACATAGCCTCCAATTTCTGTTTTTGATTTTTCACCTATATAATATCTATCTTCATGTTTTTTAATTCCGCATTTGCCACTAGTAATGGTTAGGAAATATGTGTTTTCTTTATCTTCAGCAATAATGATTGCTGGTCTTTTTTTTGCATGATCAAATGTAAATTTTCTAGTTAATTTATTATTTAAATATGCTGTTTTAAAAACAACATTTTCTAACATTACTATGCTTCCAATATCATAATCCATTTATATCACTCCATTAATAATTTATTTTAAATAAAATTCCATTCTTCAAAAATTAAGTTATATATTATCATTTTTTCACTACAAGGTCAAGTTAATCTTACGTTTTTCAAACTAACTAAATATCTATATTTAACTAATTCATGTTATAATTATAATGGTGAAGTAAATTGAAAAAATTATTAATTATAATACTATTAATTATAATTCCTTTTAATGTCTATGCATATGAAAAAAAGGAGGTAACATTAAATAAATGCATAGATGGCGACACTGCTTGGTTCAACTTAAATGAGGAAAAAATTAAAGCAAGATTTCTAGCTATTGATACACCTGAGTCAACAAATAAAATTGAATTTTTTGGAAAAGAAGCTAGCAAGTATACTTGTAATAAACTTAAAAAAGCTAATAAAATCGAAATAGAATATGATGAAAATTCAAACAAGTATGACAAATATAATAGAAACTTAGTTTGGGTTTGGATAGATAATGAATTATTACAAAATCTAATTATAGAAAATGGATATGGTAAAGTAGCATATTTATATGGAGATTATAAATATACTGATTTATTAAAAAAAAGTGAAAAAATCGCACAAGAAAAAAATATAGGGATATGGAATAAAGAAAATAATGAAATTCAAAAGTCTTCCAATGATAATGAATACGGATACAAGTTTTACCTGATTTGTATAATAATTTTAATTATATGTTACATATGCTCAAAAAGTTTTAGAAGAAATATTAATAAAAGAGTTAAAAAAGAATAAAGGGATAATATTATAAATTAATCCCTTTATTTTTTTAATTTGTTATAAATTTTTAACATAAAATTATATAAATTATATTTTGGCTTTGAAATAATTAAATCAAACTCACCAATTAATTCTACTACTCTTCCACCAAAACCTTTTTTAAATTCGTATATTCCATACATATCATTATTTTCTTTTTCAAAATTTCCACTTATTCCATAAAAATTATATATATCGCACTTTCTCTTTAAAGCGTCTTTCATTGTAAACCATTTTATTAAGTATTGGGCGTCATAATGCATAAATTCTTCATAAGCGCCACCAAATAAGTTTAAATATTCTTTTCCACATATTATAGACATTGTTCCAGCTAGTGGTATCTTTGAACCATATTTTGATTTATATTCTTCATATAAATCTATTTTCTTTTTATAATCATCTATTTCTTTCAAATGGTAATCTTTTATATCTTGATAACTTTTAATCTTATCTATTTCATCTTGAAATTTTTTAATACCTAGTTCCACATCAAGATAACATATATTTATTATTAAATTATCACCTATTTTATCATACATGTTTTCATAATAAGAATATGGTCTATCTATAAAACCACGTCTTGAACTTGTATGTTCCATTATATTTTTATAATCCATCAATCTATCTTTTGAAATCTGTTCTATAATTAGTCCCTGTTTTTCAGTTCTACGTATGGTTTTTCTATAGTGTTTGTTAAAGCCTGCAAAAACATCTTCTTCAGTTTTATTTTTTAAATCTAAAACATACATCCAACGTGGCTGTAATTCTTTTGTTATATCTTTATTAAAACCATAATGTTTAAAACCATTATTTTTTAAAAAATCAACTATATTTGAGTTATCTACACCATTTTCTACTATATTACCATCTATGTCTCTTGTTTTATATTCAACATATGGATCAATTTTTAACATAAATCCTTTATTATTTTTTACATATTCTTTTATTTCAAGTATAAATTTTTTTAACAATTCTTTGTTATTATAATCTATTAAAAATCCCCTAGGGGCATAAAATAATTTCAATCCTAAAGGTAGTTTTTTTGACAAAACCATAGTAGCAGCTATAATTTTACTATCTTTTTTTAATCCAATTAAATCATAATTCCAACCACCAGCTTGTTTTAGTTTTCCCCAATATTCTTTTTGATGAAATGTTATATATTTACTTTTAGAAGCATATTCTTCGTATTCAGCGCTATTAAGTTTTTCTATATGCATTAATATCTCCTCCAAGTTTAATGTAATTATACCATTACATATAAATTATGTAAACTAAATTATTTAATATTAAAATAATATTTCAAAATATATTCCATCGTTATTTTTATATCAGGAAAAACGCTAATATTTTCTAAATCATTTAAAGAAAACCATCCTGCTTCTGTACTTTCTTCACTAATTACAGGATCACAATTATATGGGTTAAGTGGAACTGCTGGATAAATAATATCTATATGAACTTCCCCCATTTTATTTAAATTCTTTTGAATTCCAAGTGGGCGTATACAATCATTTTCTCTTGGAAATCTAACACCTAAAAGTTTAATTTTAACTTTCGTTTCTTCATATACTTCTCTAACTGCCGTTTCTTCTGGTAATTCGTCTGGTTCTATATGACCGCCTGGTTGAACCCATTTATCAAATTTTTTGTGTTTAACTAATAATATTTTTTTATCAAGTGGATTTATGATAAATGCAGAAGCGCAAAATTGTCTCATAGTATCACCAAATATATTTTAACACATTTTATCATTCAAGAATATCTTTTGTTTGTTCATTTACATTTTTTTCGTAAACTGTTAATTTTTCATTTATATCTAATGTTGCAAGTAAAATATTTGATGTATTTTTATAACCTTTAATTTTAAGTTCTTTTTGTAACCATTCTTTATTCTTATTAAAATTATTTAAATTTTTAATCATAATTTTAGTATCTATTATTACATTTGCGCATAATCCTTGTTTCTGCACCGGTAAATTCATATCTTGTATAGTAACATTTTGATTTTCTTTCTTTGGCATTATACTAACAATTCCATTAACTTCTAATATTGCATAATCAATTTGACTTAAGTCAAAATATCCGTTCATTCTACATTGTTCTAATAAATCGTTTATATCAAATTTTACTTTTTTTAAGTTTTTTTCTACTATTTTTCCTTTATCAATTAATATAGTTGGGATACCCATAAAAAATCTTCTAAGTGTTATACTTTTCATTGTCAAAACAGAAACTAAATATGCAATTAAACCAAATATTAACATTGCAAGTATGCCATTTTCAAATTGTGTATCAAGTGATGTTGTGATTTCAGCTGCAAAATTTCCTATTGAAATACCAATTACATAATCAAATACTGAAAGTTGTGATACTTGCTTTTTACCTAATAATTTTGTTATTGCAAAAAGAACTATTAATGATATTATCGATCTGATTGCTACATCATCTAATTGTTTTATGTCCATGTTATCACCAATATTATTATTCATTTTTAGGGCTTTTTTATACTAAAACTTAAAAAAAATCTTTATTTTTCTATTAAATAAAGATTATTTAAAAGTACACCTGTTCCCTCTGCTACACATGTAAGTGGACTTTCTGCAATGTATACTGGAACATCTAATTCTTTTTGTAATAATTCATCTAATCCATTTATTAAGGCTCCTCCACCAGTTAATACAATTCCTTTATTAATTATATCTGCAGATAATTCTGGGGAAGTTTCTTCAAGAACTTTTTTAGTAGTTTCTACTATAATATTTACGCTTTCTTTTAAAGCTTCTTCTATTTCTGGAGCTGTTATGGTTATAGTACTTGGAAGTCCTGTTGTTAAGTTTCTACCTCTAACTTCCATTTTGTTGTTTTTATCACCTTTGTAAACTGTACCTATAGTTAATTTAATATCTTCTGCTGTCCTATCACCTATTAAAAGCTTATATTTTTCTTTAATATATTTAATTATGTCACTATCAAATGTGTTACCTGCTATTTTAATTGATGAACTAGTAACTATTCCACCTAGTGATAAAACAGCAACATCAGTAGTTCCACCACCTATATCTATTACCATACTACCACTTGGAGCTGATATATTTAGGCCGGCTCCTGTAGCTGCTACTTTAGGTTCTTCCTCAATATATACTCTTTTTGCTCCTGTTCTTTCAGCAGCCTCTTTTATCGCATTTTTTTCTACTTGAGTTATATTTGATGGACAACAAATTAATATTCTAGGTTTTGTAAATAATGTTTTACCATTTACTTTTTTTAAAAAATAATCAAGCATAACTTCTGTGATTTCAAAATCTGCTATTACGCCATCTTTCATTGGTCTTATGGCTTGTACACTTCCTGGTGTTCTTCCAAGCATTTCTCTAGCTTCTACTCCTACTGCTAAAGGTTTTTTTGTTTCTGAATCTATTGCAACAACACTTGGTTCATTTAATACTATACCTTGTCCTTTTACGAAAATTAATACATTTGCTGTACCTAAATCTATTCCTATATCTTTTGTAAACATTATTTCCTCCTTTACTGTAATATGTTTAAGTATTTTTTTCTGGTTGATTCTCCACCTCTAATATGTCGTATATCTATATGATATTTTAAAATGTTTTCTACATTTTTGTATTTTTCTTTGTCTATTTTTAATAGTCTTTCATGTAAATCTTTATGTACTGTACTTTTTGATACTTTAAATAAACTGGCTATTTCTCTAACAGTCTTTCCTGTTTGTATAATATAGTTTGCTTCTTCTAATACTCTTTTATTAATATAATTCACTATAACACCTCTTTAGTAAATTATATTTTTAACTGATATTTTTATTCAAAAAAGAGCTTATGCCCTTCTATATTTCATTTGTTTTTTTACCAATGTAATTTAGTGGATTTACAGTTTTGTTATTTATGCTTATTTCAAAATATAAATGATTCCCGGAATCTTTATCTATATTTGAATTGCCACTTTTACCAATAACTTGACCTTGTGTTACTTGGTCGTTTTCTTTTACTGATACTTCACCTAAACTTTGATATATACTAACTATATTGTTTTCATGTTTAATTTCTATTACATTTCCTAAAATTTCATCTTGATGTACGGATGTTACTGTGCCACTTAGAATTGCTACTACATCAAATGTATCTTTTCCTTTGTAAGTTATTCCTGTGCTTGGTATATATGTTCCTTCATAATATATTATTGAATTTTTTTGTTCGTTTTCATCGCTAGCATAATCATAATATTTTTTTGTTATTGAAACACTTTCATCAATATAAGGATTAGCTATTTGTTCTATATTATTATTTGTTGTTGTATCGCTAACAACTGGAACTGTGTCTTCAAATATAGTTTTATTTACATATTCTGTAGTGTCTGGTTTTTTGTATAAAGACTTTTGTATTAAAAATATACTTGAAATTATTAATATAAATCCTATTGCATAAATAGTATATACCACTGGTTTTTTTAATCTTCTATATGTCATATTATCACCTCATTTAAGAGTTTTGACAATATTTAATATTTTATACAATTTTTTAAATTTTTTTTATTTTAGTTCCTTGGTAATAATGATATAAAATTTGATCATATGTATATCCTGCTCTTGACATTCCTTCTGCTCCATACTGACTCATTCCAACTCCATGACCATATCCTCTAGCAACCACTTTTATTGAATCATTATTTTGGGTTATAGTATAATAATTTGATTTTAGTCCCAATTTATTACATAACTCCCAGCCTGTAAATGTTTTATCATTTATTTTAATTTTTTTTATTCTACCTGTATTTGTTTTTGAAATTATTTCTACTGTTACCTTATCTTTATATTCTAATCCTAATAAATCATAAAATTTTTTTAAAGTGAAATAATATTCTTTATCATAAAGTGGAGATACAGAATCCCATGTAGAACTAACACTTCTTAAATAGGGAATTTCATTTGGAAATATATCTTCACTATTTTCGGTTACTCCAATACTTGTAGAAAAAAACAAAGCATCTATTATTTTTCCATTATATACTAAATATTCAGAATTTGTTTCTATCACTGCTTGTTTTACTTTATTTGAGAGTTCAGTATATCTATTTCCCCAATTTTGTTTTTGTTGGGTTTCATCTAAATATACCTGATTTTGTACTGTATCTATTACATCATATTCATTTTTTTTATTTGTTGAAAGTCGTTTCATTACATAAGTACGAGCAGCTACTGCTTGAGCTTTTAATGCTTCTAATGAAAACTCTGCTGGCATTTCACCTGCAAGCACGCCTGATACATATTCTTCTAATGGAATTTCATCTATTTTTCCAGTTGCGTTTCTTTTTACTCTTACTTTCATATTAGCGGTATAATTAAATTTTATTTCATCATCATATATAAATAATGAAATAACCTCTGCAGAACAAAAAATACAACAAGCAGAAGAACAAATTAGAACTAAAGAAAATGAATTAAAAAATGCTGAAGTTCAGTTAAATGAAAGTAAAGTTAAATTAGAAAATAGTAAGATTGAAGCAGAAAATCAATTTGCAAGCGCAAAGTTAGAATTAGAAAATGGTAAAAAAGAATTAGAAAATGGTAAAAAAGAATATGAGGAATCTAAAGAGAAATTTGATAAAGAAATAGCATCAGCAGAAGCAAAAATTATAAAAGCTGAAAATGATATAAAGGATATAGAAGAACCAAATTGGTATATATTAGATAGAAATAGTCAGTATTCTTATGTTGATTATAAAAATAATGCAGATAGTATAGATAAGATAGCAAAGGTATTCCCGGTTTTTTTCTTTTTAGTAGCAGCTTTAGTATGCTTAACTACAATGACTAGGATGGTAGATGAACAAAGAGTAAATATAGGAACGTTAAAGGGGTTAGGTTATTCTAAATACATGATTGCTTCAAAATACATTGTTTATTCATTTACAGCAAGCTTTTTAGGTAGTATTGTAGGTCTTGCCATAGGTTATACAGTTTTCCCAATAGTTATTTTTGATGCTTATGGAATAATGTACACATTACCAAAAGTTAAATTGGAATTTAATATACCTATTGCACTAATTATAACAATGATTTCTGTAGCTGTAACAACAATTTCTTCAGTTCTTGCTTGTTATAAGGAATTAGTTGAAACACCTGCTATGTTAATGAGACCTAAGGCTCCAAAGGAAGGAAAAAGGATTTTAATTGAACGTATTGGCTTTATATGGAACAAATTAAGCTTTATAGGAAAGGTAACTGTTAGAAACATATTTAGATATAAGAAAAGATTCTTTATGACTGTGTTTGGAATAGCTGGTTGCACGGCATTACTTCTTACTGGATTTGGAATTAAAGATTCAATAAAAACAATTGTAGATAAACAGTTTGGTAATATTTTCAAATATAATTTAACTATTAATATTGATAAAGATACAAGTAAATTAGAAAAAAATAAATTAAAGGATGAACTAAATAATTTAGAAGAAATAGATCAATTACTTATGCTATCTTCTGAAAGTGGAAAGATAAGGACTGGAGATACAGAAAAGGATATTTATATAATAGTTCCTGAAGATATAGCTAAGGCTAGTGACTTTATAAATTTTGTTAATAGAACTACTAAGGAAAAATTAAAACTAAGTGATAGTGGGATTATCTTAACTGAAAAAGCTGCTAAGCAAGCTAAAGTAAAAGTTGGTGAAGAGATAAAAGTTAAAGTTAATAATAAAGAATATTCTATGATTGTTTCTGGAATTTCTGAAAACTATACCTTTAATTATGCTTATATTTCACCTAAGTACTATAAGGAAGTATTTGATAAAGAGGTTCTATATAATTCTATTATATCTAAAACAGAAAATCTTGAAAACAAAGATGATTTTTCTATGAGTATTATGGATAAAGAAATTGTAAAAGGAGTATCCTTTAATGATAACATAAGAGAAAATTTTGATAATATTATTAAAAGTTTGAACTATGTAATAATAGTAATTATAGTTTCTGCTGGAGCACTAGCATTTACTGTTTTATACAATTTAACTAATGTTAATATTAGTGAAAGAATCAGAGAAATAGCAACTATAAAAGTATTGGGTTTCTATGATAAAGAAGTTTCAGCTTATATTTACAGAGAAAATGTAATTCTAACTATCTTTGGAATTTTATTTGGATCAGTGTTAGGTATATTTCTTCATAGATTTATAATGCTGACTGTGGAAATAGATAATATGATGTTTGGAAGAAATATAGATTTACCAAGCTACATCCTTTCAGCTTTATTAACAGTAGTTTTTGCTGTTTTAGTTAATATAGTAATGTATTATAAGCTCAAAAATGTAAAAATGGTAGAATCATTAAAATCAGTAGATTAAATTTGACTTAAATAAAAATGTATAGTTATTTTAAAGCTCCTTATAAATCTTATTTTGTAAGATTTATAAGGAGTTTATTATTTTATATTACTGTCTTTATTTAGAACAAAAGTTGTTTTGAAGTATATACTATATTAATAAATATTAATGGGAGAAAAAAATGCCATATAGTGATATTTATAAGCAAATTGGCTTTCAAAGAGAAATAAAAAGACTAGAAAAACAAGCAAATCTTGGTTGTGAAAAAGAAGTAAAAATGCTTAGAAATCTAGGGGTAAGTAATGATAATTTAATTTTAGAGGTTGGAAGTGGTCCTGGATTTTATACTAAGATTTTACTGGATAATTTTATTAATTCAGAAATTGTTTCATTAGATATTGATGAGAACCTACTTAAATATTCAAATAATATGCTAAAAGACTATAAAGAAAGAGTAACTTTTTTAAATGATGATATAACTAAAAGCTCTATTCCTGATGAATACTTTGATACTATAATAGTTAGATTTGTATTTCAACATTTGACAGAACCTATAGCTGCTTTAAAAGAAATATATAGAATATTAAAGCCAGGTGGAAAAGTAATTATAATAGATGTAGATAGCGAATTATGGGGTGTAACATTTCCTAAAAGCGATTTAATTAAAAACTTAAATTCAGATTTAGCTAAGTATCAATCATCATTAAATGGAAATAGGACTATAGGAAGAAGTATTCTTACATTATTAAGGTTACTTAAATTTAAGAATCTCAATATAGAATCAGTTATAAATCATAGTGATATTTTAGGTAAAGAAAATTTTAGATATAATTTTGATAAGGGACTAGAAAAAGATGCAAGACTAGGTGACCTTTTAAAAGAGTACAATGATTTTTTTGATTTAAACTATTCTTCTATTATGCTTATTAAATTTTTTTTCTATGGAGAGAAGCCAATTTAAAGTAAATTTAAGAAGTGGATAAAACCACTTCTTTTTGTTATAATAAAAGAATATTGTTTTTAAGGTGAGTAATATGATTAAAGAAGCATTATTAAAGAAAAATAAAAAATATATATCTGAAAAAAATATATTAGCAAGTAAAAAAATTATAGAAAATGATTTAGTTTCAAATTTTAAAATGTATTATGATGAAGGATTAGTTCATATTAATTCTGAAGTTCTATCTGAAGATTATTTTAGTACATATAATAATAGCATTGAAGTAGATGTAAAAACTAAAGCTTTAATTGCAAGTTATTGTACATGTGAAGATTATGAAAAAAATGAGTTTAGAAAAGATAATTATATTTGTAAGCATTTAGCTGGAACCTTTTATAAATTTTTATCAGAATTAGAAAATAGTAAGGATTTAAAAGAAAAATTTGAAAATAATATAGAAAATAAAAAAGTTTTTAAATCTAATGATAATATTTTAAATTTATTATTAGAAGAAGAAAATAAGGAAGAAATAAAGTTAGAAGTTTATATAAATAGAGTTGGAATTAAGAATAATATAACAGCTGAATTTAAGATAGGCTTAAAGGGATTATCATCAAACAAATCCTATGTGGTTAAAGATATCAACCAATTATTAATATCTATAAATAACAGGATTCCTATTAAATATGGCAAAGATTTTATTTTTGATTTAAGGCATCAGAGATTAGGTATTAAAGAAAATAAAATTATATCCTTAATTGAAAAAATAAAAGATGTAGAAAATCTACAATTAAATTTTGTAAGAAGACAAGATAAATTTATAGATGGTAAAACATTATTAATACCTGATTTTCTTTTAAGAGAGTTTTTTTATATTATATCTAAAAATAGAGTATATCTAAATGAAGGTTTCTTCTATAGGCCTGTGGAAACTGAAATTATTTGTGATAAACCTAATATACAGTTTACTTTAAAGGAATTAAGTAATGAATATATTTTAACAATAGATGAAGGATTGCCAGAAATATTAGATAAAAAGAATACAGTATTTTTATATGGTAGCAGTATTTATATTCCTAATTTTGATTTTTGCTATAATATTTCAAAATACATAAAGGCTTTTGATGGAAATAATTCTATTTCTTTAGATAAAGAAGATGAGTTTAGAATACTATCTAATTTATTACCTAAGTTATATACTTTATCTGATTATGTTAATGTAAATAAAAAAATCAAAGAAAAAATAGTAAAAGAAGATGTTAAGTTTTGTTTTTACTTTGATAAAATCAATAAAGATATTACATTAGTTTTAAAAGTAAAATATGGGGCTCATGAGTTTAATATCTTTCATGAATATAAAAATAAAATAATATATAGAGATTACAATAAGGAGGCAGAAGTATTATCTTCCTTAAGGTCATTAGGTTTTGAAGCATCTGGAGATAAGTTTTATTTATTACTTGGAGATGATTATATATTTAATTTCTTTAAAAATGAAATTGATAAATTACAAGAAATAGGAGAAGTATTTTATTCAGAAAATTTTAAGATAATTAAGCAAGTAAATAATAAGAATATAGTAGGACAAATAGAAGCAGGAAAATATGATTATTTAGAATTTAAATTTAAAATTGCTGATATTTCTAATGATGAAATAAAAAATATATTATTGGCATTTAAAGATAATTTAAAATATTATAAGCTTAGAGATGGAGAATACTTAGATTTAGAGGAAATAGAACTTAGAAATTTTTTAAAACTATTAGATGTACTTTCTATTGATAATGATATAGATGATGATAATAAATTAATTTTTAATAAAAATAAATCAGTATTTATAAATGATTTTATTAAAGATAATAATTTAAGATACATAAAAGGAAAAAATGAACTAACAAAGATTCAAAAGAAGATTAAAGATGTAAAGAAAATTAATTTTAAAGAACCTCTAGCTTTAAATGCTGATTTAAGAGCTTATCAAAAAGAGGGATATAACTGGTTGAAAACAATGGATTATTTAGGTTTTGGTGGGATACTAGGTGATGAAATGGGGCTTGGTAAAACAATACAAGCTATTACTTTTATTTTATCAACACTTCCATCTAAGACAATAATCGTTGCTCCTACATCATTAATTTATAATTGGAGTAATGAAATAGAAAAGTTTGCTCCAGGTATTAAATATGCAGTTTTAAATGGTACTAAGGAAGATAGATTAAATATTATTAATAATATTTGTGAGTATGATGTTTTTATAACAACCTATAATATTTTAAAAAGAGATTTAGAATTATATAGTGATATTAACTTTGACTACTGCTTTATAGATGAAGCTCAATATATAAAAAATAGTAGTTCTCAAAACGCTTTATCAGTTAAGAAAATACAAGCAAATAGAAAATTTGCACTAACTGGTACACCTATTGAGAATTCTGTTTTAGAATTATGGTCAATTTTTGATTTTATAATGCCTGGATATTTATTTGATGAAAAAAGATTTAGTGTTAGATATTACAAGAAATTACATGAATCAAATGAAGTTTTAGAAGAATTAAATATGTTAATAAATCCTTTTATATTAAGAAGATATAAAAAAGATGTAATTAAAGAATTACCTTCGAAAATCGAAAAGAAGCTTTTAGTTTCAATGTCTGATGAACAAGAAAAAGTATATGGTATATATGCTGATTATGCAAAAAAGCTTATAGAAAAGAAAGTAAAAGATGACGAATTAAGTAATAGTAAAATTGAGATATTATCTTATATAACAAAATTAAGACAAATATGTTTAGACCCTTCTGTACTAATAAATGATTATATAGGTAGTAGCGGTAAAATTGATTCTTTAATAGAATTATTAAATCAAGGAATAGAAGAGGGGCATAAGATTCTTGTATTTTCTCAATTTACTTCAGTATTAAAGAATATATCTAAAAAACTAGAATATGAAAAGATAGCATATAGTTATTTAGATGGAAGCATACCATCAGAAAAAAGAATTCAATTAATAGATGAGTTTAATAATGGTAATAACTCTGTATTTTTGATAAGTTTAAAAGCGGGTGGCACTGGGTTAAACTTAACTTCTGCAGATATAGTTATCCATTTTGATCCTTGGTGGAATCCAGCAGTAGAAGACCAAGCAACAGATAGAGCTCATAGATTTGGACAAAAGAATATTGTTGAAGTTATAAAGCTTATTTCTAAAAATACAATTGAAGAAAAAATAGTTGAACTCCAAGATGAAAAAAGAAAGTTAATTGAAAAGATAATTGATAATGAAATGGATACTTCTAAAATAAACGCTTTAAGCGAAGAAGATATATTAAATTTATTTTCAATAGGTTAATTAAGAATTTTTATATAGATATAAGAAAAATAGTCTTAGTATAATTTATTTAATAATGCTAAAGGCTATTTTTATATTTTTATATTAATTTTAAAACTATAATATTGAATACATTGAAAGGTAGTACTAAAATTAGATAAGTAGAATATATAAATTATGTGAGGGAAAAATGAAATTAAGAACACCAGATTATTTTGATGAGTTTAAATGTATTGCTGATAAGTGTGAAGATACTTGCTGTGCAGGATGGGGAATAGTAATTGATGATAAAAGTTATGAAAAGTACTTATCAATTGAAGGAAAATTTGGAGAAGTATTAAGAAGTAAGATCGTACAAGATGAAGGTGAAAATGTCTTTATTTTAAATGGAGATAGATGCTCATTTTTAAATGATAATAATTTATGCGAAATATATAGTGAATTAGGGGGAGAAAACCTTTGCTATACTTGTAGACAATACCCTCGTTATTTGGAGGAGTTTGGAAACTTACGTGAAATTGGCTTATCTCTATCTTGTCCTGAAGCAGCAAGAATTATATTGAGTAAATCAAGGATAGTTAATTTTAAACTATCAGAAATTGATGAAGAGGTTAGTGTTTATAATGATATAAATCCTAATATATATATTAATTTAATGCAATGTAGAAAAATAATATTTGATTTATTGCAAGACAGAAAAATAGAATTAATAGATAGATTAATACTAGCACTTATATTTGTAAATGAAATTCAAGAAAAAATAGATTCAAATGATATAAATTTTATAAAAAATATAAAGGATAAATATATAAATAAAGAATTTATATATGAAAAGTTAAATTCATTTAATAAATATGATAATAAAATAGAAGAAAAGTATATAAACATACATAACATTATTAATATATTTAAAGATTTAAAACACCTTAAAGATAATGATATTTTAGGACTAGAAAATTCTTTAAGATACTTTTGGAAAGATCCTGAAGATATAAATGTTTATTCTGAACTGAATTTAGCCTTTAATACTTATTATAAGAAGAATGAATATAAGTTTGAGCAAATAGTTATTTACTATGTATATAGGTATTTTATGAAGTCGGTATTTGATTATGATGCTTTAGCAAAACTTAAGTTTGTCTTAGTAAGCTTTATAATTATAAAAGAATTATCTATAATTCGTTATTTAGAAAATAAAGAGTTTTTAGATGAAGACTTAGTAGATATAGTTTATAAATATTCTAGAGATATAGAACATTTAGAAGAAAACATAGATATTTTAGAAGAATTATTTGAAACTAGAGATGAGTTTAGCGTTGATAATTTAATAATATGTTTATATAACTAGATAATGGAGCGCATTTAACAGCTCCATTTTAGCGTTACTAGTAATTACTTTTTATTGTTCTATATTTATAGTATAATAGTCATAAAACCTTAAGTTAAGAAGGTTTAAAGATAAATTAAGTTTGTGAGGTATAGAATATGTTAACTCCAATGATGAGACAATATTTTGAAATAAAAGAAAATTATAAAGACTGTATTTTATTTTTTAGGCTAGGTGATTTTTATGAGATGTTCTTTGAAGATGCCAAAATAGCATCAAGAGAATTAGAACTTGTACTTACTGGAAGAGATTGTGGTTTAGAAGAAAGAGCACCTATGTGTGGAATCCCTTTTCATGCAGCATCATCATATATAGCTAGATTAGTTAATAAAGGATATAAGGTTGCTATAGGTGAGCAAGTAGAAGACCCTGCTGTTGCAAAAGGTATTGTTAAAAGAGATGTAATTAAAGTTATTACTCCTGGAACCTTCGTAGAGGCTTCAGAAGATAATGAATATAAAAATACTTATTTAATGTGTATAGTTGAAAGTAATGGTAGCTATGGTGTTTCAGTATCAGATATTTCAACAGGAGAATTTAAAGTTACATCATTTACTGCTATAAATGCTACATTATTGCTAGATGAAATAACAAAAGTTAATCCTAAAGAAATAATAGTGGATTATAACATAAGTGAGAGACTTTTATCAGAAATCACCTCTGTTTCACAAGCTTTAATTACAAAAAGAGATTTAGCTAAAGATATATGTACTGAAGAGGAACTTATAAATCAATTTTCTGAAGTATGTGTAGTAAATTTAAATGAATTATCTAAGTTAGTATCAAGATCATTACTTAAATATATATATGATACTCAAAAAATGACTTTAACTAATATTAATTTGCTTGAGTATTACGATATAGTAAACTATATGACTATTGATGGTAATTCAAGAAGAAATTTAGAATTAACAGAGAGCCTTAAAGAAAAATCAAAAAAAGGTAGCTTAATATGGGTTCTAGATAAGACTTCTACATCTATGGGAGGAAGGGCAATAAGAAAATGGATTGAGGAGCCTCTTATAGTTAAAAGTGAAATTGAAAAAAGATTAAATGGTGTAGAGGAGCTATTTAGTAATAATTATTTCAATGAAGATTTAAGGATATTATTAAAAGAAATATATGATATTGAAAGAATAGTAGGAAAAATATCTAATAAGAATGTAAATGCTAAGGATTTAATATCTCTACGTCATTCGATAGAAAAATTACCATCTATTAAAGAACATTTATCTAAAGCTAATTCATCTATATTAAAAGAATGGTTTAATGATTTAGATGAGTTATTAGATATAAAGGAATTATTATCAAAATCAATTTTAGATGAGCCATCTATATCTTTAAAAGAAGGAAATATAATCAAGGATGGATATAATGATGAAGTTGACAGTTTAAGAACTGCAAAGTTTCATGGTAAAGAGTGGATAGCAGCATTAGAAAATAGAGAAAGAGAATTTACAGGTATAAAATCTTTAAAAGTTGGATATAACAAAGTATTCGGTTATTATATAGAAATATCTAAAGCAAATTATGCTTCTATTCCAGAAGGAAGGTATATAAGAAAACAAACTTTAGCTAATGCAGAGAGATTTATCACACAAGAGTTAAAAGAAATGGAAGATAAGATATTAGGTGCTGAAGAAAAACTAATATCATTAGAATACAACTTATTTTTAGAAGTTAGAGAATTAATTGAAAAAGAAATACCTAGACTTAAACAAAGTGCTAGAATAATTGGTAATCTAGATGCTTTATCTACATTAGCGCTTATAGCACTAGAAAATGATTATGTAAAACCATTTGTTAATGATAATGGTATAATTGAAATAAAAGAAGGTAGACACCCAGTAGTTGAAAAAGTAATTGGTAATGGTGAATTTGTTTCAAATGATACATTATTAAATATTGATAATAATAGATTATTACTTATTACAGGACCTAATATGGCGGGAAAATCTACATATATGAGACAAGTAGCTTTGATTACACTTATGGCTCAAATAGGATCATTTGTTCCTGCAAAATCTGCTAATATTTCTATATGTGATAAGATTTTCACTAGAATTGGTGCATCAGATGACTTAGCAGGTGGAAAGTCAACATTTATGGTTGAAATGTGGGAAGTATCAAATATATTAAAGAATGCTACATCAAGAAGCTTAGTTCTATTAGATGAAGTTGGCAGAGGAACATCTACTTATGATGGGTTAAGTATTGCATGGTCAGTTATAGAGTATATATCAAAAAATAATAACCTTAAATGTAAAACCTTATTTGCTACTCATTATCATGAGCTTACTAAATTAGAAGGTAATATTGAAGGAGTTAAGAATTATTCAGTGGCAGTTTCAGAAGTAGATGATAACATAATCTTCTTAAGGAAAATAGTAGAAGGAGGAGCAGATCAATCTTACGGAATTGAGGTTGCTAAGCTTGCTGGATTGCCTAATGAAGTAATAAATAGGGCAAAGGAGATATTAGCTTCTCTAGAAGGAAATAAAGAAGAAATAAAACATATAGAAGTTATAAAAGAAGTCGCTATAGAGAAAGAAGAAAAGCCTAAAAAGAATAAGAAAAGTAATAAAGATGAAAATTATCAGTTAGATTTTACTATAATAGAGAAAGAAAACTTAATTAATTCTATAGCAGACTTAGACGTAATGTCATTAACTCCTATGGATGCAATGAATACATTATATAAATTAACTTTGGAAGCAAAGAAGCTAAAGTAGATTTTATAAGGGGGTAGAATATGAAGAGAATAAATATATTAGATGAGCATACCTCAAATAAGATTGCTGCAGGGGAAGTTGTAGAAAGACCTTCCTCTGTTGTAAAAGAACTTATGGAAAACTCTATAGATGCAGATGCAAAAAATATTACAATTGAAATAGAAGAAGGTGGAATATCATTAATAAGAATAATAGATGATGGATATGGTATTCATAGAGATGATATTAAAAAAGCATTCTTACCTCATGCAACCTCGAAGATAAAAGATGTAGATGATATTTATTCTATTATGACTTTAGGCTTTAGAGGTGAAGCTCTAGCATCAATAGCATCAATTTCAAAAGTAAGTTTGAAAAGTAAAATAGAAAATGAAGATTTTGGCTCAGAAATAATTATAGAAGGCGGAGAAATCATAAGTGTAAATGAAGTAGGAACCAATAAAGGTACTGTAATAGAAGTTAGAGATTTATTTTATAATGTACCTGCAAGAAAAAAGTTCTTAAAAACTGTTTCAAGAGAAGGCGCTTTAATTAGTGATATAGTTAATAGAATTGCTTTATCACATCCTGAAATTTCTATTAAGTTTTACAATAATGGTAAGAAGGTTTTACATACCTATGGTACAGGAAATTTAATTGATGTAATAAGAACTATATATGGTAAAAGTATTAGTGATAACTTAATTTATTTTGAGAATAAAGAAGAAGCTATATCTCTATATGGTTATATAGGTAAAGAGGAAATTTCAAGAGGATCAAGAAATAATCAAAGCATATTTGTTAATGGAAGATATATAAAAAACAAAACCATAGTTGCAGCAGTTGAAAATGCATTTAAATCTTTCGCAACAGTAAACAAATTCCCTTTCTTCGTTCTTTTTATAGAGCTTTATCCTGAATTTGTAGATGTGAATATACATCCAACAAAGGCTGAAATTAAGTTTAAAGAAGATAGAGGGATTTTTAAAAAAGTATTTGATTCAGTACATAAAGCTTTTAAGAATGAAGTGTTTGAAGATTTTTATATTCCTGAAGAGGAAATAAAAGAAGAAGAGGATACCCAAAAAATAGAGGAAATAAAATTTACAATTAAGGATATTAAAGAAGAGTTAAAGGAAGAGAATAAAAAAATACCTTATAAAGACTTAGAAAACATCACTTACGAAGAAGTGAAAAAAGAAGAAGAATTATATAAGAGTTTAAAGGAATTATCAAATTCTATCAAACCAAGTTATGATAATTATGATAGTAAGCCTGTTATATATGAAGAAAAGAAAGAAATTAACGTATCTACTAATAATTTAGAAAAAAATAAAGTTGCAAAATTTCCTGATTTAAAAGTAATAGGTCAATTTAATAAAATGTACATTTTAGCTGAATACGAAGATATATTATATATAATTGATCAGCATGCAGCTCATGAAAAAATCTTATTTGAAAAGTATTTAAAGAATATAGAAGAGGGGGATATAGTAGTACAGCAACTCTTAGTTCCTATTTTAATAGATTTAACTACTGATGATTATTGTTATTATGATGAGAATTCTGAGATATTCTCTAAAGCTGGATTTATAATAGAAAACTTCGGTGGCAATACCATATCTATAAAGGAAGTTCCGTATTTTCTTGGCAAATTAGATGCTAGGAATTTATTTATGAATATATTAGATAATATTAAAAGCTTAGGAAGTGGTAAAACAACAGAAGTAAAATATAATAGGATAGCTACATTAGCTTGTAAGGCTGCTGTAAAGGCAAATAATTACCTTAATAATGCTGAAATGGAGAAATTAATAAATGATTTAAGATATTTAGATGATCCTTTCCACTGTCCACATGGTAGACCTGTTATTATAAAATTTACAAATTATGATTTAGATAAGAAATTTAGAAGAATAGTATAGGGAGTAGTAATGAAAAATAAAATATTAATTATAGCTGGCCCAACAGCAGTTGGTAAAACTAGCTTATCTATAAAACTTGCTAAAGAGCTAAATGGTGAAATAGTATCTACTGATTCAATGCAAATATATAAGTATATGGATATTGGCTCTGCTAAAATTACTAAAGATGAAATGGATGGGGTACCTCATCATATGATTGATGTAATTAATCCTAGCTCATCTTTTTCAGTAGCAGAGTATAAGGAAATTGCATCTAAATGTGTTGAAGATATTATATCAAGAAATAAGTTGCCTATATTAGTAGGTGGTACTGGTTTATATATAAATGCACTTACATGTAATATGAATTTTACAGAAGCAGATAGTGATGAAGAATATAGAAAAGAACTAGAAAAATTAGCAGATGAAAATGGAAATGAATTTATTCATAATATGCTTAAGGATATAGACCCTACAAGCTATAAAGAAATACATTTTAATAATAGAAAAAGAGTTATTAGGGCACTAGAAGTATATAAATTAACAAATAAACCTTTTAGCTCATTTAATTCTGGTGATGATTTTTATAATGGACCATATGATACAAGATATTATGTTATAAATATGGATAGAACTAAATTATATGATAGAATAAACTTACGAGTTGATATTATGATAAAAAATGGTTTAATTGATGAGTGCATAAAACTTAAGAAGATGGGGAATACTTCTCTTATGCAGTCGATGCAAGGAATAGGATATAAAGAGATTTTTTATTACTTAGATAATAAAATTTCTTATTCAGAGGCTATAGAAATGATAAAGCAGGGATCAAGAAATTATGCTAAAAGACAATTAACATGGTTTAGAAGAGACCCAAGAGCAATATTTCTAAATAAAGATAATATGACTGAAAAAGAAATTTTTGAAAGAATAGTGAGAGATCTAAGAGAATAAAATTCAAGACTTATTCTATAATACTTGGAGGTGTCTTATATGAATAAACAGCCTAATAATTTACAAGATATCTTTTTAAATGGAGCAAGAAAAAATAAAATTCAAGTTATAATTTATTTAACTAATGGCTTTCAATTAAAAGGATATGTAAAAGGGTTCGATAGCTTTACTGTTGTTTTAGATAGTGAAGGTAAACAAATGCTAGTGTATAAGCATGCAATAACAACAATAACTCCAGCAAAACCAATATTATTTAACAATGAAGAAGAGTAGGGAATTTATCCTACTTTTTCTTTTTGTATTGCTTAAGTGTTTGAAATTATAATAAAATATGATAATATTGTTTTTATGATAATATTTTATATGAAAAGAAGGGAGATTACATATTATTAACTAATATGTAGATTATAGTATGTTAAAACAAACCGAAGAGTTAATGATAAAAGATTTTAATTTTAAAGAGGGTACTTTTGAATTATATAAAAAGGCTTTAAATGATGTAGAAGAGGTATTTAGTAGTTATGATGAAATTAGGGAATATAATCAACTAAAAGTATTAAAAGCTTTTCAAGAAGAAAGAATAAGTGAATCACATTTTACTAATTCATCTGGTTATGGCTATGATGACATAGGAAGAGATTCTTTAGATAAAGTATATGCAAGAGTTTTTAATACTGAAAGCGCCTTAGTAAGACCTCATTTTGTTAATGGTACACATGCTATAGGTTGTGCATTAATGGGAAATTTAAGAACTGGAGACACTATGGTATGTATTTCAGGTGCACCATATGATACTCTTCATAATATTATTGGAATCAGTGGAAAAGAAAATATAGGTTCATTAAGAGAATATGGAGTTAATTATAAACAAGTTGACTTAAAAAATGGCAAATTTGATTTAGATAAAATTAAAGAGGTCTTATTAGAGGATAAAACTATAAAATTAGTACATATACAAAGAAGTACAGGTTATGGATGGAGAAATTCATTTTTAGTTAGTGAATTAGAAGAAGTAATAAAATTTGTTAAAGAAATAAGAAATGATGTAATAGTATTTGTAGATAACTGTTATGGAGAATTCATTGACTACGTTGAGCCAACAGATGTTGGAGCAGACTTAATTGCAGGTTCTTTAATTAAAAATATAGGTGGTGGAATAGCTCCTACAGGTGGATATATAGCTGGTAAATCTAAATATGTAGAACAAGCTGCTTATAGATTAACTACTCCTGGAATAGGAGGGGAATGTGGTTCTACCTTTGGAGTTGTAAGACAATTATATCAAGGACTTTTCTTAGCACCACATATTGCTATGGAAGCTGTTAAAGGAGCTGTATTTTGTTCTAGAATAATGGAACTTGCAGGTTTTGAAGTATTACCTAAATATAATGAAAAAAGAAGTGATATAATTCAAGCTATTAAATTTGGAGATAAAGATAAGTTAATTCAATTCTGTAAGGGTATACAAAAAGGATCTCCTATAGATTCTTTTGTTGAATGTGAACCATGGGCTATGCCAGGATACAGTGATGAGGTTATAATGGCTGCAGGTGCATTTATACAAGGTTCATCTATAGAGTTATCTGCAGACGCACCTATAAGAGAGCCTTATATAGCATATTTACAAGGTGGATTAACCTTTGATCATGCAAAGATAGGTATAATGATTTCTTTAAATAATATTCTTAATTTATAGAATAAAAAACTCTAGAGAAAAATTATCAATATTTTTCTCTAGAGTTTTTTTATTTATAAAATATAAATTTGTTTAATTCTAATTGGATAAAGTCTCCCATAAAATAATTCTTTATAATTACAAGTAAATATATAATATCTCTAACAGATATAATTGCTGCTGCTGATGCAATAGCATATAAATAGAGATTGAACTCTAAAATATAACTTGCTATTGTAGGAATAACAGCTAAAAGTATACATGGCACTAGTGAGGAAATAATTATTCTTATTTTAGAGATTTTAATTTTCGATTTTATGTTTATGTTCATAGTAAATGGGTTAATTACTAAATTTATATTATCTTTTTTGAATACCATTGGTAAAAATAATGCTTTAATTAAAGCGTATGGATATTCTATTACAATATAAGAAATAATTAGCAAAGCTAAAAATATCTTTCCTACTTTAATATATTCATCTCCTACAAAGAATAAACTATATCCTAATCCAAAGGCATATGCTATTGCTACTATTACTTTAAAGAAAAATATTAGAGTTGAATATTTACTTATATATATTATATTGTGATTATCTAAATAGTCTTCTGTTAAATCTTCATTATTTTTTGCTATAGAAATCTTCAATTTTTACCTCCTATAAAATAAAAAAAATAGAGTCATACATTATATTGTATGACTCATAATTTCTAATATGCTCTAAATAAACCAACTAATTTTCCAAGTATAATACAATCTTTTACAATAATAGGAGATAAGGTATCATTTTCAGGTTGAAGCCTAATATGATCCTTTTCTTTATAGAAAGTCTTGATTGTAGCTTCATTATCTATTAAAGCAACTACTATATTTCCGTTTTCAGCAGTTGGTGCTTTTTCTATAATTGCATAATCCCCATCATTTATACCAACATTTATCATACTATCTCCAGTTACTTTTAAAATAAATAACTCATCATTATGCTTAATATAATCTATTGGGATAGGGAAGGTATCTTCAATATTTTCAGTAGCTAATATAGGTGCTCCTGCTGTTACTTTTCCTACAATAGGTATATTTAACATTTCTTTTTTATTATTAGACATCTCTATGATTTCTAATGCTCTTGGTTTAGTAGGATCTCTTCTAATAAGGCCCTTTTTCTCTAATCTCTTCAAGTGTCCGTGCACAGTTGAAGTTGATCTTAAATTTACAGCTTCACATATTTCTCTTACGGAAGGTGGATATCCTTTATTTTCTGTATATATTTTTAAAAACTCATATATTTCTAACTGTTTATCGCTTACTTCCATTAATAAAACACCTCACTTTATTAGGCATATTATAACATAAAATATTTATAATATCAAACTTATGTTCTTTTTAGAGTTAAAACAGGAATAAAAATTGATTATTATTATTATATTTGATATAATATAATTTATTGTAAAAAATAGATTAAATAATAGGTGGTGTTTTCATGAATATAAATAAATACACTGATGATGATATATGTGATATATATCCTAATAGAATATGTGATAACTGTGGTGATTGTCTGAAAGAAGAAGGAATAGATGTTAGAGCTATAAGAATAGAAGATATAGCTAAAACTATTGAAGAAAATGAATTTTTAGAAGCAGAGTATAAGAGTATGCTGGAAGCTTTAAAGGAAGAAGCAAATATGGAAGAAAATAATGAAGATGTTGAAAAGCAAAATTTAGAATATATAGATGCTTTTGATAACATAGAATACATAGATGACTTAGATTTCTTAGCAGAAGATCTAGATGATTCTACAGAAGAATTATTTCCTGGATTTAGAGTTTTAAAGAAAAAATAAGAAAGTAAAAAGGAGCTGTTTAGACGGCTCCTTTAAAACATATTACATAGCTTGTCCATTAAATATTATTATACTTTTGATAGTGGGTTAGAGTTAACAGCATCCCTTAATATTTCCTCATCTACGTGAGTATAAATTTGAGTAGTAGATATATTTTCATGTCCTAAGATACTTTGTAAGCTTCTTATATCTACATTTCCGTGTTTATACATTAGGGTAGCAGCAGTGTGTCTTAATTTATGTGGTGTATATTTCTCATCCGTTAATCCAGAGTTTGAGATATGCTTTTTAACTAATAGTTCCACAGTTCTTTTATTTATTGGTTTAAAGCGGGAGGAGAGTAGTAGATACTCCTTATCCCCAGGAAGGCATTTCGAATCATCTCTAACCTTTAAATAATTATTAATAGCTTTAATACAGGCATCATTTAAATATACAGTTCTTTCTTTATTACCTTTTCCTATAATAGTTAAAGTATCACCTTTAATTTTATCAATTTTTATTCCACAAAGTTCTGAAAGACGCATTCCACAATTTAAAAATAACGTTAAGATACAATAATCTCTATAGTAGTTTTTACTTTTTTCATCCAATGAACTTAATAGGTTTAAACTTTCATCTAAAGTAAGATAAATTGGATGTCTTTTATTTATTTTAGGTGATTCTAAATCTAATGTAGGATTATCTTCTATTATTTTAGCTTTTCCTTGAAGGAACTTAAAATATGATTTTAATGCAGCAACTTTTCTTGCTCTTGCATAGTTTCCATTATTTCTTTGCTTTTCTGCAAAACTTAAAAATGCATATATATCTGTCAACTTAATATTTCTTATAAAAGTATTATCAATATCTTTTATATCTATTTCATGAAATTCCAAGGAAGGATCAGTTACCAAACCTTTATATATTTTTAAAAACTTAAAAAACATAGATAAATCAATTTCATAACCTTTAATAGTATTAGGAGATTTTCCTTTAATAGTCTCTAAATAATTAAGAAAATCTACAATGGATTGTGGTAAATTTTTAATTTCAAGTTTTTCTATACCATATTTATTCATTAATGAATTACTAGTTGAAATTAAATTTTCGTCAGATTTCAAATTTAAATTTGATGAAGAATTCTTCTTTTGTAGTTTTTGACCTTTTTTAATGCTTCGACTTATTCCAAGTTCTTTTAACCATATTTGAATATTTCTAACACCAGTATCATATATTTCGGCTAGTTGTGTAGTTGATAGTTTATGTATTTCTACAAGTTTATAAAGATCCTCAATAATAAATTCATATCCACGATCTACACCTAAATTATAATAGTTAGAATAAATTAGATGTATTTTTTTCTTATCTTTATTAGTTAACTCAACATTTAAAAGTCTGTTAACATCATCACTGTAGTTAAAATCTTTATATTTATATGTTATTTTTCGCATATTAGACATTTTTTCACCTCATCAAATCTTTGTTAAGCCTTGATTTCATTATATCACAGCTATTTTTCATTTTCAATATTGCGAAATTCACTAAATGTATATTTAGCGAAATAATTTTAAAAGTTTTTTCTTTAAACAATAAAAACATATTAAATATTATGTAAAGTAAATTTATATAAGCAATGCATTTTATCATTGCTTATATAATTATATCTTTAAAGGTTGCTTTCTTATATTTATTTAAAATAATTCCCGAAGTACTTATTGGTTTTGCCTCCAATAAGTAAGGCCAGATATTTTGATTATATCCTGAAATTTTAATTATATTGTTATGATTTATAATAGAAAATTTTTCTTTCAAGTTTTTTAAGTTCCATAACTTGATTTTAGGATACTTAAAACCTGCTTTTAACCATTTTTCCATAAAATCTTCTGAAATATGAAAATCTATATCTTCCTCATCGTTATAAATAAATAATATTGATTTTGGAGCTGAATTTATATTTATGTTTTTCTTTAATAATGTGAACAAAAGTAAATCTAAGGCTGAGTTTAAATCAATATTAAAATTTGTGTATTTATTATATATAGATTTTATGTTATTAACAGAATTCGATTCTGTTAATTTATTAAATTTAGGATTTTTCTTAAAAGACATATAATAGTTTTTAAATACGTTCAAATTTATTTTTTTGTATAAAACGATTACAAATAAAAGTAAACTTTTAGCATCATTATTTTCATCATCTTTTAAGCCGTTTATAATAAGTGAATCTTCTAATATCTTTGCATCTTTAATAATTATATCAAATAAATATCTTTCTATTTTCTTATTTAATCTTTCTAAATCCATACCATCATTTAAATAACTAATTATTTTATTCGGCAGAAAATTTTTGCTATAATGTTCATTTTTAAAATACAAATTATATTTTTCATTATCATTTCTAAGGAAAGCTTTTTTATATTTTGTTAAAGCTATTTTAGAAAGACTTTCATAATTAATTTTCTGATATTGTTTTGATGTAAGAAAACTTTCTACCAAGTTAAGTTTTCTTCTTAAAGTTGATAATAATTTTCTGTATTCTTTTGATGAGTAATTTAATAGTATTCTTGTTTTATGCCCTAATGCTCTACTTTCTTTTGATGATGAATTTTCAGATTTTAACCATTTTCCTAAATTTGAAGGTTTATTTGAATTTAAATCTTTTTGAATTTGCATTTTAAATAAATTAACTACTTTACCTTCTAAAGGAGTATCAAATAAAGCGTATAAATCATCCCATCTTCCGTATTTTGGGATAATTCTTATATTTTTTTCTATAATATCTGGATTTTCTTTAGCTAAGTATTTTAGTAAGATTCTAAATATTCTACGCTCCCCTAATCCACCATTAATACTTCTTATAAAGAATAAAAACTTTATACTTTCTTCTTTATTAAATAATAATATAAATTTGAATTTATCAATTATTTCGTTTTCAGAAGCATTTCTTAAATAAGATATATCTTTAATAAAATTCTCAATAGCTATTAGAGAGCTTTCTCCTTCATGGTCAAAGTCCATTTCCGAAAGTTTATATAATTCTTTTCTAATTTTACTTAAAACTTCAGACATAACCCCCTCCTTAAATTAGCAAGACACATAATAATAGATATATTAATTTAATATAAATTAAAGCTGTTCGTGTCTTAATCAAGATACACTTTTTTTCTGTGCTGTAAGTATCTTCGCAGTATTATTTTATTATAAAGATATAAATTTTAGAACTTTTATTGTTTTATTTAATTAATTCTTAATATTAGAAATTAAATTTCTTAAAATTAATTCAGATTTAGAACTTCCATTTTTAAAACATCTAATTTGTTTATAATCATTTCCATTTAAATTGAAGTCTACTACATCTATCTTTTCTCCTTCATATATTACTGGATCTTTTTTACCTTTTAAAAATACATATAATTTCATTTGTTTTTTCTCCTCATTAAATAAAAAAAGTGCTATAGTATATTATAACTATAACACTTTTTAAATAAATATTACAAATTATTTATTTAAAAATATTAAATGGCTTTCCTACTGGTAAGAAAACTTTGCCAAAATGTTTATTTAATACCGCTGCTCCACATCCATAAAAAGATACTAAAGCTATTCCAAGCTCAGAATATGCAGCAAGATTATGAGCAAAATGTGGTACGATATTAAATGAATTTAATGTTAATCCTATAAATAAGAAGTCTATTAAAACAAATATCGTAAATAAAACTTTGTGAGTTTCCATAGCTCCAATAGTCATAAATATTGTAAATATTAAGTATGCTAAGAAAGCAAAACCTAATTGTTTACTATCTGCTGAAAGAGCTAATTTCTCTCCAAAAACACCATTTTGTATTAACCAAGTCATTCCCATTGCATACCAAAAAAATGCATATGCTCCAAATGCAGTAGCACCAAAAGTATTATTATGCTTAAAGTCATTTATACAAGCAAATAATTGAGCAGTAGCTCCTAAGAATATAGCCCAAGGTAATACTAACGATACTCCACTTGTTAATCCTAATTTTTGAGATGATGCAACTAATGTAATTACAGCTAATCCAAATAATCCTAAGGCTGATGGGTCAGCTACTAAGATTTTTACTTCTTTTGTTCCTTCCATTTTGTCCTCCTATGTATGTATATATAATAACCTTTAAAAGATTATCAAATTATAAGAGTGTTGTCAATGAACTAAATGTAAAGATTAATATTTTATTCTGGAAATATTAACATCACTAACTAAGTTCTTAAAGCTATACATTATTAATACTTTATCAAAATCATTATTATTATAGAAATCATTAAAACTCCCTATAAAACTTCTCAAATCTACTATATAAACTTCGTTATAATTATTGACTAAAAACTGAATAAATGAATTAGCATAAGAATCTTTTATAACTAATATTTTTGAATTATCTTTTAAAGAGTTATTTTTAATGATAGTTAGTCCGTTGTTTCCTCTTAAAAAAGCTGAATATTTATCACTACTACTCCACTTAGAATTATCATTTAATCCATCTACTTCTACTCCATCTATGCTTACTTTAATATTATTAATATCATAAAACAGTATATAATCTTCTTTTACGTTAAAATTCTTAGATTTTGAGAAGTATGTACCTAGAAAACCATCTGCTCTATTTTCATTTAAATCAGTAATATCAATAGGAGGTATATTATTTTCATTTACAAATTCCTTATAAGCTAAATATGCACCAAAAGAAGTCCAGTGATGGTCAGTTTTATAGTATATATATCTTTCTTTATTACTAGTAAGTGTGTCTATTATATTAACTACTTTTACATTATTTAATTTATTAAACTCTTCATTTATATTATTTATGTATTCAATCTCATTCACTAAATTGACGCCATAGGGTAAAAACTCTGGATATATACTAAAAGATTCAGGTATTATCATAATATTGAAATCAGAGTTATTTTCTGATATAAAACCTTTTAGCGTATTAATATTCTTATTTAAATTTATATCATCTATAGTATCAAACTTATCAAATAAAAAATTATTATCCCCATAAATAATTCCGTTATTTTCCTTCTTACCTAAGGAAAACTCACAAAAAGATTTTATGTTTATCCATGAATTTCTTAAAAAAAATTGATCATTTATGTATCTCTCATAATCTTTAAAGTATCTGCCTACTTTAAAATCATCATAATAAAATTCCGGTTTCTGTGCTAAGGATCTATTTTCAAATATAGAAAATTCAATATCTTTATTTGATATATCAATTATACTAATTAGTAAAATTAATGATATTATAGAAAAACTTATAGGATATTTCTTTATAAAGTTCATAATTTATAACTCCAGTTAAAATCTAAAATATAAAAATGGATTGTATGTACTATCTACTAAATAAGCAATTGATAAAATGAAGATAGTTACAATTATAATTGATTTTATTGCTTTATTCATTTTCATATATACCTTTAAAATTAATGGTGTTGAACATATGAAACATATAATAAAAACTACAAAATAATTATTAAAATAATAAATCCAATCAAGTGTAAAGTTAAAAGAAAACATTCTCCTTATATAAATACTTAATAAGCTTATATCATCAATTGCAAATATGGTCCATCCAATTAACAAGAAAAAGCTAGTATAAATATGAGAAAAAACTTTATTTTTATCTAGGATTATATTGAGAAATCTCTTTTCTAAATATATTAATAAAAAGAAGAATAATCCCCAAAGTATAAAGGTATATTCTGCTCCATGCCAAAATCCTGTTAAAAACCATAATATAAAAAGATTAAAGAAAAATCTTTTCTTATTAACTCTATTTCCTCCTAATGGTATATAAATATATTCTTTAAGCCAGGAACCAAGTGTTATATGCCATCTACGCCAGAATTCACTAATACTCCTAGATATATAAGGAAAATTAAAGTTTTTAGGGAAATTAAATCCTATAACTCTACCAAGCCCTATAGCCATAGATGAGTATCCACTAAAATCAAAATATATTTGAAATGAAAATGCTAATATTCCTATCCAAGCTAAGGGCATAGATATATCATTTATATTTTGAGAGTATATTTCAGTCCAAAGCATACCTATATTATTAGCAATTAATACTTTTTTACCTAGACCTAGTATAAATTCTTCTAGACCAACTTCAAAATTATCCAAGGAATTAGTACGTTTCTTTATATCTTTACTAATGTCTGTATATTTTACTATTGGTCCAGCAATGAGCTGAGGAAATGATGAAACAAAGGCACCAAAGTCAATTATATTCCTTTCAGCTTTAATCTTTCCTTTAAATACATCAATAGAATAAGATAAGGTCTGGAAAGTATAAAAGCTTATACCTAATGGTAATGATAATTTTATGCTTTTTATAGAAGTAGAAAATATTAAATTTATATTATCTATAAAAAAGTTAAAATACTTAAAGAAAAATAACATTCCCATATTGAAAATTATAGAAATCAAAAGAAAATATTTACACTTAGTCTTATTTGTAAAATTATTTTCTATTGCTATTGCTACAAAATAGTCAACTACTATAGAAGCAATCATAAGTGGAAAGTATATAGGCTCCCCCACAGTATAAAATATTAAACTAAAGATAAGTAAAGTAAAGTTCTTATATCTTTCTGGCATAATAAAATATACTATTAGAAAAATAGGTAAAAATCTAAATATAAAAATTAAGCTACTAAATACCATAATATCCTTTCTAAAAAAGCCAGATAAGAAATTATTCTTATCTAGCTTTTAAATTTATTATTCAAAACATTCATCAACAGCAGCTTCTGCAGCTTTAACATCCTTATTAACTAATAATATAACGTAATTACCTTTTTCCTTAAAAATAGCCTTTTCTAATTTTTCTTTTTGATCTGGTAAATAAGCATTTTCTCTTTCTGTATCTAACATTTTTTGTAATGAAGCTTTTACAGAGTCTATTTTACCGTCTTTAGCTTTTACTACTACTGCCATATCAGCTGAGTTAATTATCATTGCCTTTATAATTCCAAAGTCCTCTACATCTTCTAAGTTAAGATATGCTAAGTCCTTAGCCATTTCTTCATCTAATTCCATAGGCATTTGCATTGGAGCCTTTTCTTCAACATTCTTAACTACATCCATTGCAGTTAATCCTTCCTTTAGTTCATTACCTTTTGTATTGCTATTAGTACATCCAATAAATGAAATACATAATATTGAAATAAATAATACTTTTAAAAGTTTCTTCATGTTGTATCTCCTTTTAGTCATAATTATAGTATTTTTACACAAATATTATACTATATTTACAATAAACATAAAAGTAATTATTAATTTTTTTTATATTCATTTATTTTTCTATTTATATCCTCTAAATACTCTAATCTTTCATATTTTAATAGTAATTCTTCTTCTAAGGATTCTTTTTCTTGAATTAACTCATTTAATGCACCATAATTTGTTGAATTCTTAAGCATTTTATTTTCAACTTCAGTAATATTATGTTCTAATTTTTCTATAATATCATATATTTCTTCAAACTCCTTTTGCTCCTTAAATGTAAACTTTGGTCTAGTATCTTTACTCTTATAGCTTTTATCTATTTGCTTCTTATCATTGGTATTTGTAGTTAATGTATTATTAGCTTCTTCATATTCTTTGTAAATTAAATAATCACTATAATTACCTACATATTGTTTTATTATTCCATTACCTTCATATGAGAAAATCTTATTACAAAGTCTATCTAAGAAATATCTATCATGAGATACTATAATTACTACTCCAATAAATTCATCAAGAAAATCTTCTAATATTTTTAATGTTTCAATATCCAAATCATTTGTAGGCTCATCTAAAATAAGAACATTTGGAGATTCCATTAAAATTCTTAATAAATGTAGTCTTCTTCTTTCACCACCAGAAAGTTTTTCAATTGGTGTATACTGTAATGTACCGTCAAATAAAAATCTTTCTGCCAATTGAGAAGCTGTTATAGTATATCCATCTTCAGTTGGAATATTTTCTCCGCCATCTTTTATATAATCTATAGCTCTTTGATTTAAATCCATATGAGTATTATCTTGAGAAAAAGTCCCTATACTAACTGTATCACCAAGTTCAATTGTTCCATGATCTGGCTTTACAATACCTGTTATCATATTTATTAATGTAGTTTTACCAACTCCATTTTTACCAACAATACCAATTCTATCATTCTTAGAAAAAATATAGCTTAAATCTTTAATTAAAGTTTTTTCACCATAAGATTTTGAAAGATTATTAATTTCTATTATCTTTTTACCTAATCTTCTACCTATAAAAGGCAGCTCTATATCTGTATTAACTGATATACTTTCAGTATTAACTAAATCTTCGAATCTTTGTAATCTTGCTTTTTGCTTAGTAGTTCTTGCTTTAGCACCTCTTCTAACCCATTTTAATTCCTTTAGTATAAGTTTTTGTCTTTTTTCCTCTTGTGCTGCTTCCACTTGCAGTCTTTCAGATTTCTTTTCTAAGAAATCACTGTAATTACCTTCATATTGATAAAGAGAACCTCTATCTAATTCTATTATCTTATTTGTTACTCTATCTAAAAAATACCTATCATGAGTTATCATAATTAAGGCACCTTTTCTATTATTTAAATATTCTTCTAACCATTCTATAGAATCTGAATCAAGATGGTTAGTTGGTTCATCTAATACTAATAATTCGCATGGAGTTATTAAAGAAGAAGCAAGAAATACTCTTTTCTTTTGTCCACCAGATAGTTCAGACATTTTTTGATTAAAATCCTTAATACCTAGTTTTGTTAATATATTTTTAGCATCACTTTCTAAATCCCAAAGATTCATGGTATCAATCTTGCTTTGCACCTGTATTAATTTATCATTTAAAGATGTATCAAATGTAACTCTATCTAATAAATCTTCATATTCCATTAAAAGCTGCATCTCAGGAGTATCTCCTTTAAATATTTGTTCTAATACAGTTGAATTATTGTCATATACTGTTTCTTGTGCTAAATACTCTATTCTAATATTCTTTCCCTTTATAACCTTACCATCAAAGAATTCATCTCTACCAGTTAATATTTTAAGCAAGGTAGACTTTCCAGCTCCATTTAAACCAATTAAACCAATTTTATCACCATCATTAATATTTAAATCAACATTTTTTAACAATACTTTTTCACTATAGGTCTTATTTATATTTTCCAATGTAATTAAATTCATATCAGTCTCCTTATTTTTATCTATTAGTTTATATGTATATTTTAATTAAAAAAATAAGCTTAGACAACTATAAAGTATCTAAGCTTGTTTTTTATTCTAAAGCTAATTTATTTCTATATTTATCTGAAATAATTTTAAATATAGGTACTCCTACTATAGTTACTACTACGAATTCACCTATTCCAACTTGTAGCATAGTTATTAACATAGGTAATTCAGACACTACACTTAACATCCATCCAACTATTAAACCATTAAAGATAGTTGGCCATAAAGATGATACAATTAAACTAACAATATTTGACTTCATATATTTAGAGGTAATTGATATAGCACTTACACTTAAAAAGGTTGCTAAGGTACCAAAAGTAATATCCATTAAACCGTACCCACCAAACAAATTTGATATTAAACATCCTAGTGTTAATCCTACTATGTATATTGGATCTAAAAATGCAAGAAGGACTAAAATTTCAGATATTCTAAATTGTATTGGTCCATAACTTATAGGTGCTAGTATTATAGTTAATACCGCATATAGTGCTGCAATTAAAGCTGATTTTACTATTTTAGATGTTAAATTGTTATTCAAAATAATTCCCTCCATTTTTTATAAAAATTAAGGAGCTGTATTACAACAGCCCCTGAAAAAACAAATTAAAATAAAGCTATATTAGATATTGAAATAAAAATAGAGGGTTATTTATTAAACCCTCTACGAATAAATCATACTTAATATAAAATACAATTAATAACCGTAGTTTTATTTAGAGACAGGAGGCTTCCGAACTGTCTTATTTAATTTACTATAATAGTATATTTCATTTATTACTTATTGTCAATTTATTAATATACTCATTAATTTTATTTAGCTCTTTATATTTATTAACCCACCAATCTCTATTCCACAACCTATATATATTAATATTATTATCCATATAGTATTTATATAAAAAAACGTCATTACTTACTAAACTATTATTTAACAATAATATAATTCTATGTTCATTTATTTTTATCTCCATGTTAGGATTATTAATAATTATTTGTAAATTAATATTTTTGTCTAATAAAAAGCATTTAATTTCAGATAATATTTCATTGTTTTCATTAATTACATAAGTTTTGTCCTTATAAAAGTTAAATTCTCTTTTTTTATTATCTATATCTAAAGATATTATAGTCTTAGATATCTTAGCCATAGATTCAAAATCAATCTTTTTATCCTTTTCCTTTGAGATTACTATGATTTTATTGAAGTTAATATTTTTATTTATTAATTCCTGTATATTTTCATTAGAGAGAGTAGCTACTGTGCAAGGGAAAAAACTATTTAAATCCTCTTCTCTTATAGTATTTACATTTTCTTTTAGTTTAGAGGATGCAATTCTTAACTTATTATCCCATCTTTTATTGATTGCTTTTGACATTATGGTATTCTTTTTATAGTTATCAGTATATATACTATTTATAACACTATCATATTCTTTATACAGTTCAATTATATTTGTATTTTTAATTTCCTCTTCTTCAATATCTAAATAGCATTTTAACATAGGAAGAATTGTTAATAATTCATCTATATATTTCTTTTCTTCTAAATCATCATAACAATATTTTAATATGTTTTCTTCGATACTTGAAATGTTGTCAATAGTATTAAATATATTTCTATTCTTGTATGCTATATTAAATATTCTTTTATACAAATTAAGATTCTCATAAATATTTTTACTTTTGATTATAGTAATAATTAATTCATTATACTTTTCTTCTCTTATAATTGATTTTAAGAAGGATAACTTTTCCTTTAACTTATTTAAATAATTATAATTATTTAAATACTCATTATAAATTTCATCCTTTATTTTAGAAAAAGCCTTTAAATTTTCTTCATCTTTATTTTTATTATATTTCTTAAATATATTAAACCACTTTTTAGTAATTGTCTTATTTAATAATTTATAGTTATACTTTAAGTTAACTATATTGGTTAATGATAAAATATAATCTTCATCAATTATTTCATTTGAAATATATGCATCAATAAAGTCCTCAGTATATATAGATACAATTAGATTATGTTCGATTTCTTTATTATCTATTATAGTGTTTATTAAATATATAGAATCATTTATTAAATTATAATCTAGTGGTAATTTTAAATAATTATAGATATCGTTATCCACAAATCGTCTATACTGTATATATTGAGTACTTAAACCTGATGACAATATATTTTTACATGCTTCTTTTAATTCATTATAATTATAATTTTTAAAAGGATTTTTAATTCTAAAGGTTCTGTAATATTTATTGTAAGTATGGTTACTATCAAGTTTTCTACCAGTCAGTATATACTTCTCTATTAAAGGAATATCATAATTACAATTATTAAAAAAATTACTTATTTGTTTTAATATATCCTGCTTCTTATTAATATTCCTATAAAGCAATTCTACTTTACTTATGATAGTTTTACCTGTCTGCTCCTGTAAATTTAATAATAAATAGCTTATTAACTCTTCAATGTTATAATTCCCATCTAAATATAATAATCTTTTATCAAGATCTTTAAATATATTAGTAGCAAGAATACCTTCTTGATAGGAATCCGTTAGAATTAAGACTTGTTCTTCCTTAAATAGATAATAGGATACTATTTCATTTATAACTTCTAATAATTCATTTTCATTGATTTTATAGCATAGTATGTTATTATCTGAATCATTCAAAATATTATTAGCTATATAATTTATACTTAATAATGCTTTATTATTATCAAGAGTTAAATAATTACTAATAGGTACCTCCTCCTTATTTAAATATTAATACAATATATTCATTTATAAAAAAAATTATAATTAATTCATTTATATTTTTTATTTATGTCAATAATATAAATATTGATTGTAGGGTATTGTAAGGAGCTGATTTTTTGAAGAGATTATATAAAATAATTACAGTTTTTTTAATTTCAATACTAGTTACTACTTTACTGTTAGTAATTTACTTCAAAAATTCATTAATGATTATATATAGTGTATATAATGAATTAAAAAACAGAAATGAATCTGTTGAAACCTTAGGAGAATTAACAGATTACTATACAACAACTACTATGGATCTGAAAAATATTAAGTACAAAGATACTTTATCAAAGGATGTATTCTTAGATATTTATAAATCAGATATAGAAGATAAGCCTTCTCCTGTTATTATATACGTACACGGAGGGAGTTGGGTTTATGGTGACAATGGGATACCTAAAGGATTAGAACCTATATTAAAAGCTTTTAATAAAAGGGGCTTTACAATTATTAGTCTTTCTTACGAACTTTTAAAAGAAGATGTTCCAATAGAAAATCCAATTATAGATGTTAAAGATTCAATTAGATGGGTTTATAAAAATAAAGAAAAATATAACTTTGATACAGAGAATATTGGAATTCTTGGTATATCATCTGGAGCACATTTAGCTTTAATGGCATCATATTCAGAAGAGGATATGTTTTTAGGTGATGAAGCTTTAAGAAAGTATCCATCTAATGTAAAATATGTTTTAGATGTATTTGGACCTACAGAATTAAATACCTTGGATATATCTGATATTGATGAAGAATATAAAAAAGACCTTGAAAATATACTTAAGTCAAAAGATATTTTAGAGAAGTATACTCCTATAAATTATATTAATAGTTCTACTCCTAGTACACTAATTATACATAGTAAAAGTGATGAAATAGTACCATATGAAAATGCAAAAACCTTATATACAAATTTAAAAGAAAATAATATAAAAAGCAAACTACTTACATTAAAATCAGGTTCTCATTATTTTAGTGGCTATAATAAATTTGAAATAGTAGCTTTAATTTTTGAAACACTAAAATTTTTAGATATAAATAATAAATAATAGAGGCTATCACATAATATAAAATTAATAAGGAGCTGCTTAGGCAACTCCTATTTGTTATATGTAACTCCATACTTTTCATAATAAGATTCTATAGAAGACTTCATGTTATCATCAATATAGACTTTTCCATTAAGTTCTCTATTATATAAATATTCTACTACTTCTTTCATAGTAACTATTGAGTAAGTAGTTATTCCAAAAGTCTCTTTTATTTCTTCTTGAGCAGATTTTTCAGATTTTCCCTTCTCCATTCTGTCAACTGATATAATAAGACCTTTTATATCTACATCTCCTTGTGCTTTTAATATTGGAGCAGTTTCATATATAGATGTTCCTGCTGTCATAACATCCTCAACAATAACTACTCTTTTACTATCTTTTAGAGATCCTCCTAATAAAATTCCACCTTCACCATGATCCTTTACTTCTTTTCTATTAGAACAATACTCAACATTTATATCATATAATTCATTTAAAGAAATAGCAGTTGTTACTGTTAATGGAATTCCTTTATAAGCAGGACCAAATAAAACATCAAAATCACTTCCAAAATGATTATTTATTGCTTTAGCATAAAACTCTCCTAATTTTTTTAATTGAGCACCTGTTGTATAATTTCCTGTGTTTATAAAGAATGGAGTCTTTCTGCCACTTTTAGTAGTAAAATCTCCAAATTTTAAAACATTGCTATTAACCATAAATTCGATAAATTCTTCCTTATATCTATCCATAACAATTCATCCTTCCGATACAAATATTAAACGTATAAATTAATTAAATATACGCCTTTATAATTTTATCATTTTTTTTCATAAATTGCTAATATTTTTGTATATAAATACTCTTTAAAGAAAATTAGGAGTTACTTAAAGCAACTCCTAATAAATTATGAATATCTATTTATTCTCTAGCTTCTTTATTTAGCTCATAGAGCCTTTGTCTTTCTGGTAAAGTTAAATCTAAAGTTCCTTCTCTTTTATTTATTAACTTTTCAAGCTCTTTAAATTTTTCTTCACCTAACTTTATTTTTATAACATCTGATTTAATGATTCTTAGCTCATTACACTCCGAAATTGTTAATTTTTCACCACTATTAACTTTTTCCCTTAAAGTTTTAATTTTTTCTCTTTTAGTCTCATTAAGATATCCTTCATTTTTAGGAGTCCAAAAGTCATCAAATTTATCCTCTTTACTTATATTTATACTATATTCACTAAATACCCTTAATGCATTACCTTTATATCTAATATCATCTGATTTTATAGTATTAATATTAGATGATATTAATGTAGTTGAAATTATAGAAAGTAAAGCTAAACATCTTAACATCTTTTGTCCCTCCTTATAGATATTCACAATATTATTATATGAAAATATCTAATAATTAAAGAAAGTAAAATTTACTATTTAATTTTATTTTAATGAAAGATACTCGTTAATACTTTTTGCTGCTTCTAAACCTTCCCTAATTGCCCAAACTACTAATGATTGTCCTCTACGAGCATCACCACAAGTAAATATTTTTTCTTTATTAGTTTTAAAAGACTTGTATTCAGCATTTATATTTCCTCTATTATCTAAAGATAGATTTAAACTATTGGATATATATTCTTCTGTTCCTAAAAATCCCATTGCAAGCATTACAATATCAACTTCTATTACTTCTTCACTACCTTCTATTTCCTTAAAAGTAATCCTGCCACTTTCATCTTGGAACCAACTTACCTTTACAGTTTTTGCAGCCTTTACATTCCCATTATCATCTGAAATAAATTCTTTTACACTTGTACAATATCTTCTTGGATCATCACCAAATATCTTAATTGCTTCTTCTTGACCATAGTCTACCTTCAATATTTTATTCCATTCAGGCCAAGGATTATTTTCTTGTCTTTCTTTTGGTAATGGATTAGTTATTTCTAATTGAATTACTGATTTACAACCTTGTCTAATAGATGTTGCAACACAATCTGTACCAGTATCACCACCACCAATAATAAGAACATTTTTATCCTTACAACAAATATAATTTTCATTTCCATTTTCATTAAATAAGTTTTTGGTATTTTCCTTCAAATAATCAACAGCAAAATATATTCCTTTAAGATTTCTTCCTGGGACATTTAAATCTCTAGGCTTAGTTGCTCCAGTTGCTAAAACTATTGCATCATATTCAGAAAGAACTTTATTTTTCAAATCCTCATCCTTTGCAATATCAGATTTAGTAAAGAATTTAATTCCCTCTTCTTTTAACAGATTTACTCTTCGATTTACAACTTCCTTATCAAGTTTCATATTTGGTATTCCATACATTAGAAGTCCACCAATTCTGTCTTCTCTTTCATAAACATCTACAGAATATCCAAATCTATTTAAATAATGACTACAAGATAAACCAGCTGGTCCAGATCCTATTACAGCAACTCTTTTTTCATTTCTATAAGTAGGCACTTGTGCTTTTATATCATTATTTTCAAATGATTTATCAATTATATATCTTTCATTTTCTTTAATACTAACTGCAGGGGCATTTATTGATACTGTACATGCAGATTCACAAGGCGCTGGACATACCCTGCCAGTAAACTCAGGAAACGGATTAGTTTTCAATAATCTATCTAATGCCAATGATATATTATCTTTATATACTAAATCATTAAATTCCGGTATTAAATTATTTAATGGACAACCTGACGCCATTCCTTTTATTAATAAACCAGATTGGCAAAATGGAATTCCACAATCCATACATCTTGCACCTTGTTTAATTTGTTCATCTTTTGAAAGTAAGTTATGAAATTCATTGTAATGAGATATTCTCTCTTCAACAGAATCATTTTCTCCTACTTTTCTTTCAAATTCTAAAAATCCAGTTGGTTTTCCCATTACATAGCACTCCTTTCATAAAATGCAGATAAAATAGCATCTTCTTCATTTAATCCTTCAGATTTTTTCTTATCTATTAGAGTTATTATTTTTTTATAATCATTAGGAACTATTTTTTTGAAATATTTTAATTCTTCGTTCCAATTTTCTAATACTTTCTTACCTAGTTCAGAGTTCGTGGCTTCAACATGCTCTTTTATTAAGCTTAGTATAATTTCTTCATCATTTGATGCTATTGTCTCTATTTCAACTAATTCTTTATTTAGTTTACTATCAAATGAGTTATCTTTATCAAATACATAAGCAACTCCACCACTCATACCTGCTGCAAAGTTAAGACCACATTTTCCTAGTAATACGACAGTTCCTCCTGTCATATACTCTAATCCATGATCTCCAACACCTTCAACTACAGCACTAGCACCTGAGTTTCTTACTGCAAATCTTTCTCCAGCAACACCATTAATAAATACTTTACCAGATGTTGCACCATATAAAGCAACATTACCTATAATAATATTTTCTTCAGGATTAATGTCGCAATTAGCTGGATTTTTAACTGTAATTTTTCCTCCAGATAGTCCTTTACCTAAATAATCATTACAGTCTCCTTCAACATTTATTGTTAATCCTTTTGGCATAAATGCTCCTATACTTTGACCACCAGAACCTGTACAATTTAATATAATTGAATCTTCTTTTAATGTATTATATCCATATTTTCTAGTTATATATGAACCAAGTAATGTTCCTAATGTTCGATCAGTATTATTAATGTCTATATCTATTTTTACTGAATTGGAACCATTAAAGTCTTTTTCAATAAGAGGTATTAATAAGCTTCTATCTATAGTTTCTGATTTCTTTTCTTTATAATTTCTATTAAATTTATTTGGTGTAGTAAAGAATCTTGAATCTTGAATTAGTAAAGAAGATAAATTGATTTTACTTCTTTTAAATCCTTTTTTGCTTTCTTTTTCCTTAAGCCTATCAAATCTTCCAACCATTTCATCAATAGTTCTAAAACCTAATTTAGCCATATATTCTCTTAATTCTTCAGCAATAAAATACATAAAGTTAACTACATATTCAGGCTTACCTTTAAATCTTTTTCTAAGTTCTTTATTTTGAGTTGCTATTCCTACAGGACAAGTATCTAAATTACATACTCTCATCATTACACAACCTAAAGATACTAATGGTGCTGTTGCAAATCCAAATTCCTCTGCACCTAATAAAGCAGCTATAGCAACATCTCTACCGGTCATTAATTTTCCATCTACTTCTAATCTAACTCTATCTCTTAAGTTGTTTAAAATAAGAGTTTGATGTGCTTCTGCAATTCCTAATTCCCATGGTAATCCAGCATTTTGAATTGAAGTCTTAGGTGATGCACCTGTTCCACCATCATATCCAGAAATTAATATTACATTAGCTCCAGCTTTAGCAACTCCAGTTGCTACAGTTCCAACACCAGCTTCAGCAACTAATTTTACTGAAATAGCTGCTTCATCATTTGATTGCTTTAAGTCATATATTAACTGTGCTAAATCTTCAATTGAATATATATCATGATGTGGTGGTGGTGATATTAATCCTACTGCAGTAGTAGCTCCTCTTGTTTTAGCTATCCAAGGATAAACTTTCTTTGCAGGAAGTTGTCCACCTTCACCTGGTTTTGCTCCTTGAGCCATTTTTATTTGTAGTTCATTGGCATTAACTAAGTATTCAGATGTTACGCCAAATCTACCAGAAGCTATTTGCTTTATTGCAGATCTTTTTGAATCACCATTTTCGTCAGCTATAAATCTTTCACTATCTTCTCCACCTTCACCAGTATTAGATTTACCACCGATTCTATTCATAGCTATAGCTAAAGCTTCATGAGCTTCTTTAGATATAGAACCATAAGACATAGCTCCTGTTTTAAATCTTTTAACTATTGATTCAACACTTTCAACTTCGTCTATTGGAATTGGATCACTTAAATATTTAAAGTCTAATAGACTTCTTAAAGTTATAAAAGTATCTTCTTTATCTATTAACTCTGAATATTCTTTAAAAGTTCTATAGCTTCCAGTTTTAGTTGCTTGTTGTAATTTATATATAGTTAATGGATTGTATAAATGCTCTTCTTCATCAGCTCTAAATTTATCTCTACCATTTGAATTTAATGTAAATTTAAAGTTAGAATTACTCTTCTTATAAGCATTTCTATGTTTTCTTAGAACTTCATCTTGAATTTCTTTTAATGATATTCCTTCTATTCTACTTACTGTATTAGTAAAATACTTGTTTATAACATGTTTATTTATACCAACTGCTTCAAATATTTGTGCTCCTTTATATGATTGGATTGTTGAGATACCCATTTTAGATATTATTTTAATTAATCCTTTTAATACAGCTTTATTATACTTTTTAACAGAGATATTATAATCTTTATTAAGCATTTTATCTTCATTTAATTTATTTATAGATTCATATACTAAATAAGGATTAATAGCAGAAGTACCAAAACCAATTAGTGTTGCAAAATGATGAATTTCTCTAGGTTCTCCACTTTCTACAATTAAATCTACCTTGCTTCTAATACCTTTTTTAATTAAAAAGTGATGTACAGCAGATAAAGCTAAAAGTGATGGTATTGGAATAATTTTATCATTAACATTTTTATCACTTAAAATTACAATGTTAAAGCCTTCATTTATTGATGCCTCTACTTTTTTACATAATTCCTCTAAAGCTAATTCTAAATCATATTCATCATCTTTTTGACCATATGAAGCATTTATAGTTTTTACTTTAAAATTAGGATTATTATAATTTCTTATTTTTAATAATTCTTCATTTGTTAAGATAGGTGAAGATAACTTGATTTTTTGATTGTTTTCATTTAAGTCACCTAAAATATTCCCTGAAGAACCAAGATACATTGTTGAAGAAGTAATTATTTCTTCTCTTATAGCATCAATAGGTGGATTTGTTACTTGTGCAAATAACTGTTTAAAATAATTAAATAATGGTTGTGGTTCATTAGATAGTACAGCTAATGGGGTATCTACTCCCATTGAGCTTAATGGTTCTTCACCATTTTCACACATTGGTAATATAGTGTTTTTTAAATCTTCATATGAATAGTTATATATCTGTAATAACTTGTCTCTATTTATGTTAAATTTTTCAGATTTATTTGCATCTATAGTTATATCTTCTAGCTTAATAATGTTTTCTTGAACCCAATTTAAATATGGTTTCTTTGAGTAATATTCTTTTTTAACCTCTTCATTACTTAATAATTTTTTATTAATTGTATCAACTAATAAAGTTTTTCCAGGTGTTAGTCTTCCCTTTGAAATTATATCCTCATTTCTTATATCTAAAGCACCAACTTCTGATGATAAAATTAAATTATTATCTTTTGTAATATAATATCTAGCTGGTCTTAATCCATTTCTATCTAAAGTTGCTCCCATTACATTACCATCTGAAAATACAATTGCAGCTGGTCCATCCCAAGGTTCCATTAATGTAGCATTATATTCAAAGAATGCTTTTTCTTCCTTTGATATAAAGTTGTTTTTTTCCCATGGTTCTGGTACTAACATCATAATAGCTTCTTCTATACTCTTTCCATTCATAATTAAGAATTCTAAAGTATTATCTAATATAGCTGAATCAGAACCTTCACTATTTATAATAGGCAATGCTTTTCTTAATTCATTAGCATGTTCTTCAGAATATAGATTTCCTTCTCTTGCTAATAAACTATTTATATTCCCTCTAAGAGTATTAATTTCACCATTGTGAATTATATATCTATTAGGATGAGCTCTTTTCCAACTTGGAACAGTATTTGTGCTATATCTTGAATGTACCATAGTAATAGCTGATTGAACTTTTGGATTAGATAAATCTATATAAAAATTCTTAAGTTGGCTTGCTAATAATAATCCTTTATATACAATTGTTTTAGAAGATAAAGAAGAAACATAAGCATTTTCAGTTACGAGTTCTTTTTCAAATCTTCTTCTTATAATATATAATTTCTTTTCAAAATCTATATAATTATTAATAGATGAAGGTTTCTCTATTATTACTTGTTTAAAACAAGGCATAGATGATATAGCATCATCACCTAAAAATGATTCATTTATAGTTACAGACCTCCAAGCTAGAATTTTGAGATTTTCTTCTTGACATAATTTTTCAAATATATTTATACAATTTTTTTGTTCTATATCGTTTGTTGGTAAAAAAAACATACCAATTGCATAATCGCCTTCTTTTGGAAGAATTACTCCAAGTTTTTGTGATTCCTCCTTAAAAAATCTATGAGGTATTTGAAATAAGATACCAGATCCATCTCCAGTTTTACCATCTGCTCCAGTTCCACCTCTATGTTCTAAATTTATTAATATATTTAGAGCATCCTCAATAGATTTATGAGTTTTAATCCCATCAATGTTTACTATTGCTCCAATTCCACAAGCATCGTGTTCAAAAGAGCTTCTATATAAACCTATGTCCTTATGCATAGATATCATCCTTTCATTAGAATAATTTTGTGTTGATACACAATGTATAATGAAAATGTAAAAGTAAAGAAGAAACTCCAAATGGAGTTTCTAAAGTAGATATTATTAAAGTAACTATAATTAAATTAAATTTATAATACTACATTCTTTATTTTACATTTTAAATTTTTAACTATTAACTTAGTTAAATTATTTGTTTATTAGTATATAATTTTCTTTGCATAATCAATCATTTTTAGACCAAAGTCCATACTATTTTTTTGCATATACCTATAAGCCTCTTGTTCATCAAGATTCATTTCTTTCATAATTATGCCTTTAGCCTTTTCAATTATTTTTCGTTCGGTTATTTTAATCTCTAAATTACTTACCTTTTCTTTAAGCTTATTTATTTTTCTTCCACTTTGATAAATTATATCTAAAGTATTTAATAATAATGAAGTGTTAATTGGACTTGATATACAAATTATATCAGTTTCTTCTTGTATGAATGATTTATATGGTTCATTAACTATAGCAAGGAAACTACAGTCATCACCAGTTCTTTCATAAATATCAATCAAATTCATATCATTAAATTTATATCCGCTAATGACTATAGATGGTGAAAATTGTTTTATGGATCTTATAACTTCACTTCCACTATTACACACTGTTATAACATTTATCCCATTACTGACTAATATAGTTTTTATCTTTTGAGAAACTTCTTCGTTATTAAGTGCTAATACTACATCTATTGTCATTTTCATTGCTCCTTTACAAGTTAAATTAATATTGATTTAAATAATTATCAATTTCCCAAGCATGAACTTTACTTCTATAATCGTTCCATTCAGCTTTCTTTGCTTTTATATAATTATTAAATGTATGCTCACCTAAAGTATTTTTAACTAATTCACTTTCTTCCATATATTTAATTGCTTCTTCTAAGCTACCTGGAAGACTATCTATTCCTTCAATATCTCTTTCTTCTAAAGACATTTTGAATATATTTTTTTCTATACTTTCAGGTGGTAATAAATTATTTTTAATTCCATCTAGTCCAGCAGCTAAAAGACAAGCTAATACTAAATATGGATTTGCAGATGGATCCGGACATCTAAGCTCTACTCTTGTTCCATTACCTCTTGATGCTGGAACTCTAATAAGTGGACTTCTATTTTTTGCTGACCATGCAATATATACTGGTGCTTCATATCCTGGAACTAATCTTTTATATGAATTAACAAGAGGATTAGTTATAGCAGAAATACCTTTTACATGTTTCATTAATCCAGCAATAAAGCTATATGCAGTCTCACTTAATCCTAGTTTATCATTTTCATCAACAAAAGCATTTTTGCCATCTTTATTTAAAGACATATTAATATGCATTCCTGAACCATTTATACCAAAGAATGGTTTAGGCATAAATGTTGCATATACACCATGTCTTTGAGCAATTGATTTTACAACTAATTTAAAAGTCATTATATTATCTGCACTAGATAATGCATCTCCATATTTAAAATCTATTTCATTTTGTCCAGCTGCAACTTCATGGTGAGAAGCCTCTATCTCAAATCCCATATCTTCTAATACTAAAGTTATATCTCTTCTAACATTTTCACCTGCATCTACTGGACTTAAGTCAAAATATCCTGCTTCATCTTGAGTTTTTAATATAGGTTGTCCATATTCATCAGTTTTTAATAAGAAGAATTCACATTCAGGGCCTACATTCATTGAATATCCTAAATCCTCTGCATCCTTCAATACTTTTTTAAGTATATTTCTAGGATCTCCTTCAAATGGAATTCCTTCCGGTCTATATATATCACATATTAATCTAGCAACCTTACCTTGTTGTGGTCTCCATGGGAAAATAACAAAACTATCTAAGTTAGGTCTTAGGTACATATCAGATTCTTCTATTCTTACGAAACCTGATATAGATGATCCATCAAACATAATTTGATTATCTAAAGCTTTTTCTAATTGCTTGTCCGTAATTGCTACATTTTTTAAGGATCCAAATATATCAGTAAATTGTAATCTAATAAATTTTACCCCATTTTCTTTTACTAATTGAATTATATCATTCCTTGAATATTTTGGCATAGTGCCTTCCCCCTTTTTACTTATAAAAAAAAGCGCACAATAGAAAAATCTCTATTGAACGCCTTTGCTCAAAAATTACTTTATTAAATTATATTATTTATTTTTTAGAATTGCAACTATTTTTTTGATAAATTTAAGTATAATTTTTTAATTATCATAATAATTACTTAATATTTACTTTATATAATTAAAAAACTAATAATCTAAGCCTTTAATTTATTAACAAACCTTTTAATTCTTTTAACTGCTTCTATTAAATCTTCTGTAGAAGAGGCATAACAAGCTCTAATGTAACCTTCACCACATTCTCCAAAAGCATTTCCAGGAACAGCTAGGACATTTTCCTCTAATAGTAATCTTTCACAAAATTCATCAGAGGTTAAACCTGTTGATTTGATACACGGAAATACATATAAAGCTCCTAAAGGTTCAAAACATTCTAGTCCCATCTCTCTAAATCCATTAACTAATATTCTTCTTCTTCTATTATATTCTCTAGACATTTCTCTCACACTATCATCACCGTGCTTAAGTGCTTCAATTGCTGCAAACTGAGCAGTTGTAGGAGAACACATTAATGCATATTGATGTATTTTTTTTAATGCATCAATTAAAACAGGATGTCCACATACATAGCCTAATCTCCAGCCTGTCATTGCGTAAGCCTTAGAAAAACCATTAATAACCAATGTTTTATCTTTAACTTCTTCAAAGCTAGCAATTGAATAATGATCTTTATCATAAGATAATTCTGCATATATTTCATCAGAAAGAATAATAATATCTTTATCCTTTAAAACTTCTACAATTTCTTTAAGTTCTTCTTTAGTCATTATTGCTCCTGTAGGATTATTAGGGAAAGGAATTATTACTACCTTTGTTTTAGGAGTTATAGCTTTTTCAAGAAGATCTGCTGTAAGTTTAAAATCATCTTCTTGTCTTAAATTAATAATTACAGGAGTTGCTCCACAAAAAGTTGCACAACCTTTATATGCCACAAAGCTAGGCTCAGGTATAATAATCTCATCTCCTTGTCCAACAAGTGCTCTTAAAGCAAGATCTATTCCCTCACTACCACCAACAGTTACAAGTATTTCATCTTCAGGATTATAAGTTAAATTAAATCTTCTCTTTAAGTAATTAGAGATTTCTTTTCTTAATTCTATAAAACCTGCATTTGAAGAATAATGAGTTTCCCCTTTTTCTAAAGAATAAATACCAGCTTCAATAACATTCCAAGGTGTTACAAAGTCAGGTTCACCAACTCCAAGAGAAATAACATCTTCCATTTCGTTAATTAAGTCAAAATATTTTCTTATCCCTGAAGGTGGCATATTTTTAACATTATCTAATATCATATCTTCTAATATCATATAAATATAGCCTCCCTACTTTCATTTTTCTTTTCTTTAAATATTCTTCCATGATCTTTATACTTTTTAAGTACAAAATGAGTTGCTGTACCGGTTACATATTCTTGTATTGCAAGTTTTTCAGATACGAATAAAGCAACTTCTTTCATAGTTTTTCCTTCAACTATAACTGTTAAATCAAAACCTCCAGAAGACATTAAATAACAAGCTTTAACTTCATTAAATTTATATATTCTCTCTGCAACTTTGTTAAAACCCACTCCTCTTTGAGGAGTAATTTTTACTTCTATTAATGCAGTTACAGTTTCTTTACCTGTATTCTCCCAATTTATGAGAGTTGTATAACCTGCAATAATATTTTTTTCTTCATAATCTCTTATTGCTTCTCTAACCTCTTCAACTGTTTTCCCAGTCATAGTAGCTATTTCTTCATCTTTATATCTACTATTCTTCTCTAATACTTCTAATATCTCATCCATAAGACACCCCTCCATAATATAAAAAAATAAGCCCTCCATCCCCAAAAAAAGGGACGAAGGACAATGCTTCCGCGGTACCACCCTAATAAGTAATACTTTACTCACTCATTATGAATATATATTTTTATATTCACATCTCTATAACGGGAGAAATCCGTCAGTATCTAATTAAGAAATATATTCTTATTTTTCAATACGAGATTCAAAGGCTGCTTTATTTAACATATCATACTAAACTCTCACCTAACTTTAGCTCTCTTTAATGTTTAGTTAAATTACTCTTCCTTCTCACTATCTTTAAAATATTACTTTTTTATATTATAATAATAATTTTTTAAATATTAATAGATTTTATAATAAAATTTACGATAAAAATCTAAGCATAGCTATCGGGAAATATGCATA
>ERZ857882.472-NODE-472-length-51277-cov-6.709636_pt1 | contig 51277 bp, 42 predicted proteins | sample MGYA00519697_ERZ857882 | MGnify/ENA primary metagenome ERZ857882 (study PRJEB31778, sample SAMEA3449373) | human gut metagenome | biome: human gut; feature: human-associated habitat; material: faeces | place: United Kingdom | collected 2010/2012 ...
GCTCGTCCTTTTTCCCGCCGTTCCGCATGAAGCGGAATGCGGCGCATAAGCTCTTTCTATCAGAAAGGATGGGATCGCTATGTTCAAATTCCGTTTCCCGCACAAACCCAACGCGAAGACAAAGCAGGCCCACCGCGTGTTCTTCGTCCGCAAGCGCACCCTGGCCATCCCCGCAGGGCTGGCGGCGGTGTGTGCTCTGTGCCTGATCACGACCTTGCCCTCCTACGTCTCCGCCGCCTCTACGCAGCGGCAGCTGCCCATCTACTGCGTCCAGCGGGAAGACAACGTCTGCTCCCTGACGTTTGACGCCGCCTGGGGGAATGCTAGCTTGCGGCACGGGGCTGTCTCAAAATGATTTTTCAAAATCACATGAGGCAACCCCTTTTTTCTAGTATTCACCAAGAAAAAAGACGAATTCTACGTCAAAAATAGTACACCAAATCAGAGGGAGTAGTTTTTGTCCCTCTGATTTGGTGTACTGTTGTCTTTTTTATATGCTACGCAGCATCCAGAGCAAACAGGTGATTTCCCAACCGGCCTGTTTGTATTTTATGGTGCAGCTTCAAAACGTTATAGGCCATGCTCACAAGATACCATTCCACCATAACGTTGACCTTTCCTCTGGTCAGAAAGCGACGGAAGTTCATATCTTCCTTGATCATAGCGAACACACCTTCTGCTTGAATGGAACGATTTACCCGGAGCAGGATCCCTTCGTCTGTGGAGATCTTTTTCTCCATCGCCTCACGCTGTTGGATAAAATACTTGGACACATAGAGACGCTTTACCCGGTCTTCCAATGGTGTTTTGTCCGTTTTCTTTTGCCGGATACACGTTTCTTTGACGGGACAATCTTTGCAATCTGCGCATTCGTAGACGCTCGTCTCCCGGATATATCCCGTCTCAGATTTCTGTTTTTTTACTGTCACCTCCCGTAATTTCTGCCCCTGGGCACAGGTGTATTCATCTTTTTCTGCATCATAGGCCATAGTTTCTCTCCGGCCAATGTCATTTTTGTACTTCCGTTTCTTTTTCTGCTCGTGGTTGGATGGCTTTACGAATAGAGAAAGCTGCTCACTGCCATCTACATAGCGGTAGTTTTCTTCACTTTCATACCCAGAATCCACGACAACTCGCTTTACAGGATACTGCTTGCGTAACTTTTCCAGGAAAGGGATGAAGGTTTTGGTATCTGCTCTGTCCGCAGAGATGTGATTACCGATGATGTACTCACTGACAGTAGCTACGTTCATATTATATCCGGGCTTCAGCTGACCGTTTTTCATGTGGTCTTCCTTCATGTGCATAAAGGTTGCATCCACGTCGGTTTTGCTGTAGCTGTTCCGGTCGCCACAAATGTGGATATCCAGGTTGTAACGCTTCAACTTTTTCAGCCACTCTGTTATGGCTTCAATGGCTTTTTGCAGGCCAGGCTTGTGGTGCCCTTTTCCTTTCACAAACGTGATATTTTGCTCTTTTTTCTTTGCATATAAGCCTTTCCTGAGCTTCTTCAGTCTCCGAACTGTAATGATACACGGTGCATGGATCCCTGTACCAGAGGCCTCCAATCGCTTAGGCAACTCTTCTGCGATCTTTTCGCCGAGCTTCCTCTGCCGATTGGTAACAGCGGTTTTCCATACAAACGAGTAACGATTTGCGTTGGCTTCTATTTTTGTTCCGTCAATGAACACCGCCGATCGCTCAAAGGAGATCTCTCCGTTCTGCATCAAAAGCTTGACCATCTGATCCAACAGTTCCTCCACTGCGTAGGGAAGGTGCTCTTTGCGAAACCGGGCGATCGTGTTGTGATCCGGTGGACGTTGCCCTTCCAGAAGATACATGAAATTCACATTCTCTCGGCAGGCGCGTTCGATCTCACGTGTTGCGTAAATTCCTCGGCAGCAGCCGTAAAGAACGACCTTGAATAGCAGACGCGGTGGATACTCGTTTCTCCCCAGCTGGGAGTAGGTCGCTGTCAACTTTTCATAATTCAACTCCTCTGTGACTGCGCTGAGTAATCTCACTGGTTCGTCTGACGGGATCATAATTTCTATATCCATGGGCAAGCTCACTTGATATCCAGTCCCGTATGCTGTATAATCTACTTGCGTTTTGTTTTGTTTCACACCTAAATAATACGCCAAAGCCCGACTCTTCGCAAGAGCCGGGCTTTGTATTTAGGGGCTGCCTCTTTATGAGACAGCCCCTTTTTGGTCCCACAAGAGGGAGCAAACACGAATGATCCCCCTCCTGCGGTGGCGGTTTCGGCCTTGGTTGAATTCGGTCGTATTGCTGCGCTCAGCAGAAATAGCTGATGCTCCCAAAGTGGTCCAACCAGCGGGCTTCGATGTCCTGGGAGCGGGCCTCAATGACTCGCATGATATCGCGGAGAAGCCGCTCCGGGATGCGGGACTTGTTGTGGCAGAGGTAGCACTTGCCCGTGGAAGTCAGCCAGATCTTCGTGGCATTGGGGTTGGCCCGTTCGGAAACGTGGACGTGAATGGGTTCCAGCGGGTCATTTTCGTTGGACCAGAAATAAATGGTGTATGGCCCAATCTTAAAGATTTGAGGCATTGAGCAATCCTCCCCGCTGGGAAAACTCCAGGATAAGATGCGCCGTGGAGCGGATGATTTCTTCATACTTGGCGATCTCTTCCGGGGTAAAGCCGTTGATATCCTCCCACTGGTAGCCGGGAAGCCAACAGACGGCGTTGTGGAAGAAGTCTTTTTCATCCGGCTTTTCCACGTAGACCTTCACCTTTTTCCCGATCAGCTCCGGGTCGCGGAAAATGCGCAGGCTGGGGCTTTTGAAAATGTGCCGCACGCCGTGGGGGTCAGTATACTGTACTATTATATAGTAGGGATACCGGCCGTTTACGTTGACATTGATGTTCGCGGCAATATCCACCACCTCGCCCAGGATGTAGTGTCCCGAGGCAAGCAGGGCATCCGACCGCCTTTTCTTGCAGAGTTCGACAATGAGAAAGACGATTCCCAAAATCAGGAATATGGTGCCGATCCCGCCGAAAATGAGACCGACCATAAAGGCGTCGCTGTCCCGCAGAAGCGCCGCCAGCGCAATGCCCAGTATCACAAAGGTTCCGCCCAGGGCGGTATAAATAATGCCGATGATCAGCAGGGCGCTTCGCCCGATTCTCGCTTTTTTCTCCATATCAGCCACGCATCGCCCGTTTTCTGGCAATGTTGATGGGGCCTTCCTGCATATGGTTGATCCATGCAAGGCTCTTGCCCGCGCCGTAGGCCGTGCAGGCGTCGGGGTCGTCCGCCAGAACGCAGCCGATGCCCGTGCGCTCGGCAATCAGCAGATCCATACCCCAGATCTGGCTGCATCCGCCGGTGAGGGTGATGCCGTTTTCGGAAATGTCCGACACCAGCTCGGGGCTTGTCTGCTCCAGAACCGCCAGAACCTCGTCGGTGATCATCCGGGCGGGACGGCGCAGTACCTCAAAAATCTCCGTGGAGGTCAGGGTGATGACCTTGGGCATACCAGTCTTGAAGTCCCGCCCCTTGACGTTCATGCTCCGCTCCTCGTCCCGGGGGTAGACCTGACCAATTTGGATTTTCACATTCTCTGCGGTGACCTGACCGACCACCACGCCATGCTGACGGCGGACGTACCGGGCGATCATCTCGTCAAAGTAGTTGCCCGCCACCTTCAAAGAGGAAGAAACCGCCACGCCGTTCATGCTCAGCACCGCGATGTCCGTGGTGCCGCCGCCGATGTCCACCACCAGATGGCCGCTGGGGCCGCGAATGTCCAGTCCCGCGCCCAGTCCCGCCGCCAGGGGTTCCTCGATCAGGAACACTCTGCGCGCGCCGGCTTCGATGGCAGCGTTGATGACGCTGCGCTCCTCCACCTCGGACACGCCGGAGGGTACGGAGATGACCACACGGGGCTTGGGGGTGAAGAAGGACGCCTTTGTGGCGGTTTTGAACATTTCCTGAAGCATCCGGACGGTCATCTCATGGTCGGAGACGGTGCCGTCCTTCAGCGGGTGCATGGCGACCACGTTGCCGGGAGTACGTCCCAGCATGTTCCGGGCGGCCGCGCCCACCTGCAAAATCTTGCCGGTGTTCTTGTCCATGGCCACAACGGAGGGTTCCCGGACGACCAGTCCCTTGCCGTCGGCGTAAATCAAAACGTTGGATGTCCCCAGGTCAACGCCCAGGTCATTGGAAAATAAAAACATAATGACACCTACTTATCCATAAGAAATCGTATTATTCCCTTCCAGCCGAAGCAATGGCAGCGCAATGCACTTCCTTCGCCCCGGCGGTTTTCAGCACCCGGGCGGCTTCTCCCGCCGTGGCGCCGGTGGTCAGAATGTCGTCCAGCAGCAGTATCCGCTTTCCGGCAACCTCCGCGCCCCGGGTCAGCCGGTAGACGCCCAGCACATTTGCCCGGCGTTCCGCCTCGCCGTGAATGCCGGACTGAGGGCGGTTGTGACGGACTTTCCGAAGAAGGGGCGTCGGGGTCATCCCCAGCTCCCGCCCCACGGCCTTCGCCAGCAGCTCCACCTGATCGTAGCCCCGGCGCAGCTTCCGCAGACGGCTGACGGGAATCCACGTCAGCGCGTCGAACCCGTCGGGGTACTGATTCTGGATACGCATGGCCAGCAGCCTACCGTAGGCAACTGCGTAATTTCTCGCGCCGCCGAACTTATAACGCAGAAGACTCCTTCTTACGTTCCCTTCATAGTACCAGACCGCGGCGAAACTGTCAAGAAATTGACCTCTTCTTTTTCCATTAAGATATTCGGGAGCCTCCTCCCGGCAGGTGCGGCACAGGTCAAGCTCCTCTTTCCCCAGGACTTTGCCGCACAGAACGCACTTGGGCGGAAACAGCACGCTCAGCAGCCAATGATACAGTCTCATTCGGTTTTCCCCTGTAAGCGAAGCTTCAACCCCGTGTAGCGGCGGTTCTTCTTCGCGTTCTCCACCATCGCCGCCACAGTTTCCTCGCGCCCCACGATAATCAGCAGCTCCCTCGCCCGGGTGATGGCGGTGTAGAGGATGCTGCGGCTGAGCAGGTACGGCGAACCGTTCCACGCCGTCAGGATTACCGCCCGGTACTCGCTGCCCTGGCTTTTGTGAACCGTCATGGCGTAGGCAGGCTCCAGCTCGTTCAGCTGGGTAAAGTCGTAATCCGCCGCCCGGTCGTCGAAGGTCACCGTCAGGGTCTCCGCGCCGGTGTTAATTTCGGTGATCGTACCCACGTCGCCGTTGAAAATGCCGGTGCCTACGGCGCTTCCGTCGGTCTTCTTCCATAATATATCATAATTGTTGCGGATCTGCATCACCCTGTCCCCCTCCCGGAAAATAATATCTCCGAAAGCGCGCTCCTTTTTGTCGGGAGCGGCAGGGTTCAGTGCGGCTTGCAGCATTTTGTTCAGGGCAGCAGTGCCTACGCCTCCCTTGCGAGTGGGAGACAGCACCTGAATCTGCTCCGGCGGAATGCCCATGTTTTTGGGCAGCCGGGTGGTGCATAATTCCCGGATCAGGGTGCTGACCGTGTCCTCGCTCTGCCTGCGCAGGAAGAAAAAGTCGCTTTTGACGTTTTTCAGCTCCGGCATCTGTCCCTGATTCACCCGGTGGGCGTTCATGACAATCAGGCTCTGCTGCGCCTGGCGGAAAATCTCCGTCAGCCGCACCGTGGGAAGGCAGCCGCTGCGCAGCATATCGCTGAACGGAAATCCCGGCCCCACGGGGGGCAGCTGGTCGGGGTCGCCCACCAGGATCAGCCGCTTTCCTTTGGGAATGGCCTGCAAAAGATGGTGCAGCAGCTCCACGTCCACCATGGACATCTCGTCCACGATCACCGCGTCGCATTTAAGGGGGTTGTCCTCGTCCCGGACGAACACCATGTCCCCCGTGCCGGGGTCGATTCCCGCTTCCAGCAGCCGGTGGATGGTGGAGGCGTTCTCCCCCGTCACCTCCGTCAGCCGCTTCGCCGCCCGACCGGTGGGCGCGGCCAGCAGACACGCCAGCTGCATCTGTCCCAGCAGGGACAATATACCATTTAATATAGTCGTCTTACCGGTACCGGGGCCGCCGGTGATCAGCAGCAGTCCGGAGGTCGCCGCCTCCCGGATGGCACGGGTCTGCTCCTCGGAGTATTCGACGCCGCTTTCCTCCGCCACGTTTTGAATCATGCGCTCCAAGCCTTTGGGCGGCGGGAAGCTGCCCTTTGCGAACTCTAAAAGCCGCCGGCTGCAATTCACTTCCGCTTCATACAGCCTTGGAAGATAATCAACGGTGATACCCGCCAGCGTACTGCGCACCAGGCGGTCGGCTTCCAGCAGTCGCCCAATGCCCTGTTTCACCGCATCAGCGTCCACGCTCAGCAGCTGGCTGACCGCCAGCTGCAGCTTGTCCTCCGGGAGGAAGCTGTGTCCTGCCGTGAGATTGTAATTCAGCTCAAACAGGATTCCGGCCTCCACCCGCCGGGGGTCGTCCCCCGCCACGCCCAGCTCAATGGCAAAACGGTCTACCGCCCCGAAGGGCGCGTCCAGTCCCTCGTCCATGAGTAAGTACGGGTCGTCGTACAGAAGCTCCACGGTGCTGTCGCCGTACAGCTTATACGCCCGCACCGCCAGCTCCGCGGGAAGATGATGCACAGCGAAGAATTCCATCAGCTGCCGCATTCCCACCTGTAACCGGAATTCCTCGCCCATGGCTTTCGCTTTTTCCCGGGAAATGCCGGGAACCTCGGCCAGCCGCTCCGGTTCCCGTTCCATGACCAGCAGGGTCTGCTCCCCAAAATGCTCCACGATCCGCGCCGCCGTCTTGGGGCCGATGCCCTTGATGATCCGGCTGCTGAGGTAATTCAGAATTTCCAGACTGGTCTGTGGCATCAGCCGCTCCAGGAATTCCGCCTCGAACTGCCGCCCGTAGCTGGAGTGGGTGCTCCACTTGCCCGTCACCATCAGCCGCTCGCCCACTGCGGGCAGCGGGATGGTACCGACCACCGTTACATTCTGTCCGCCGCCCACGTTCAGCCGAAGGACGGCGTAGCCGTTTTCGTAATTCTGATATACCACGGCGCTGATGGCGCCCTGCAAAATCTCCAAATCTTCCGTCAAGTCGTTCTCTCTCCCATTCTCTCGACCAGCTTTTCCGGCGTGCAGACCGTTACGCCCCGCTCCGCCAGCCAGTCCCGTTCCGCGTCGCTGATGCCAAAGTCCACCATGGTAAGCTCTTCCCGCAGCAGTCCCAGCTCCCGCAGCCAAAGATACCGCTGGGCAAAGGAATCCTCCGTCACCCCCGGCCTTGCCGGGGCGTAAAGCCCGCCGCCCCGCTCTGCGGGCAGCAAAAATCCGTACAGCACCCACAGCGCGCTCACCAGGCCAAAGGCCGCCAGCGTCCCCAGCACAATGTAACCCGCCACCAAAACCACCTCCGGATATTGTATGAAGGAAGCACAGTTTCGGTGCCGGTCATTTTCTTTTACTATATTACTATATTTCTCCCAAAATGGAAAGCCCCTTTTGCGTTCTTTCTCCGCTTTCTGTCCATTTAACGTCCAGCAAAGAAACTTTTGCCGGATTCTTCAAAATTGGTCTTGAATCTCGACAAAAAATCGGGTATAATATTCTGGAATGATTTTGGGGGTCTGACATTTTTCTCCTGCGGAGGCGCTATGAAGCTGCTGAATTTGCTTATGTGGGTGGTGCAGTTTGGGTTTTCCATTCTGTTTCCCACGGTTTTCTTTTTGATTCTGGGCGTCTTGCTTCAGGATAAGTTTGACCTTGGTCTCTGGATCGTGATTGTGCTGGGCATTGTGGGTCTGCTTACCTCCGTCAGCACCGCCCGCTCGTGCCTGAAAGCCATGCGCAAGGCCGCCGACGAAAGCAGCGACCGCAAAGACCTGCCCGTCTCCTTCAATGACCACAAGTAAGAGGAATTCCCACTATGAAATTACAGGCAGCATCCAAAAAAGAAATTTCCCGCATCGCCGTTGGCACGCTGGTGTGCGACGTTATCATGGTCGCGGGGCTGTTTCTCCTGAGCCAGTTCGGCATCGGTAAGTTTGCGCTTCTGCGCATTCTGCTGGGCGCGGCGTGCGGCTCCGTGGTAGCGATTCTGAACTTCACCATTCTCTGCCTGACGGTGCAGAGCGCCGTGGAGATCGACAGCAAGAAGAAAATGCGGCAGAAATTCCAGATGAGCTACAATGTCCGCCTGCTTCTTCAGGCCGCTTGGGTCATCGCCGCATACCTGATTCCCCAGGTGCATTTTGTGGCCGGCGCGCTGCCCGTTCTGTTCCCCAACGTGGTCATTTTCTTCCTGCAAAGCCGGGGCAAGCTCGTTCCCGACGGCGAAAAGCCGGCTGCCGGCGAGGCCGAAAGAAACGTACAGGAGCAGGACGAGCCGGAAGACCATCCCGGCCCCTTTGAAGTGTAAGAATTGTAATGAGGTGAGTGTATGAACGTTGAAATCAATGGCGCGCGAATTATAGCTACATTTGAAAACGTCCCGCTGTTCGGAACGGTTCAGATCACCCAGACGCTGATTGTCAGCTGGCTGATTCTGATTCTGATCTCCGCTCTGTTCATCTGGCTGGGTTCCGGATTGAAGGTCACGGGCATCTCCCGGAAGCAGGCCGTCGCCGAGACGATCTACACCTCCCTGGTGAAATTCGTCCGGGGCAATATGGGGCCTAAGTTTGACCGGTACATCCCGCTGGTCGGCACCATCTTCGTTACCAGCATTTTTTCCAACCTGATCAGCCTTGTGGGCATCTGGAGTCCCACCGCCGATCTGATGACGGAGCTTGCCTGGGCGCTGGTGGTGTTCGTGCTGATTACCTATCATAAGATCAAGGCCTCCGGCATCGGCGCGTATCTGAAGGGCTTCCTGGATCCCCTTTTCATCCTGGCGCCCATCAACGTCATGAGTGAGCTGTTCACCCCCGTCTCCATGGCCTGCCGTCATTTCGGCAACATTCTCTCCGGTACGGTCATCAGCGCCCTGATCTACGCCGCGCTGGTCGCCGCCAACAGCGCGCTGTTCCATCTGCTGGCATCCAGCATGTATGTCGCGCTGATCGTCACCATCGTTGGTCTGATTCCTCTGATTATCGGCTTTACAAAGAAGAAAAAGAAGCTGAAAATTCTTGGCATCATCGTCACGGTGCTGGGCGTTCTCGCCATTCTCACCTGTCTGGGCGTTGACTACCCCTGGCTGACCATCGGCATTCCCGCCATTCCCAGCCTGTACTTCGACTGGTTCAGCGGCTGCATCCAGGCGTTCATTTTCTGCACCCTGACCACCCTCTTCATCAAACAGGCTGCGGGCTGATAACGCAGCGGCCATTTGAATAAATACGTAATCATTATTAGGAGGAAATATTTATGGAAGTTTTAGCTAAAGGCATTGCTCTGGCAGGTTGCGGCATCGGCGCCGGTCTGGCTCTGATCGCCGGTATCGGCCCTGGTATCGGCGAAGGTAACTGCGCCGCCCGTGCCTGTGAAATCATCGGCCGGAATCCCGAGTGCAAGAGCGACGTTACCAGCACCATGATCCTGGGTATCGCTCTGTCCGAGACCACCGGTATTTACGGCTTCGTTACCGGTCTGCTGCTGATTTTTGTCGCCCCCGGTATGTTCATGAAGCATCTGGGCTGATTTCCGGCGAGAAATCCGATCATTAAATTGTACGCCGGAAGGAGGCAACGCAATGGACCTTTACCAGTCATTGGTGACGGTAAACCCCGTAACTCTGATTGCACAGATTTGCAACCTGTTTATCCAGCTGCTTATCGTCAAGATCTTCTTCCTGGATAAAATCAAGGGCGTGCTGGACAAGCGCCGCGAGACCGCCGACAAGCAGATTGCCGACGCCGAGGCCGCAAAATCCGAAGCGGCAGCCATTAAGCAGACCTATGAGGAAAATATGCGTCAGGCAAAGACCAAGGCCGACGACATGATCCTCTCCGCCCAGAAAACCGCCGCCCAGCGCAGCGAGGAGATCATTTCCCAGGCGCAGAAGCAGGCCGCCCAGATCAAGACCAAGGCCGCGTCCGACATCGAGATGGAGAAGAAAAAAGCCATCAACGAGGCCAAGGATGAAATTTCCGACCTGGCCATGGCCATCGCCGGAAAGGTCGTGGGCCGTGAGCTGAACGACGCCGATCAGGACGGCATGATCGACCGCTTCATTGAAGAATTGGGTGATCAGAAATGACAGAGGTTGGTAACGTCTACGGTCAATCCCTGTACGAGCTTGCAAAGGACGAGGGGCTGTCCCGGGAAATCGGGGAGCAGCTGACCGTCCTGCAGAAAAGCTTCGGCGAAGAGCCGGATTTTGTCCGTCTGCTCTCCAACCCCAGCCTTTCCAAGCCGGAGCGGTGCCGGATTCTGGACACCAGCTTCCGCGGCTCGGTGCATCCCTATATTCTGAATTTTATGAAAATTCTGACGGAAAGGGGCTATATCCGCCACTTTTCCGACTGCTGTGACGCTTTTTCCGAACTGTATAACCGGGATAACGGCATTCTGAAGGTGACGGCCGTCACCGCCGTAGCCCTCACCCCGGCGCAGGAGGAGAAGCTCACAGGAAAGCTGAGCCAGATCACCGGAAAGACGATCGCGCTCCACAATCGCATTGATCCCGCAGTCTTGGGCGGTGTCCGCCTGGACTATGACGGTCAGCGCCTGGATGACACCGTGTCCCATCGCTTGGATGCCATCCGGGAACTGCTGAACAAAACCGTACTCTGACGAGAAAGCAGGGACTGTATGGAACTGAAACCCGAAGAAATAACGAAAATCATTCGCAGCCAGATCAAAAATTACGAAAACAAGATCGAAGTCAGCGAAACCGGCGTCGTCATTCTGGTAGGCGACGGCATTGCCAAGGCCTCGGGTCTTGAAAAGTGCATGGCCGGTGAGCTGGTGGAATTCCCCGACGGCTCCTACGGCATGGCCCAGAACCTGGAAGAGGACACCGTCTCCATCGTCATCCTCGGTTCCGATCAGGGCATCAAGGAAGGCGATACCGTCAAGCGCACCGGCAAGGTCGTGTCCGTCCCCGTGGGCGAAAAGCTCATCGGGCGCGTTGTCAACGCCCTTGGCGAGCCCATCGACGGCAAGGGCAGCATTGAAGCGGAGGCCTACCGTGCCATCGAAATGCCCGCCCCCGGTATCATTGAGCGGCAGCACGTCTCCCGCCCCCTGCAAACCGGTATCAAGGCCATCGACTCCATGATTCCCATCGGCCGCGGCCAGCGTGAGCTGATTATCGGCGACCGTCAGACCGGCAAAACCACCATCGCCACCGACACCATTCTGAACCAGAAGGGCAAGAACTGCATCTGCATTTACGTTGCCATCGGCCAGAAGCGTTCCACCGTGGCGCAGGTCGTGGACAGCCTTGCCGCCGGCGGCGCTATGGACTATACCATCGTGGTCTCCGCCACCGCTTCCGAGCTGGCACCCATGCAGTATATCGCGCCCTACGCCGGCTGCACCATGGGCGAATACTTCATGTACCAGGGTAAGGACGTGCTGGTCATTTACGACGATTTGAGTAAGCACGCTGTGGCCTACCGTGCCATTTCCCTGCTGATTCGCCGCCCCCCCGGACGGGAAGCTTACCCTGGCGACGTCTTCTACCTCCACTCCCGTCTTCTGGAGCGGGCAGCCCAGCTGTCCCCGGAGCTTGGCGGCGGCAGCCTGACGGCTCTGCCCATCATCGAGACCCAGGCCGGCGACGTGTCCGCCTACATTCCCACCAACGTCATTTCCATCACCGACGGCCAGATCTTCCTGGAGACCGAGCTGTTCAACTCCGGCATCATGCCCGCCGTGAACCCCGGTATTTCCGTCTCCCGTGTGGGCGGCGACGCCCAGATCAAGGCCATGAAGAAGGTGGCCGGTTCTCTGAAGCTGCTGTACTCCCAGTACCGTGAGCTGCAAAGCTTCGCCCAGTTCGGCTCCGACCTGGACGCGGATACCAAGTCCCGTCTGGCTCTGGGCGAACGGATCGTGGCCGTGCTGAAACAGAAGAACGGTTCTCCCAAGGAAGTGGCGCAGCAGGTGTGCATCATCTACGCGGTCGTCCATGGGTATCTCGCTTCCGTTTCCGTTGCTCAGATTCCCGAATTTGAGAAGCGGCTGGAAGAGCATATGAACAATCACCACGCCGACGTTCTCGAGGCCATTCGCTCCACCGGCAAGCTGGAGACCGAGACGGAGAACGCCCTGAAAGCTGCCCTGGACGAGCTGGTGGCTGAATTCCAGGCATAAGGAGGGATAAGCCATGGCTGGCGTTTCCACCAAGGAAATCAAAAACCGCATCCGAAGCATGGAGTCCACCAGGCAGATCACAAAGGCCATGGAAATGGTCGCTGCCTCCAAGCTCCGCCGGGCGCAGGCGCAGGTGCTTTCCTCCCGCCCCTATTTTGAAATTCTTTACTCCACCATCGCGGACATCGCGTCCTCCAACCGGGATTTTTCCTCCCCCTATTTACAGGAGCGTCCTGTGAAAAAGGTGATGTATATCGTCATTGCCGGTGACCGTGGTCTTGCCGGCGGCTATAACAGCAACATTCTCAAGCTGGTGCAGTCGGAGATTGCTGGAAAGGACGCCGAGGTTCTGCCCATCGGCAAGAAGGCTCTGGACTACTTCAAGAGCAAGCAGGTTCCGCTCTTTACGGAGCGCTACGCTGAAGCGGCTGAGCTTACCATCGGCGACTGCTTCTCCATTTCCAAGCAGCTGAGCAAGGCATTCCTAGCAGGAGAATTTGACCGGATTGTCGTCGCCTATACCAATTTTGTCTCCGTTCTCGCCCAGACGCCTGCGGCCATGCAGCTGCTGCCTCTTGAAAAGCCGGAAAAGAAGGAGGCCGTCAACCGGGGCGATATCCTGTACGAGGGCGACAGCGAAGAGGTTTTCGCCGCGATCATCCCCGAATATCTGGGCGGCGTCATCTACGGTGCGCTGTGTGAGAGCCGCGCCTCCGAGCAGGCTGCCCGCCGGGCTGCCATGGACTCCGCGACCCAGAACGCCGACGATATGATCGACGACCTGAGCCTGAAGTTCAACCGCGCCCGTCAGGCCGCGATCACTCAGGAAATTACGGAGATCGTCGCGGGTTCTTAAGTTTTCAAGGGGCGGCATTCCGATCGCCCAATCCCCAGAAGTTACGAATTTGCGGTATCTGATGTCGGTTAAGCCCGGAATTTTGGGTAAATGTGGGTATTTCCCCCGCGTTGGGTTCCGCGAATATTTCAGCAGAAGGAGTTGAATTCCCAATGGCCAAAAACAAAGGAACTGTGATCCAGGTCATGGGTCCTGTTCTTGACATCCGTTTCGCTGACGACCAGCTGCCCGGGCTGCTCAGCGCCATCGAGATTCCCAACGGCGAGCATACCATCGTGGCGGAGGTCGCCCAGCACATCGGCGACAATGTGGTTCGCTGCGTCGCCATGTCCTCCACGGACGGCCTGCAGCGCGGCACCGAGGCCACCGACACCGGTGCGCCCATCTCCGTCCCCGTTGGCGAAGAGTGCCTGGGTCGTGTATTTAACCTGCTGGGTCAGCCCATTGACAACAAAGCGCCTGTACAGGGCGTCGAGCGCTGGCCCATCCACCGTCCCGCTCCTTCCTACGAGGAGCAGCAGCCCGCTACCGAGATTCTGGAAACCGGCATCAAGGTCATCGACCTGATCTGCCCCTATGCCAAGGGCGGTAAGATCGGTCTGTTCGGCGGCGCAGGCGTTGGCAAGACCGTTCTGATTCAGGAGCTGATCTACAACATCGCCACTGCCCACAACGGCTATTCCGTTTTCACCGGCGTTGGCGAGCGTACCCGTGAGGGTAACGACCTGTACAACGAAATGACCGAGTCCGGCGTTATTTCCAAGACCGCCATGGTCTTCGGTCAGATGAACGAGCCGCCAGGAGCCCGTATGCGCGTGGGTCTGTCCGGCCTGACCATGGCAGAGTATTTCCGTGATGTGAAGCATCAGGACGTGCTGCTGTTCATTGACAACATCTTCCGTTTCACCCAGGCCGGTTCCGAGGTTTCCGCACTGCTTGGCCGTATGCCCTCCGCCGTCGGCTATCAGCCCACTCTGGCAACGGAAATGGGCGCATTGCAGGAGCGCATCACCTCCACCAAGGAAGGCTCCATCACCTCCGTTCAGGCCGTCTACGTTCCCGCCGACGACCTGACCGACCCCGCCCCCGCTACCACCTTCGCCCACCTGGACGCCACAACGGTTCTTGACCGCGGCATTTCCTCTCTGGGCATTTACCCCGCCGTGGATCCTCTGGATTCCACTTCCCGTATCCTGACTCCCGAAATCGTCGGTCAGGAGCATTACGAGACTGCCCGTGCCGTGCAGAGCATCCTCCAGCGCTACAAGGAACTGCAGGACATCATCGCCATCATGGGTATGGACGAGCTTTCCGAAGAGGACAAGCTGACGGTCAACCGCGCCCGTAAGGTGCAGCGCTTCCTCAGCCAGCCCTTCCATGTTGCCGAGCAGTTCACCGGCTATCAGGGCAAGTACGTCCCCCTGAAGGAAACCATCCGCTCCTTCCAGGAAATTATTGCGGGTAAATATGACGACATTCCCGAATCCTACTTCCTGTTCGCCGGCTCCATCGACGACGTGGTTGCCAAGTACCGGGGCGGTGAGAAGGCATGACACCCTTCCACTTGAAAATCGTCACGCCCGACGGCCTGATTTACGACGGTCAGGCAGAGGAGCTGCTGGTTCGCACCATCAACGGCGACATCGGCATTCTCGCCCGTCACATGAATTATGTTGCCCCCCTGGGTATGGGGCAGGCCGTCATCGTATCCGGCGGACAGCGCCGGACGGCGGCGTGCATCGGCGGCATGGTCAGCGTGTCGAAGGGCGAAGTGACCTTGGTTCCCACCACCTTTGAGTGGGCGGACAAAATCGACGTCGCCCGTGCGGAGGCCGCCCGTGAAAAAGCGGAGAAGGTACTCCACGACAAAAACGCTTCCGACACCGACCTGCGCCTGGCAGAAGCCAAGCTTCACCGCGCCCTGGTCAGAAAGAGCGTTGCTTCCAAACTATAAAGCAATTTCCCCGGTATCCGAATGGATACCGGGGAAATCTGTTTTTTGGTGGTATTTGGAAAAATGTTGTGGCAGTTATTCTTCAGCGTTCTTCGGGTCTTCTGCGCCGTCCTCAAAGCCGTCGAACATGGAGGTGGAAGAAGCATCTTCCACTTCCCTGCCCTGCATGACCGCTTCAAACTGCTCACCGGTCATGGTCTCCTTCTCCAGAAGGAAGTCCACAACCTCGTGCAGCTTGTCGCTGTTATCCGTGAGAATCTGCTTGCAGTGGTCGTATGCCTTGTCGATCAGCGCCTTGACCTCGTCGTCGATGGTTCCGGCAATCTTCTCGGAATAGCTCTTGGTGGTCTGGTAGTCCCGGCCGATGAACACCTCTCCGCCGTCCAGGTAGGACACCGTACCCAGCTTTTCGCACATGCCGTAACGGGCGACCATGTCCTTCGCCAGCTTGGTTGCCCGGTCAATGTCGTTGGACGCGCCCACGGAGATATCCCCCAGGAACAGGGCTTCCGCCACACGTCCGCCCAGCAGCGACACGATCTGCTCGTACATTTCGTTGCGGGTCAGGTTGGAGGAATCGTCCTTGGGCAGATACCAGGTTGCACCCAAAGACTGCCCCCGGGGAACGATGGTGATCTGCCGCACCGGGTCATGGGTGGGCAGGTTGTACATGGCGACGGCATGGCCGGCTTCGTGAACAGCCGTCTCCTTCAAATCCTTCCGGGTCTGAACGCGGCTCTTTTTCGCGGGGCCTGCTGTAATCTTCATCAGCGCCTCGTTCATGTCCTCCATGGTCAGCACCGGGCGGTTCGCTCTGGCTGCCAGGATTGCTGCTTCGTTGAGGAGGTTGCTCAGGTCGGCGCCGGTAAATCCGGCGGTAGAGCGGGCGACGGTTTTCAGATTCACCGAGGCGTCCAGCTTTTTATCCTTGGCGTGAACCTTCAGAATTTCCTCCCGCCCCTTCACATCCGGACGACCCACATGAATCTGCCGGTCAAAGCGGCCGGGACGCAGCAGTGCCGGATCCAGAATGTCCGGCCGGTTGGTGGCCGCCAGAACGATTACGCCCTCTGAGCGGGTGAAGCCGTCCATTTCCACCAGCAGCTGGTTCAACGTCTGCTCCTTTTCGTCGTGACCGCCGCCCAGACCGGAGCCGCGCTTGCGGCCGACGGCATCGATCTCGTCGATGAACACGATGGCGGGGGCGATTTTCCTCGCCTGTTCAAACAAATCCCGGACACGTCCGGCGCCGACGCCCACGTACATTTCCACGAAATCCGAACCGGAAATGGACAGAAACTGCACCCCCGCCTCTCCCGCGACAGCCCGGGCAAGCAATGTCTTACCCGTGCCGGGAGGCCCCACCAGCAGAAGACCGTGGGGAATCCGTGCGCCGATCTCGGTAAACTTCTCGGGATTTTTCAGAAAATCCACGATTTCCTGAAGCTCTTCCTTTTCCTCGTCCGCCCCTGCCACGTCGTCAAAGGTCACTTTTTTGTCTCCGGGAACCCCCAGAACCGTCCGGGCTTTGCTGAACCCGCCCATGGGATTCCCGGCGCTGCTCATGCGCCCCATCAGCAGCGCCCAGATGAACAGCAGCACCACCCCGACCACCAGCAGCGGGAGGATCAGGGTATAAGGCGAAAAGCCCCTGTCCGGGACAAAATTGTAGCTTTCCAGTACACCGGATTCCGTCTGTTCCGTGAGAAGGTCGTGCATCTCCTGCCGGAAGCTCTCCGGGTCGGCCAGCGGCGCGGTGATGGTGGTCTGACCGTTATAGGGTTTGTTCAGCTCCATCGTAATGGTCTGATCCTCCACCACGAACTGGCGCACCTGCTCCTTGCGGAACAGTTCAACCACCGTGGAGTAGGGCAGGCTGTCCTGGGTGGTGGTAAACAGGTTACTGATCCAGCCCAGGAATGCCGCCATCAGCGCGACATACACAATGAGCGGGATCCATCTCGTTCTTTTCAATTTGGGATTACTCCTTATTTTTCATAGGCTTCCGGCTTCAGCACGCCAACATAGGGCAAATTCCGGTAGTGTTCATTGTAGTCAAGGCCATAGCCCACCACAAAGGCGTTGGGAATGGTAAAGCCAACATAGTCAGGCTTCAGAGTGATGCCGGGGCGGCGGCGCTCAGGCTTATCCAGCAGCGTGCAGATTTTCAGGGACGCAGGCTCCCGGGACATCAGATGCCGGTAGGTAAAGTCCAGAGAATTGCCGGTGTCATAGATGTCCTCCAGAATCAGCACATGGCGACCTCTGATATCCGAAGAGATATCCCGCTTGACCTCCATCTTTCCGGTGGAATTGGTTCCGGCGTAGGAGGAAATCCACATAAAATCCATCTGGCAGTGGGTTCTGATCTCCCGGATCATGTCCGCGTAAAACACCACGACGCCCTTGAGGACGCCGACGATGATGGGATCTTTCCCCGCGTAGTCCGCCGTCAGCTCTTTGCCCAGCTCCGCGATTCGGGTCTTGATTTGCTCCTCGGTCAGCAGAATCTCCTGAATATCCTTTTCCATAGCTTTTTCTCCCTTATGCTGTGTATTTCATTCTATTTGTACGCCTGATCGGCGCTGTTTTCTGCGATATCTTTGTCGAATCGGACAGTCACGGCGGGAAGCTCCCCGGCAGCGCGGTCGGCGTGAACGCCAATGGAATATACGCCCAAAATTCCCTGTTCGTCACACAGTACGGGAATCCGCTCCCGCAGAGCCGCGGGAATTTTCCGGTCGATGAACAGCTTTTTGAGGCTTTTGGTTCCGCCGCTCAGGCGGATAGTGTCCCCGCTTTCCCGGGGACGAAGGGTCATCGTCCCGACGGGACGAACGGTAAAGGTGTCCGGCGTGTTGACGATTTTGTCCGCCGGGGCGCAGGTCACGCGGTAGTCTCCGTAAACCGTTTCTCCGGGGCAGGTCAGTGCCACCGGTTCCGGGCGGGGTCTGTGCGTCCGGGCTTCCAGACGGTCATACTCCCTGCTCACTGTCACGCCGCCGGGAAGGTTGACCCGTGCGGAGGGTTTGTCGGAAAACAGCAGCCCTTCCACTGCGGAAATATGGGAATCCTCCGGCTCCCTCACGCCGCTGTCTTTCAAAAATCTCTCGATGCAGCGGCTGCGCTGAGCTTTCGGCATGGCTCTCAGCGTCTGCACACCGGGCAGCGTCGGGAAATCCGACTGTGCGGCGAGGAAATCCTCATCCTCCCGCAGCCGCAGCGCCATCAGAGAAAGATTCTCCGCCAGGCGGGGATTCTCCGATTTCAGCAGAGGCATCACGGTATGACGGATACGGTTTCGTAAAAAGGCGTCGGAAGCGTTGGAGCTGTCCTCCCGGTGGGGAAGCCCCCACGCAAGCAGGAATTTCTCCACCTCCTGCCGGTTTATCAGCAGCATGGGACGGATGACATTTCCGCTGACCGGGGCGATGGCGCCCAGCCCTTTCAGGCCGGTGCCGCGGATCATGCGCATGATCACCGTCTCGGCGTTGTCGTCAGCGGTGTGGGCGGTGGCGATTTTCCCGTCCAGGCTCCGAAGAAAGGCATACCGGGCATCCCGGGCGGCGGCTTCCAGCCCCTTTCTCCCCGGGCGAACCTCCGCCGAACCCACATGCAGGGGGATGTCATAGCGTCCGCAGAATTTCCGGACAAAGGCTTCATCCCCGTCGGATTCTTCCCCACGGAGATGGTGGTTAAAATGGGCGGCTTCCAGACGGATGTCCAGCTTATCCTTCAGCAGATACAGGGCAAACAGGAGCGCCACGGAATCCGCCCCGCCGGAGACGGCGCAGATGACCGTATCTCCCGGCGCCATCATATCATACTGCCGGATCATCCGCAAGAGCTTATTCCGCATGTTTCCACTCCCGGTCGGCAAAGGTCTGATACTGGCCGATCCACTGCATCTTCACCGCGCCGGTTTCGCCGTGACGGTTCTTGGCGACGATGCACTCCGCCACGCCCTTGTCCTCGGTGTTTTCGTGATAATATTCGTCCCGGTACAGGAACATCACCGAGTCGGCGTCCTGCTCGATGGCGCCGGATTCCCGGAGGTCGGACAGAATCGGCCGCTTGTCGGTGCGGCTCTCCACCGCACGGGACAGCTGGCTCAGGCAGATCACCGGCACGTCCAGCTCCTTCGCCATGATTTTCAGGGAGCGGGAAATTTCGCCCACCACGGTAACACGGTTGTCGCTGTTCTTTCCGTACCCGGAACCCTGCATCAGCTGTAAGTAGTCGATGATGACCAGCCCCAGATTGTCTAAGCGGCGGCACTTGGCGTTGATGTCCGCCACGGTGACGGAGGGGTTATCGTCAATACGGATGTCCGTCTGGCTCAGGGCGGCGGAGGCCATGCACAGCTTGCTCCACTCGTCCTCGCTGAGCTTGCCCGTGGCCAGCTTTTGCAGCTCCACAAAGCCCTCGCGGGCAAGCAGACGCATGGCCAGCTGCTCCCGGGACATTTCCAGGTTGAAAATGGCCACGGTTTTCTTGTATTTTTTTGCTACACTGACGCCGATGTTCAGCGCAAAGGCGGATTTACCCATAGCAGGCCGGGCGGCGATGAGCAGAAGGTCAGACTTGTTCAGTCCGTTGATCCGGGTGTCTAAGTCCCGCAGGCCGGTGGACAGGCCGGGGATCAGGGAGTCCGACTGGCTCAGCTCCGTCAGGCGGTCAAACACCTTGTGCAGCGTCGTGCCGATGTGTTCCAGAGAGTCGCCCCGCTCGCCCTTACGCAGGGCGTAAATTTTCTTTTCCGCAGATTCCAGCATCTCGGCGGGGGTGCCCACCTCTTCCGACACCATCTGCTGAATGTCCGTTGCGGCCTGATTCAGTCCCCGAAGCATGGATTTTTCCTGAACGATGGCCGCATAGCGCGCCACATTGGCGGCGGTGGGAGTGATCTCCATCAATTGGAGGATGTAATCCCGGGAATTGTCGTGGTAATAGCCCAGCTCCTTCAGCTTGTCCAGCACCGTGACCGGGTCAATGGTCTGGGAGAAGTTGAACATGGTATAGATGGCTTCATAAATTTCCCGGTTCTGCTGTAGGTAAAAGTCCTCCGGCTTCACAATGCCCACCACATCCGTAATGCACCGGCTGTCGATGAGAATGGAACCCAGAACCGCCTGCTCCGCCTCCAAAGACTGTGGCTGCTGCCGGGACAGAAGTTCCTCATCCATGGCAAATTCTCCTTTCTCTATAGAATAGTATGCTGCCGAATCTTACGCTTCGACGATCTTCACCGTCAGCGGCGCGGAAATCTCATAGCCCAGCTTGCAGGTAACGGTGTACGTACCCACATTCTTGATGGGCTCGGCAATGGTGATCTTCCGCTTGTCCAGCTTGATGCCGGTCTTGGCCAGAGCGTCGGCGATTTCCTGATTGGTCACGGAGCCGAACAGACGTCCCGCGCCGCCGCCCTTGGCGGCCACGGTAACGGTCATCTCCCGCAGCTTTCCGGCGGTCTCCATGGCCTCGGCTTTTTCCCGGGCAATACGCTCCTGGTTGGCCTTGTCGTTCATGCGCATGGTGTTCACGGCGTCGGGAGTCGCCTCCGTGGCCAGCTTCCGGGGCAGCATGTAGTTCCGGGCGTAGCCGTCGGAAACCTCGATCATCTGTCCCTTTTTGCCCTTTCCTTTTACATCTTGCAGCAGAATTACTTTCATTGTAACAGTCTCCTTAATCGGTATGATATGTACGCCAAACAGCCGTTAAAACGGCGTTTGGCCTGGTTTATTCTTCGTAGAACTTATCAATGGACGCCACCAGCTCGTCCAGGGCATCCTTGACGGTGATGTCCTTCATCTGCGCACCGGCCGTAGCGGTGTTGCCGCCGCCGCCCAGAGGTTCCAGAATCATCTGGACGTTGGCGCTGCCGATGCTTCGGGCGGAGATGATCACCTGATCTCCGTCCGGATAGAGAACGAAGGAGGCGGTAATGCCGGAAATATTCAATAGCTCGTCCGCCGCCTGGGCTGCCAGCACCCGGGTCGTGGGGGTGTTCAGCGCCGCAATGGCGATCTCCTGCCGGTACAGGCGGGAGGATTTGATGATCTGATACTTCGCCATGGTGTCCTGGAAGTCGTTCTGCATCAGCTTCTTGACCTCCGTGGTATCCGCGCCCAGACGGCGCAGAACGGCCGCGGCCTCAAAGGTACGCTCGCCGGTACGGACGTTGAAGAACTTGGTGTCCAGGCAGATGCCCGCCATCAGGCTTTCCGCTTCGATGGGCAGCACGTCCTTCTTCTCCACGGCGTACATGAGCACCTCCGTCACCAGCTCCGCCGCCGAGGAGGCGTATGGCTCATGCAGGTTGACCATCACGGGATTGATATAATCCGCCGCCCGGCGGTGATGGTCTACCACGCAGACCTTGGAAATGGCTTCAAGCAGCGGTCTGCACTCCACCTGATCCGGCCGGTTGGTGTCCACCACCACGAGGATACTCCGGTTGTCCGCCATCAGCAGGGCGTCCTGGCCGGACAAGAACACATCCCGGTATTCCGGAACCGCCTGGATTTCCTCGATCAGCTTCTCGGCGGCGTTGTTTTCCAGATCGATGACGATATTGGCCTTCTTGCCTTTTTTCCGGCACAGGCAGCTGATGCCCATGGCCGCGCCCACGGCGTCCAGGTCGGCGTTTTTGTGTCCCATGATGAACACCCGGCCGCTCTGGCCGATCAGCTCCATCAAGGAATTGGCCGTCACACGGGAGCGCACCTTGCTGCGGTAATCCGCTTCCCGGTTCCGTCCGCCGTAGAAATTGAAGTTGACCCGATCCTTGATGACCGCCTGATCGCCGCCGCGGCTCAGCGCCATCTCGATTCCCAGGGCGGCAAAGTCATAGCTTTCCTCGAAGCTCTCGCCGTCCACGCCCAGGCCGATGGAAATGGAGGCGGGCAGGCCGGAGGAATTGATGATCTCGTGAATGTCTTCCAGCAGGGAAAACTTGTTCTCCTTCGCCCGTTCTAAGTCCCGCTTCTCGAAAATGAACAGGAAACGGTTGCGCTCCAACCGGCGAAGCAGGCCGCTGTAGCCCTCCGTCCACCGGGTGATGGTTTCGTTCAGCTTGGCGTTCAGAGAGGAAATGGCGCTTTCCGTCAGGTTTTTGGTCAGTTCCTCGTAGTTATCAATGAGAATGATGGCAACCACAGGCCGGGAGCGGATATACTCGTCCCGCACCTGATACAGCTCCGTCAGGTCGGAAAAATACAGCACGCCCAGCATGGTGCCCCGGTTGTCCTCCGCCCGGATGGTGGTTCCGTATACCCGGTAACGGCGGTTGCCCAGAATCGCGTCGTGGGGGCTTTCCGTTTTTCCGGCGGTGAGCCAGTCCAGGGTGAAGTCCGGCAGCACCTCCTCCAGCCGCAGCTGGGTCATGGTGTCGGCGTACCCCGTCAGCTCGCTGAAACGGTGGTTGCCCCAGACGATGTCTCCGTCCCCCAGACGAACCATCACCGCAGGCAGGGGCGCTTCCCCGCCGCTGGATGCCTCCAGGGTATTGGAGGCGGACTGGATATACTGCTGAATTTTCCGTTCCCGGCGTGTCCTGTCCAGAACGTACAGTAGGAACGTGACCACCGTCACCGCCATCTCTCCGGCGGCCAGCCAGTAATGCCCCACCAGCAGCGCCGCGGCGCAGAAAGCGGCCATAACGAAAAAGTATGCACCCATCCCGGGTCTGAGCAGTCTTCCCAGCTTTCGATTCACTGCCAAACGTCCTCCTTCCGGCTGCGACCAGCCACAGATATCCATACTATACCCGATATTATAGCAAATCCAGCCAAAAGGTGCAACTCTTTTTCCGTCAAATCCGTAAAAAAGACCGCAAAAAAATTGTATACTTTTTCCCGAAACTGTGTTATACTATATCTGCCAGCGCCGGGGACGGGCTTTACCCGGGCATTTGGGAGACGCGGACGCGCTTCCCGCAAAGAAAAAAACATTGCAGGCGTTTTTTCAAGGAAACGGCGATTCGGGGCCGGATTCTGAGGAAAGCGGCTGCCTGCTTGTTGTGCCTTTACGGCATTTCCATGTACATTTTGAAAGGAGTTATCATCTAAATTGGCAGAAAAACTGAAAATTATCCCTCTGGGCGGCCTTGACGAGATCGGCAAGAACTGTACCGTCCTGGAATACGGAAAAGATATGATCGTAATCGACTGCGGCGTGGGTTTCCCGGAGGAGGACATGTACGGCGTCGATCTGGTCATCCCCGATTTTACCTATCTTGTGGCCAACCAGAAAAAGCTGCGGGGCATGTTCATCACCCACGGCCACGAAGACCACATTGGTTCCATCCCATACGCCATGCGGGACGTGAACTGCCCCATCCACAGTACCTCCATGACCTGCGGTCTGATCAAGCTGAAGCTGGAGGAGCACCGGCTGGCGGACAAGGTCAAGCTCGTCACCCACAAGCCCGGTGACGTGGTGAAGGCCGGATGCTTCACCGTGGAATTCATCCACGTGAACCACTCCATCCCCGACGCGGTGGCTTTCGCCATCCGCACCCCCGTGGGTACGGTGATATTCACCGGCGACTTCAAGATTGACCCCACCTCCCACGACGGCATGATGGACCTGGCGCGGCTGGGCGAGCTGGGAAATCAGGGCGTGCTGGCGATGCTGGCAGACTCCACCAACGTGGAGCGGCAGGGCTACACCCCCAGCGAAAATGTGGTTGCCGACAGCCTCGACCGGCAGTTCCGCAACTGCGACCAGCGGATCATCGTCACCACCTTTGCCTCCAACATGCACCGCATTCAGTCCATTCTCTCCACCGCCCAGCGCTATGGCCGCAAGGTGGCCGTCTCCGGCCGGAGTATGGAGAACATGCTGAAGGTCGCCCAGGAGCTGGGCTATCTGAAGGTGAAGCCGGGAACCATCGTGGATTTGGCTTCCATCAAGAGCCTTCCCAAGAACAAAATCGTCATCGTCTCTACCGGCTCTCAGGGCGAAAACATGTCCGCCCTGTACCGGATGGCGTTCAGCACCCACAAGCAGGTGGACATCACCGCCGGCGACCGGATCATCATTTCCGCCTCCGCCATTCCCGGCAACGAAAAGTCCATCAGCAACATCATCAACGAGCTGTACCGCAAGGGTGCGGACGTGGTGTATGAAAAGAGCGAGGGACTTCACGTCTCCGGCCACGCCTGCCAGGAGGAGCTGAAAATCGTCCACGGGCTGGTAAAGCCCAAATTCTTCATCCCCGTCCACGGCGAGCAGCGGCATTTGCAGCTCCACGCCAAGCTGGCGCAGTCCATGGGCATGAACCCCCGGAACATTCACATCGGCGAAATCGGCACCGTCTTCGAGTTCACCGGCAAGACCTGCAAGGTCAACGGCACCGTCCCCGCCGGGCGGGTGTTTGTGGACGGCAGCGGCGTGGGCGACGTGGGCAGCGTGGTGCTGCGGGATCGCAAGCACCTTGCCGAGGACGGCATGATCGTGGTGTGCGTGAACCTGAGCAGCGAGGACGGCAGCGTCATCACCGGCCCGGACATCATCACCCGGGGCTTCATCTACGTCAAGGAGTCCGAAGAACTGATGGACGAATTGAAGGAGGTCGCCATGGAGGCCATCGACCGCTGCCAGCGCAAGCGGGTGCGGGATTGGTCGGCCATCAAGTCCGCCATCAAGAACGACCTGAGCGGCTACCTCTATAAGACCACCAAGCGCAATCCCATGATTCTGCCCGTGATTATGGAAATCTGATGAAATATAAAATGCAGAATGAAGGCTTCTTTCGGGGCGATTTTCCGCCCCAAAGTGCTTCATTCTGCATTTGTGTACATCCTTGGAGAACGCCTATGCGCCACTATTTTGCCCCCATGGAGGGGCTGACGGACAGCGTTTACCGCCGTCTTCACCACAAATATTTCCCCGGGGTTGACCGGTATTATATGCCCTTCTTCTCCCCCACCGTCCACCGCCAGCTTACCCAACGGGAAAGTCGGGAATTGCCGGAAGCGGACAGCGTGGACTTTGCCGCCGTCCCTCAGGTGCTGACCAAGGTGCCGGAGGATTTTCTCTGGGCGTCGGAGGTCATCCGCGACCGGGGCTACGGCGAGGTCAACCTCAATCTGGGCTGTCCCTCCGGGACGGTCACCGCCAAGGGCAAGGGGTCAGGGATGCTGGCTGACCCGGAAGATCTCGACCGGTTTCTGGATACCGTGTTTTCCAAGTGTCCCATTGCCGTCTCCGTAAAAACCCGGCTGGGAATGCATTCGCCGGAGGAATTTCCGGCGCTGCTGGACATTTTCAACCGCTATCCCATCCGGGAGCTGACCGTCCATCCAAGGGTACGGCAGGAATTTTACAGCAGCCCCATTCACTTTGACTGGTTTGACTACGCCGCGGAAAACAGCCGAAACCCACTCTGCTACAACGGAAATCTGTGTACTCCCGCCCAAATCCGGGATTTTGAGAAGAAATACCCTCAGATCAATTCCGTAATGATTGGCCGGGGACTGATCGGCGATCCCGGAATGCTCACCCCCGGCGGCACCACTGCGGCGGCTCTGGAAGCCTTTTTCGACGAGCTGCTGGAAGTCTACACCCGGGATTTCGGCGGCGCCCGGAACGCCATGTTCCGCCTGAAAGAGAACTGGTTTTACCTCCTGCGCCGTTTTGAGGGCAGCGAAAAGCTGGGAAAGCAGCTGCGGAAAACCACGGATGTGAACGCCTACAAATCCATCACAGCAGAAATATTCCACACGCTCCCTCTGGCAAAAGAGCTTCGGGCGGGTTGGTGATTTTCCTAATAGCACAAACCGGCATCCCACAAAAAGTGGGATGCCGGTTTTGTTTTTATCTGCCTTTACTGCTGAATCAGGTCCCCTGCCATTGCGAACAGAGTATCCGGATTCAGAATGTTCTGATCCAGGAGGCTGTAGCAAATGCCGTCCTCCGTCCAGCACAGGAATGCAATGTCTTTTTCCTCAATCGCATCGGCACCATAGGAAACATAGTTGCCCGGCTGCTTTGCCCACGCCTGCTCCGCTTCGCTGAGCTTGTAGCCTTCCGGTACGAACTTATAGTGATCCAGATAGTATCTTGCCGCGATCGTATCGACCGTTCTGCTGATGGACGGAATGCTCTCGGTTTCGGAAACCTCCTTCATGTCCGCTCTTATGAGGAGCGTCAGCTCCTGACCCTGGGGATTCTCATAGGAAACGCTGAGCTCCCGGTAGGTAAGAACCTTTTCGTCCCTAGCGTCCTTGCCGATCGTCTGACCGACGTCCACGCCCTGGAATCGGAAGCCGTTTTCAAATTCCTCCGGCACCGAAACCTCCAAGCCGACCTGAGCGATTGCCCGATCTACATCCGAGTAGCTTTCATAGTGCTTTGTTTTTCCGGATTCCAGCTTGTGAATGGGAAGCATCTCTGCGGCGTAGGCCGTAATGGAAAGAACACCGATCAATGCTGCCGCAAGTAAAATGCGGAACGCTCTTTTTTGGGTTTTCATGGGTTTAATCTCCTTACTTTCAGTTTCAATCACTTTGTACGGAGTGTCGGCTTCCATGAGATACGCATCGTCCACATAGTTCAGCGCCCGGTTTAAGTCTGTTGCCTTCATATGCATATTCCTTCCTTTTCAAGACTGTATTTCAGCTGTCTTCGCATTTTTTCCAGCCGGTATTTTATCTGACGGACAGAGCATTCATAATTTTGCGCCAGCTGGGGTGCCGTCATGGCATAATAATACCGGGACAGGAACAGCTTACGGTCATCGGGTTTCAATGTGCCAAGGAAACGATTCAGCTGTTTTCCAAGCTCCTTTGCCTCCAGCGTCTCATCCATGTCCCTGCCGGTGTCCGGAATACATTCCTCCAGTTCCGACAGAAGCACATCTGCATTCCCGCACCGCTTTTCCGCAGTCAGGTACTCGACCCTTTTGAAGCTGAGATTCCGGGCAACCCGGGACAGATAGTATTTCAGTACCGGCGGGCACTTGGGGGGAATGGAGTTCCAGGCCGCAAGATACACATCGTTCACGACCTCCTCCACATCCTGGGAATCGGGAAGAACATTGTGTGCAATGGTTCTCAGGTAGCTTCCGTATTTCCTGGATGTTTCCGAAATTGCCTCCTCTGACCTGGAAAAGAACAGCTCAACGATCTGCGTATCCTCCAAGTGATTCACTCCTTTGTCTGTAAGGACCTTACGCCTATATAATACGGAACGCGAATCCGGTGGACAATCTTTTTTTTTAAAGTCAGAAGCGGCGTGACAAAGGTCACGCCGCTTCATTTAGGCAATTTTTATCAGGCTCCCAGATTTACATAGCCCAGCTGGATGGCGCTGTAATCGACCTCCATGGGGTGATCCTCCGCCAGCTTCTTGATGAAATCATTCGTCTTTTCATTGACCCAGCCGGATTTTGCGTAGGTCTCCCAGATGGGGGTGCTGCTGACGAAGTACATCACATGGTAGCCATATTTGGTCTTCACCAGACCGTAGTCACCGGCGGCACGGCTTTCGTCAAAGCACCAATCTTCAAAGGGTTCCACCATCTGACCCTTCGCGACGTTCTCATACAGACCGCCGTTGGTGCTGGAGCCGGGATCCTCGGACTTTTCCTCCGCCAGAGCCGCGAAGGAATCCTCGGTGGCGTCCCCCGCCAGCCATTCGTCCAGAATCTCCTGCGCCTTCTTTTCGCAGGCCGCCCATTCCTCGTCGGAATAGGTGGTGGTGCCGTCGTCTCCGGTGGTGCCGCCCTCGGGCATGACCAGAATGTGGCGGACGCTCACGTAGGTTCCGTCCTTGGTGACGCCGTTACCGGTGAAGTAGCTTTCATTCTCGGTGTAGTAGGCTTCCAGATCCTCCGGGGTGGGTACCAGCTTTTCCGTCTCGGCGGTATAGTAGGGCTTTCCCTGGTAATAAAGCTCCTGGAAACCGGCAAATTCCTCCAGCCCCGCGCCGGGACCCACATTCTTCGAAAGCAGCTCTTCAATGCCGGAAAGGCCGTAGTTTGCGGCGGTCTCTTCCAGAGAAGCCTCCAGGCCGTCCAGGTATTCCCGATCCTCCGCAGGCATTTCCATACCGGCGTTCTTCGCTTCCAGCGCAAGGGACTGGTACATCTGCCAGTAATTCAGGGCTTCGCCCAGGAAGAACTGTTGCCAGGTCAGACTGCTGTCCTCGCTGCACAGCTGGGTATCCAGCGGCTGAGAATAGTCAAGCAAACCCTGGTACATCAGGCTGTAGCCATAGTTGGAGCTGAGAATGCTGTTGACCACGCTCCAGTAGTACACCTGAAGCTCGCCGTTGGTCAGCTGCTCGTCCCCCATGGTAGCCACAACGGCGTCCTTCGCGGCGGCGGCCTCCTCGTCGGTGACGGTGTAGGTTCCCTTGCAGGTCACGTCGTCGGGATTGCCGTCGGCGGGGACTGTAGCAGGTACCTGCGTCTCCGTCGCGGCGGTTTCGGCGGCGACGGTCGGTTCGGTAGTTTCGGCGGGGGTCTTTCCGCCCTTCACACCGCCGATGACCAGCGCCGCTAGCGCGGCGATCAGGACGACCACGGCAGCAACGGCGGCGACGATCTTCCAGGGGGCGGTTTTGGGCGTTTCCGGAGTCTCGGCGGGTGCTTCCACCGGCACTTCTTCCGTGGAAACGGGCTGCTCCGCCGTATCGGCGGCTTCCTCCTCGACGGGGGTTTCCGTCTCGGTCTGCTCGGCAGCAGCTTCTTCCGGGGCAGCGGTTTCTTCGGTGACTTCCTCCGCGGGCGTTACCGTTTCGGTTTCCGGGGCATTGTCCTTCCCACAGTGGGGGCAGACGGTGCTTCCCTCTGTCAGTTCTTCCTGACAAAACTTACATTTTTCCATGAAATGTCCTCTTTCTCCGTTCAAAACGGGCAATCATACCCGCTTAGTTTACCACGCACATGCCCGGAATGCAAGCGGAACACAAAATATTTACAAATCCCCATGGACAGAATGCGGCAAATCGCATTTCTCCGCGACTGGCTCTTGCAAAAGGCCGGGAAAAATGATATTATTTATCATTGAGATAGTATCCATTGGAGGATTTCCTACATGAACACCAAAACCACCGTCATTTCTCAGGCCGAGCTGGACGCCCAGTTCGCCTGCTGTGATAAAATTGCCGCCTACTGGCAGACCAAAGGCCGTACGCCCACCGCCTATGTAGAGACCTATGGCTGCCAGCAGAACGAGGCCGATTCCGAAAAGCTGCGAGGCTTTCTCGCCCAGTGCGGCTACGCCATTGTCGGCAGCGCCGAGGGTGCGGATGTGGTCATCATGAACACCTGCGCCATCCGGGAACACGCCGAGCAGCGGGTTTTCGGCAATCTGGGCGCACTGACCCACACCAAGCGCCGCCACCCGGAGCAGAAAATTTTCCTGTGCGGCTGCATGGCGGGAGAAACCAAGGTTTCCGACCGCGTCAAGCACAGCTACCCCCACGTGGACGGCGTGTTTTCCACCCACCATCTGTGGCAGTTCCCGCAAATTCTCTGGAATGTCCTCAGCGGGAAAAAGCGGCAGTTCTTCATTGAGGACGAACCCGGCTCCATCGCCGAGGGCATTCCCCAGGTGCGGGATTCCAAGCTGAAAGCCTGGGTGTCCATCATGTACGGCTGCAACAATTTCTGCACCTACTGCATCGTCCCCTACGTCCGCGGCCGGGAGCGCAGCCGCCAGCCGGAGGACATCCTCGCCGAGTGCCGGGCGCTGATCGAGGGCGGCACCAAGGAAATCACCCTTCTTGGGCAGAACGTCAACTCCTATGGCAAGGATTTAAGCTGCGGCATGGATTTTGCCGACCTGCTGGCCGCCATTGCCCAGATTCCGGGGGATTTTCTCATCCGCTTCATGACCAGCCATCCCCGGGACGCCAGTGAAAAGCTTTTTGACACCATGGCGCGGTATCCCAAAATCGCGAAGCAGCTGCATCTTCCCTTCCAGTCCGGCTCCTCCCGGGTGCTGAAGGCCATGAACCGCCACTATGACCGGGAGACCTATCTGCAAAAGGTCAACTACGCCAAAAAGGTCATGCCCGAGCTGGTGCTGACCAGCGACGTCATTGTGGGCTTCCCCGGAGAAACCGAGGAAGAATTTGAAGAAACCATCAGCCTGATTCAGTCCGTGCATTACGACAGTCTGTTCACCTTCATCTTCTCCCCCCGCCCCGGCACCCCCGCCGCGAAAATGGACGATCCCACCCCGAAGGAAGAGAAAAACCGCCGCTTCGACCGGCTCTGCGCAGTGCAGAACGCCATTTCCGAGGAAATCCACAATGCCTACATCGGAAAAACGCTCCGCTGTCTCGTTGACGGCAAAGACAAAGACCTTCTCACCGCCCGCACCGAGGGCGGACGTCTGGTGCGCTTCCCCGGCCGGGACGACATGGTCGGCACCTATCAGAACATCACCATCACCGCCGCCACCACCTGGAGCCTGAGCGGAAAAGCGGCGGATATCTGCTGAAAAACATAGAACAGGACGGAATCAACATATGGCACAGGCAACGAATGAACTGACCCCCATGCGGCGGCAATATCAGCAGATCAAGGAGCAGCACAAGGACTGCATCCTGATGTTCCGCCTGGGCGACTTTTACGAGATGTTTGACGAGGACGCCAAGCTGACGGCCCGGGAGCTGGATCTCACCCTGACCACCCGTGACCGGGGCAAGCCCAAGGAGGAACAGACGCCCATGTGCGGCGTCCCCTACCACAGCGTGGACTCCTACATCGCCCGGCTGGTGCAGAAGGGCTACAAGGTCGCCATCTGCGAGCAGATGGAAGACCCTGCCACCGCCAAGGGGCTGGTGCAGCGGGAAATCACCCGCATCATCACTCCCGGCACCGTCACCGAAAGCTGTATGCTGGACGAAAGCAAAAACAACTACATCGGCTGCATCTACGGCGAAAGCGGAAAATTCGGCCTTGCCTTCTGCGACGTTTCCACCGGCGCGTTTTTCACCACGGTGTGCTCCGACGCCCAGAACGTAGCCTCTGAGCTTGGTCGTTTCGCCCCCAGCGAAATCCTCCGCTACGGTTCCAATGTGGACTGCGAGGTCATTGAGGACGCCGTTTTCCGCCGCTTAAGCTGCTGCGTCAGCGAGGGAAAGCAGGAGCTGTTCGTACTGGAAAGCGCGGAATCGCTGCTGGAAGACCACTTTCACGCCACCCTTTCCCAGATGGGCATTGCGGGAATGCCCGCTGCCGTCATCGCCAGCGGCGCGCTGTTGCAAACCCTTCTGACCCTGCAAAAAAACGATCTTGCCCACATCCGGGAGCTGCAATATTACACAACCGGCCGGTTCATGGAGCTGGATTTGGACGCCCGGCGGAATCTGGAGCTGACGGAGACCATGCGCTCCAAGGAAAAGCGGGGAACCCTTCTGTGGGTGCTGGACAAGACCCACACCGCCATGGGCGGGCGGATGCTCCGCTCCTGGCTGGAAAAGCCCCTGCTTGACCCGGTGGAGATCACCCGCCGCCACGGCGCGGTGGAGGAGCTGACGGACAACGTCATCGTCCGGGGCGAGCTGGAAGAGGCTCTGCGGGACGTCACCGACTTAGAGCGGGTGCAGACCCGCATCGTCACCGGCACCGTCAATTGCCGGGATTTGCTGGGACTTGCCCGGGGCTTCCGTGCGCTGCCCGACGTAAAGGCGCAGCTGCAAAAGTGCGATTCTCCCCTGCTCAAGAAGCTGGAAGCGGCCATCGACCCTCTGACGGACTGCGCCGACCGCATTGAAAACACGCTGGTGGACGATCCTCCCCTGACCATCCGGGAGGGCGGCATCATCCGCAAAGGCGCCAGCGAGGAAGCCGACCGTCTGCGGGACACTATGGAGGGCGGCAGCGGCACCATCGCCGCCATTGAGGCGTCGGAGCGGGAAAAAACCGGCATCCGCACCCTGAAGGTGGGCTTCAACCGGGTATTCGGTTATTATATTGAGGTATCCAAGTCCTTTATCGATCAGGTGCCCGCGAATTACATCCGCAAGCAGACCCTTGCCAACTGCGAGCGCTACATCACCCAGGAGCTGAAGGAGCTGGAAAATCAGGTGCTTACCGCCAAAGACCGGCTCACTGCGCTGGAATACCAGATTTTCACCCAGCTTCGGGAGTACCTTGCCAAGCAGGCCGCCCGGGTGCAGCAGACCGCCGCCGCCGTGGCCGCCGCGGACACCCTGTGCAGCCTTGCCGCCGTTGCTGTGCAGCGGGGTTATTGCCGTCCGGAAATCACCCTGGGGCGGGAAATTACCATTGAAAACGGCCGTCATCCCGTGGTGGAGGCCATGCTGAAGGATTCCCTGTTCGTCCCCAACGACACCCACTTAGGCGCGGAGGACAATCAGGTGTCCATCATCACCGGCCCCAACATGGCGGGCAAATCCACCTATATGCGTCAGGTAGCGCTGATCGTGCTCATGGCGCAGATGGGTTCCTTCGTCCCCGCCCGCAGCGCGAAAATCGGACTGGTCGACCGGGTGTTTACCCGCATCGGCGCCAGCGACGATCTGGCTTCCGGCCAGTCCACCTTCATGGTGGAGATGGCGGAGGTCGCCACCATTCTGAAATACGCCACCTCCCGCAGTCTGCTGATTCTGGACGAGATTGGCCGCGGCACCTCCACCTACGACGGCATGGCCATCGCCCGCGCCGTTCTGGAATATGCCGCCAATCCCAAGCGTCTGGGGGCAAAGACCCTGTTTGCCACCCATTACCACGAGCTTTCCACCCTGGAAGACAAGCTGCCCAATGTGAAAAACTACAACATTGCGGTGAAAAAACGGGGAGAACAGATGATTTTCCTGCGGAAAATCGTCCCCGGCGCAACGGACGACAGCTACGGCATCGAGGTCGCCAAGCTGGCGGGCATCCCCGCCCCGGTGATCACCCGCGCGAGAGAAATCCTCGCCGAGCTGGAAAGTGAGGGCGTCGTGACTGCTCCTGCGGCACAGAAAGAGCCGGAAGACCAGGTCAGCATGATGGACTTGACCTCTCAGCAGGTGGTCGCCGCCCTCAGCGCCATTTCCGTGGAGACCCTGACCCCCATTGAAGCCATGAACGAGCTGTACAAACTAAAGAAAATGTTGGATTAAACTATGAAACGAAACCGCAGTCTCTCTGCCTGTCCCACTGCCCAGGAATCCGTGGCAGGCGGCGTCTACTTTATTTTCCAGCTGGTGCTGCTGCCCTCCATTCTCCGGTGGGTCAACGCCCAGCTTTCCCAGCCGCTGACCCAGACGGAGCTGAACTTTACCTACTACCTTATCAATTTCCTGTCGGCAATTCTGATCTATCACGAATTCTTAGGACGCAGCGCCCGGCAGGCGACCCAGCACCTGGCCTACTTCTGTCAGGCTGTTATTCTGGGGCTTGCTGCCTACTATGCCTGCAATTTCCTGACCCTGCGGCTGATCAGGCTGCTGGTTCCCGGCTTTACCAACTACAATGACGCCGTTATCTCCGCCATGAGCCGGAGCGGACGCTACCTCATGATCGTCAGTACCGTAATTCTGGTTCCCCCCGCCGAGGAGTGCGTCTTCCGGGGACTGATCTTCCGCAACCTCTACGGAAAATCCCATTGGGTTGCTTACGTCGTATCCATTCTCGCCTTTGCCGCCATCCATGTTCTGGGCTTCATCGGAAAGTATTCTCCCCTGGAGCTGGTCATGGCGGTGCTGCAATACCTCCCGGCGGGGCTATCCCTCGCCTGGGCGTATACCAAAAGCGACACCATTTTCGCGCCGATTGTCATCCACGCCTGTATCAATCTGGTCGCCATCGGCGGCCTGAGGTGAACTTACTATGCCGAAAATCATTCAGTTATCCCCCCATATTGCCAATCTGATCGCCGCCGGCGAGGTGGTGGAGCGCCCCGCCTCCGTGGTCAAGGAGCTTCTGGAAAACGCGGTGGACGCGGGCGCGTCCAAAGTCACCGTGGAGATTCGGGACGGCGGCATGACCTTTCTCCGGGTCACGGACAACGGCTGCGGTATGTCCTCCGAGGACGCTCGGACGGCCTTTCTCCGCCACGCCACCTCCAAGCTCCACTGCGCCGAAGACCTGGCCGCCATCGGTACCATGGGCTTCCGGGGCGAGGCATTGGCCGCCATTGCCTCCGTCAGCCGCATTGATCTTCTGACCAAAACGGCGGGCAGCATGTCCGGCACGTCCTTAAAGCTGGAAGCGGGAAAAATTCTGGAAGAAACCGAGATCGGCTGTCCCGAAGGGACGACCATCATCATCCGCGACCTCTTTTTCAACACCCCCGCCCGGATGAAATTCATGAAATCCGACACCGTGGAGGGCAGCCGTGTGACCGCCGCCGTGCAGATGCAGGCGCTGGCGCACCCGGAGGTGGCCATCCAGTTCCTCCGGGACGGCAAGCAGGTGCTTTCCACCCCGGGAAACGGCGGCTTGCAGGCGGCAGTCTACTGCGTCTATGGCCGGGATTTTGCCCGGATGGTGAAGGTGGACAGCCGGTGGGAATCCTATACCCTGACCGGCTACGTCTCCAAGCCCACCGACGCCCGCCCCAGCCGGGGTCTGCAAACCTTTTTTGTCAACGACCGCCCCGTGAAGTCCAAGCTGCTGGTTTCCGCCTTGGAGGAAGCCTACCGCAACCAGATCATGGTGGGGAAATTCCCCGCCTGCGTGCTGCATCTGACCCTGCCGCCCAACGCCGTGGACGTGAATGTTCACCCGGCGAAGACGGAGGTAAAATTCCTGTCGGAAAAGGCGGTATTTGACTGCGTTCACTACGGCGTATTGGGCGCGCTGAACACCCAGACCGACCGCCCCGAAATCCGGTTCCGGACGCCCGCCGGGGAGACCGCCGCGCCGGTTGCGCCTGAGACGCCTGTTAAATCCTCCCCTCCGCCCCAGATGCCGCCCCGTCCGGAAAATCCCGCCCCCAAAGGCAGCTTTTTCCGCACCATGACGCCCCAGGAGTACAAAACCTTCTCCACCGCCCTAAAGGACGCGCCCCAGCCGAAGCAAACCGCGGCGGCGGCAACGGCGGCAAAAATCGAGCGTCCTGCCAATATGCCCCTGCGGGAGTTTGTAATGCTGCCCCAGGTTCAGGCAAGCCAGACCCCGCCCAAGGCAGAAAAACCCGCGCCTGTTCCCCCCGCTCCCCCCAAAAAAGAAGAGCCGGAAGAAATGGAGCAGACCCAGCTGCCCATGCCCGCCGAGATTCCGTGGCGGATGGTGGGCGAGCTTTACAACACCTATATTATTGTGGAGCAGGGAGACGACGCGTTTCTCATCGACAAGCACGCCGCCCACGAGCGCATTCTCTTTGAAAAGCTGAAAGCCCACCCCGAGAAAATCAGCGCCCAGAGCCTGCTGTCCCCCATCCCCGTGCGCTTAAGCCCTGCCGCAACCGGGGAACTTCTCGCCAACGCAGATATGTTAGACGAGCTGGGCTTTGCGGTGGAGGAATTCGGCGAAAGCACCGTGCTTCTGCGGCAGATTCCCATGGATTTAAGCCCGGATGACGCCGCCGAGGCTGTGGAAAGTCTTGCCGCCGACCTTCTCGCCGGAAGGCGGGAAAGCAAGGACACCGTCCGGGACGAGCTGCTGCACACGGTGGCCTGCAAGGCCGCCATCAAGGCCGGGTGGGTCAACGACGAGCAGGAGCTTCTCGCCGTGGCCAAGGAGGTCATGCGCCGGGAAGACCTGAAATACTGCCCCCATGGCCGCCCCATCTGCGTTTCCTTAAGCAAGAAGCAGCTGGAAAAGCAGTTCAAGCGGACATAATATCCTGTTTGGAGACTTTTATGAACAACATCATCTGCATTGCCGGGCCGACGGCCTCGGGAAAAACCGCGCTGGCCGCAACACTGGCGAAGGAATTAAACGGCGAAGTGGTGTCCTGCGACTCCATGCAGGTGTACAGGCGCATGGACATCGGCACCGCGAAGCCCACCTTGGAGGAAATGCAGGGAATCCCCCACCACATGATCGACGTGGCCGAGCCATGGGAGGATTTTTCCGTCAGCCGCTACTGTGAGATGGCCGCCCCCGTTGTGGACGACATCCTTTCCCGGGGAAAAACCGCTGTGATCGCTGGCGGAACCGGGCTTTACATGGACGCTCTCATCCGGGGCAACGCCTTCGCCCCCTTCCCCGCCACCGGTGTCCGGGAACGGCTGGAAGCCCAGGCGGACGCCGAGGGCATGGAGGCCATGCTTTCCCGTCTGCGCGCCGTAGACCCCGACGCCGCCGGGCGTCTGCACCTTTCCGACCGGAAGCGTATCCTCCGGGCGCTGGAGGTTTATCTGGAGACCGGCGAGACCATCACGGAACACAACCGGAAGACCCAGGCCGTTCCGCCCCGGTATTCCCCCCTCTGGCTGGGGCTGGACTTTGCCCGGCGGGGCGAGCTGTACCGCCGCATTGATCTGCGGGTCGGTCTCATGCTTGAGCAGGGGCTTGTGGAGGAAATCCGGGGGCTTCTTGCCGACGGCATTCCCGAAAAGGCCACCGCCATGCAGGCCATCGGCTACAAGGAATTCGTGGATGCTCTTGACGGCCGGTGTACAATAGAGGAAGCGGCCGATCAGGTGCGCCAATCCTCCCGCCGCTACGCCAAGCGTCAGCTGACCTGGTTCCGCCGGAACAAGGCCATTCACTGGCTCATCTGGGACACCGGAGACACCGGGCGGGAAATTCTGGAAAACGCTCGACGGATTGTGAGCGATTTTGACAACTGAAACGTGTTAGGATGTGGATACCCTATGGAATCTCTGAATCCAATCGTCTTCGGCTGAACAGCGGATCTTTTTCACCAGCTGTGCGGTATTAAAAGCGGGAAATATAGCGCAGCCGTTGCCAGCGTAAGCAGGCTTACGGATGCGGCATACCCCTTGCGGGTACACAAAGTATTCCTCCGCTTTCAATACCTTCATCTGGTGAAAAATCTCTCGCTGTCAGCTCTCGCCGATGGAATCAGAGCTTCCAAAACGGCAGTTATTGGGGAGTATTTGTCTGCCGAATATGAGAAAGAAGGTATCCATATGTCTGACGCGATCAACTTACAGGAAGCCATTTTGAAGGAGGTTCGCCGGGACAAGGTTCCCGTGACCCTGTTTCTGATGAACGGCTTCCAGCTCCGGGGAGTCATTACGGGCTACGACAGCTTTGTAGTGGTGCTGGTATCCGATGGCAAGCAGCAGATGATTTACAAGCACGCCATCTCCACCCTCGCCCCCATGAAACCGCTGAAGGCCGCAGCCGCAACTGCGTGACGCAAAAAGGGCAACGGAGCATAAGCCTTCCGTTGCCCTTTTTTCAGTGTAAACTCCGGTTCCCAATCTAAACAGAAAGAAGAATTCTTATGTCTATCGCCGAAAACGTCGCCGAAATCCGCCGCCAAATTGAGGCCGCCGCCCTCGCGGCGGGACGTGACCCAAAGTACATCCTGCTCTGCGCCGCCACAAAAATGAACGACGCCGACGCCGTGCGTCAGGCCATCGCCGCCGGTGTGGACTGCTGCGGCGAAAACCGGGTGCAGGAGCTGACCGCCAAGCTCGCCCAGAACGCCTACGACGGCGCGCCGGTGCATTTCATCGGCCATTTGCAGACCAACAAGGTTCGCCAGGTGGTGGGCAAGGTCTCCCTCATTCAGAGCGTGGACTCGGCGCGTCTGCTTGCCGCCATCGACCGGGAAGCCGCCAGGCAGGGCATTGTGCAGGACATTCTGCTGGAGGTCAACATCGGCGAGGAGGCCAGTAAGTCCGGTTTTGCCGCCGGGGACATCCTTCCTTTAATGGAAAAAACAGGCGAATTTTCAAACATATGTATCAAAGGTCTCATGGCAATTCCCCCAATCAGCCACATTTCGGGAGAAAATCAAAAATTTTTTCAAAAAATGTTCCACTTATCTGTTGACATAAGGCGAAAAAAATACGATAATGTCAAGGTGGACTGTTTATCCATGGGCATGTCCGGAGACTTCGCTGACGCGATCGCCTCCGGCAGCACGATGGTTCGAATCGGCACCGCTATTTTTGGCGCCAGGAACTATGTGAAAGACGATACCAGGGAATCATCAAAATGATGTGAGCATACATTAGGAGGACATATAGAATGAGCTTATGGGATAACGTAAAGAAATTTGCCCAGCCCTACGCAGACGACGATTACGATGATTACGGCGAGGATGACGATTACCTCGATGATTATGAAGAACCCGAGAAGCCTGCTCCCGCCCGCCGCAAACCCCGCCGCGCACCGGCGCCCACTCCCGCCCCCGAAGAGGAAGAGGATGAGGAAGCCGACGATTACGGCTTCGGCCCCATGACCAGCACCGCGTCCGCCGCTCCCGCCGCCGGCTTCTCCGGTCAGGTTCTGAACATGAACACCGGCAACAAGCAGGAGGTGGTTCTGTTCCGTCCGGGCAGCTTCAACGATACCTCCAAGGCCGCCGATGACCTGCGCAACCGGAAAGCCGTCATCGTCAACATGGAGAATGTGGACAAGGCCATGGCTCGCCGGGTGGTGGATTTCCTGTCCGGCTGTGTGTACGCCCTGGACGGCGATGTGAAGAAGATTGCCCAGTCTGCATACCTGTTCTGTCCCCACAATATGGACATTGTGGGCGACCTGGAAACGTTGCAGGCCGAGGTTGAAAGCTATATCTAAAAGATAGGAAGGTAAATCACCATGTTTACACCGCAACAGATCGATCAGATTTCTTTCAGCAAGTCTACCTTCGGCGGCTATAATATGCAGCAGGTGGACGAGTTTCTGGAGCCTCTGACGGAGGATTACGTAACGCTGTACAAGGAGAACGCCCTTCTGAAAAGCAAGATGCGCGTCCTCGTCGGCAAGCTGGAAGAGTACCGCAAGAACGAAGCGGCCATGAAGGAAGCCGTCGCCAACGCCCAGCGCACCTGTGACAAGATGGTCATGGAGGCCGAGGCCAAGTGCGCCAAGATGCTCAGCAACGCCAATGCCGCTGCCGCACAGGCTGCCCAGACGGCGCAGGCAGCTCAGCCCGTCCAGCCTGTTCCCAACAACAGCGCTCTGGTCGCCGCCGAGAACGCCCGGCTGGAGGAAGCCCGCAGAACCGCCTCCGCCCGGATCAATGAGATTCAGGATCAGATGCGCTCCTGCATCCAGGCTCTGGATCGGATCAAGACCGCCAACGCGCCTGCCACCACCACGGCGGCCACGACCCGTGTAGCTCCTGTGGCGCCTGCCGCACCCGCTGCCCCGGTCGCTCCTGCCCCCAAGGCCAGCAGCGACGACGTAGCCGACGAGATCTCCCAGAACATCGAAGCGATCATCGGCACCACCACGGACAGCGCCCCCAAAGCCGCGCCCAAGCACCCCACCGCCAATGATTCCACCACCAGCCGCTTTGCCAGCCTGAACCTGCAATTCGGCCGCAACTACGACCCCACCTCCCGCAGATAAAAGGCGGAGGTTCCCATATTTTCACGCTTTGACGAGGACACGCAAGCCGTTCCGCCGCTTTCAGAGAGCTGCCGCTTTGGTGCAAGGCAGTAAGCAGGAGACGGTCTGCATCACCTCCGAGCAGCGCGCCGAACCCGAAAGGCAGTAGGCCGCGCCGGGACACGCCCGATACAGCGTAAGGGAAGCTCTGATTCAGAGATTCCCTATGAGTGCCGGTTTTACCGGAACGAGAGTGGTACCGCAGAGGTTAACGCGCCTTTGTCTCTTTTGACGAGACAGGGGCGCTTTCCTTTTGATCGCAGGGTCACACTTCCCTGCCCCACATTATCATGAATTCATTTTTGGAGGTAAGTATTCCGATGGATTATAAGAACACGATCATCACACCGAAAACCGATTTCCCCATGAAGGCAGGTCTGCCCACCCGGGAGCCGGGTATGCTCAGCCGCTGGGAGGAGCAGAACCTCTATGAGGCCATGCTGGAAAAGAACAAGGATCTCCCCCCCTTCGTGCTGCATGACGGCCCTCCCTTCAGCAACGGCGACATCCACATGGGTCACGCCCTGAATAAGACCCTGAAGGATTTCATCGTCCGCAGCCACGCCATGATGGGCTATTACACCCCCTATGTCCCCGGCTGGGACAACCACGGTCTGCCCATTGAGACCGCCATCATCAAAAAGAGCAAGCTCAATCACAAGGCCATGCCTGTTCCCCAGTTCCGCGCCGCCTGCGAGGAATTCGCCGAGACCTATATCCAGCGTCAGATGGCGGGCTTCAAGCGCCTGGGCGTGGTGGGCAACTGGAAGCACCCCTACCGCACCATGGACAAGCACTTTGAGGCTCAGGAAGTCAAGGTCTTTGGCCGGATGTTCGACAAGGGCTATATCTACAAGGGCCTGAAGCCCGTGTACTGGTGTCCCGTGTGTGCCACCGCCGTGGCCGAGGCCGAGATCGAATACCATGACGACCCCTGTACCTCCGTCTACGTCAAGTTCCCCATGAAGGACGATCTGGGCAAGCTGGCAGGCTTTGACCTGAGCCGCACCTACTTCGTCATCTGGACAACCACCATCTGGACGCTGCCCGGCAACCTGGCCATCTGCCTGCACCCCAGGGAGACCTACGTTCTTGTCAAGGCCGAGAGCGGCGAGACCTATATCATGGCGCAGGCTCTGATGGACAAGGTCATGCACATCGGCGGCTTCGAGCATTACGAGGTCATCGCCTCCTACCCCGGCCAGTTCTTTGAGAATATGCTGGCGCAGCATCCCTTCCTGGACAAGACCTCCCGTCTGGTGAACGCCGAGTACGTCACCATGGATTCCGGTACCGGCTGTGTCCACACCGCTCCCGGCTTCGGCGCCGACGACTACCAGACCTGTATGCGCTACGGCATGGACTTGGTGGTGCCTGTGGATGATTACGGCCGTCACACCGACTACGCCGGCAAGTACGCCGGTATGAAGACCGAGGAAAGCAACCCCGTCATTCTCGCGGACATGAAGGAAAGCGGCGCTCTGTTCGCCTCCGAGGAGATCGTCCACTCCTACCCCCACCACGACCGCTGCAAGAAGCCCATCATCTTCCGGGCGACCCCTCAGTGGTTCTGCTCCGTGGAATCCTTCAAGGACGAGGCCATCGCCGCCTGCAAGGACGTAAAGTGGCTGCCCGCCTGGGGCGGTGAGCGGATGATCAGCATGATCCGGGAGCGTGCCGACTGGTGCATTTCCCGTCAGCGCCGCTGGGGTCTGCCCATTCCCGTGTTCTACTGCCGGGACTGCGGAAAACCCGTCTGCACCGACGAGACCATCGCCCATATCTCCGAGCTGTTCGACGAGTACGGCTCCAACGTCTGGTTTGAGAAGGACGCCATGGAGCTGATCCCCGAAAACTTAAGCTGCCCCCACTGCGGCGGCAAGTCCTTCGACAAGGAGACCGACACCCTGGACGGCTGGTTCGACTCCGGCTCTACCCATTACGCCTCCCTCATGCGGGACACCCCCGAGCTGTGGCCTGCCGACGTGTATCTGGAGGGCGCCGACCAGTACCGCGGCTGGTTCCAGTCCAGCCTTCTGACCTCCGTTGGCGCGCTGGGACACGGCGCACCCTTCAAGCAGGTTCTGACCCACGGCTGGACGGTGGACGGTCAGGGACGCGCCATGCACAAGTCTCTGGGCAACGGCATCGACCCCGCCGACCTGATCAAGGAATACGGCGCCGACATCGTGCGTCTGTGGGCTGGCTCCGCCGACTATCACGCCGACGTCCGCTGCTCCAAGGAAATTTTCAAGCAGCTGTCCCAGAGCTACCTGAAGTTCCGCAACACCGCCCGGTACTGCCTGGGCAACCTGAACGAGTTCGACCCCGACAACTTGGTTGCCCCCGAAGACATGGAGGAACTTGACCGCTGGGCGCTGACCCGCCTGGACGCGCTGGTGCAGACCTGCCGCAAGGCCTACGACAATTACGAATTCCATGTGGTGTCCCATGCCATCAACGATTTCTGCGTGGTGGAGCTGTCCTCCTTCTATCTGGACATCCTCAAAGACCGGCTCTACTGCGAGGAAAAGAACGGCCTGCGCCGCCGCTCCGCCCAGAGTGCTCTGTTCCTGATTCTGGACGCCATGGCCAAGCTGTTTGCTCCCATCCTGGCCTTCACCTGCGACGAAATCTGGCAGTCCATGCCCCACCGCGCCACCGATGACGCCCGGAACGTGCTGCTGAACCAGATGCCCGAGGGCTTTGCCCAGTACGCGCTGGAAGACGCCGCCATGGCCAAGTGGGACGTAGTCATGAAGCTGCGCCAGGACGTCAATGGCGTTCTGGAAAAGGCGCGCGCCGACAAGCGTATCGGCAAGGCGCTGGAAGCCCACGTCACCCTGAAAACGGAGGACGCTGCCATTCAGTCCGCCTGCGAGGGCGTGAATCTGGCCGAGGTGTGCATCGTCTCCGACTGCGTCTGGGCGCAGCCCGAGGAAGGCGCTGAGATCGGCACAGGCGTCAACTATCCGAGCCTGACCATCGGCGTCTCCGAGGCCAAGGGAACCAAGTGTCCCCGCTGCTGGATGCACAGCCTACAGGCAAACGCCGAGGGACTCTGCCCCCGCTGCGCCGCTGTCGTGGCAAAAATGGACGTAGAATTCTGATTTTTCCCGAAAAAGCTCTAAAATGTTGCTGTTCGGGAGCGGGAAATCCGCTCCCGAACTTTTTCCAAAAAGCCGCACGAAAAAGCTTGACAAATCGACTTTCCGTGCTATAATAAGCGTGTTCGGTTCGAGACGCCGGTATAGCTCAGTTGGTAGAGCAACTGATTTGTAATCAGTAGGTCGGGGGTTCGAGTCCGTCTACCGGCTCCACCAGAACCGGCGCATTCCTTGAGCCTGCAACCGAACGAACAAAATATGGGGGAGTTCCCGAGTGGCCAAAGGGGACAGACTGTAAATCTGCTGCGTTTCGCTTCGATGGTTCGAATCCGTCCTCCCCCACCAATCAATCCCAGAGCCGTAACGGTTCTGGGATTTTTTGCTGCGTTTATCGGTATCGTTGGCACCTTTGTTCTTTCTCAGTCGGTTTTGGTTGCAAACCCGCTTCGGCTGTGTTATACTGGACGGGTATAAGCTCATAATATGGTTGAGCGTTTCTACCAACCGCCGTAAATGGTTGACTGCAAAATTATACGTTGTGAGGTAGTCATGAATTACGATGTGATCATTGTCGGCGCGGGGCCTGGCGGTATCTTTTCCGCCTATGAGTTGACCCGGCTGCGCCCGGAGCTGAAGGTCGCCGTCTTCGAGGCAGGACATCCGCTGAAAAACCGCAAATGTCCCATTGACGGCGTTAAGATCAAATCCTGTATTGCCTGCAAAAGCTGCTCCATTATGAGCGGTTTCGGCGGCGCAGGCGCTTTTTCCGACGGAAAATACAACATTACCAACGATTTTGGCGGCACGCTTTACGAGTATCTGGGCAAGGCCAAGGCACTGGAGCTGATGCGTTACGTCGACCAGATCAACATGGCCTACGGCGGCGAAGGTACCAAGCTCTATTCCACCGCCGGTACCAAATTCAAAAAGCTGTGTATGCAGAACGACCTCCATCTGCTGGACGCCTCCGTGCGCCATCTCGGCACCGACATCAACTATGTGGTGCTGGAAAATCTCTATGCCTATCTGAAAGACAAGGTCACATTCTACTTTGACACGCCGGTGGAATCCGTGGCCGCTGTGGACGGCGGGTATCAGGTCACCTGCAAGGCCGGAAGCTTCTCTTGCCGCCAGTGCGTGATCTCCGTGGGGCGCAGCGGCAGCAAATGGATGGAATCCGTTTGCCGCGACATGGACATTCCCACCAAGTCCAACCGGGTGGACATCGGCGTCCGGGTGGAGCTTCCCGCGGAGATTTTCTCCCACCTCACCGACGAGCTGTACGAAAGCAAGATCGTCTACCGCACCGAAAAGTACGGCGATCTCGTCCGCACCTTCTGCATGAACCCCAAGGGTGCAGTGGTCAACGAAAATACCAACGGCATCATCACCGTCAACGGCCACAGCTACGAAGACCCCGCACGTCAGACCTCCAACACCAATTTTGCCCTGCTGGTTGCGAAGCATTTTTCCGAGCCCTTCAAGGATTCCAACGGCTACGGCGAGTCCATCGCCCGCCTCAGCAATATGCTGGGCGGCGGCGTCATCGTCCAGCGCTTCGGCGACCTGATCCGTGGGCAGCGGTCTACCCCCAAGCGCATTGCGGAGTCCTTCGTCACCCCCACTCTGGACGCGACCCCCGGCGATTTGAGTCTGGTGCTGCCCAAGCGGATCCTGGACGGCATCATCGAGATGCTCTACGCCTTGGATGAGGTTGCCCCCGGTACCGCCAACGACGACACCCTGCTCTATGGCGTGGAGGTCAAATTCTACAATATGGAAGTGGCGGTGGATGAGCATTTGCAGACCCGGTATCCGGGACTGTACGTCATCGGCGACGGCAGCGGCATCACCCATTCCCTGTCCCACGCCTCCGCCAGCGGCGTCGCCGTGGCGCGGAGAATCGCAGAGTAACACATATATTATAAGGAGGGCAGATCCCATGAAAGCACTGGCTTATTACGACGGCAAGATCGGCGCACCCGAGGAACTGACAGTCCCCTTCAATGACCGTGTCCACTTCTTCGGCGACGGCTGCTATGACGCCGCCATGGCGGCAAACGGCACCATATTCCTGTTGGAAGACCATCTTAACCGGTTTTACACCAGCGCACGGCTGCTGGATATCCACATTCCCCTGGAAAAGCAGGCGCTGGGCGAGCTTCTTACCCGGCTGACGCGGCAGGTGGAGGGCGAGACCTGCTTCGTATACTGGCAGGTGAGCCGCGGCGTAGAAAACCGCAGCCACACCTATTCCGAAAATCTGGCCGGCAAGCTGTGGGTGCTGATTCGTCCCCAGGTCATCCCCAACCCCAACGTCCTCATCCGTCTTAACGACGAGGAGGACACCCGCTTCTTCCACTGCAACATCAAATCCCTGAATCTGCTGTGCAACGTGATGACCGCCCAGCGGGCGCACCGCGCCGGATGCACGGAGACCGTTTTCCACCGGGGCGACATCGTCACCGAATGCGCCCATTCTAACGTCTCCGTCCTGAAGGACGGGGTGCTGTACTCCCATCCCAACGACGAGTTCATTCTCCGGGGCATCGCCAAGAGCCACATGATCCGCGTCTGCTACCGGCTGGGTATTCCGGTGCTGGAAAAGCCCTTCACCTTGGATTTTTTGAAATCCGCCGATGAAATTCTTGTAACCTCCACCACCAAGTTCTGCCTTGCCGCCGATACGCTGAACGGCCTGAGCGTGGGCGGGAAGGATGCCGCCACCCGCGTCGCCATCCAAAATGCAGTCCTCCAGGACTTCCGGGACTGCACAGGCTTTGCGGGGCTTTGGATTTAACCGAAAAAAAGCACCTGCCGCAACTGCTTTGCGCGCACGCCGGAACTCCGGCGTGCGCCCTTTTGTAACGCCGGTCAAGGACGTTTGCTTTTGCTGTATGAACATTTTTTTATGTTTCTGTTACAAAAATTTGCGAATATATCGAGACATATCATGAAATCTGCCACTTTACTTGAGACGGAAAATATGTTAAAATATCACCATTCTTTTATATTTTGAATTTTTCGATTTTGGAAATTTCATTTTGGGGCAATCGCCCCCCACCGTCTCCTGTAATATGGCGTCTGCCATTTTATAGGCTGTCTCCCGGTGCTGTTTTAGACCGACGCTATGGAAGAAGCATCGGAGAAAATCGCTTCGGGGATCGCCCGTACCGACTGCTTTTCAAAGCAGAAATTAAGAAAGGAATGATCACTATGCAAACCATGAAACGATTTCTCGCCTTCGCCCTGGCTCTGACCATGGTCTTCGCGCTGGCAGCCTGCGGCGATAAATCCGGCGCCACCGACAGCACCGCGGCAGCCCCCACTGCGGCCGCCGTGACCGAGAACGCGGTTTACAGAACACTGTACGCCTCCGAAGTCACTACGCTGAACTATCTGATCACCGGCCAGGCCAACGAGCTGAACATCGCCGCCAACGTGGTGGATTGCCTGGTGGAATACGACTCCTACGGCAATGTAGAGCCTGCTCTGGCTACCAGCTGGGAGCAGAATGAGGACGCTACCGTCTGGACCTTCCACATCCGTGAGGGTGTGAACTGGGTCGATAAGGACGGCAAGGTTGTTGCCCCCGTCACCGCCAATGACTGGGTTTCTTCCGCCCACTACGCCTGTGACGCCAATAACGGATCCGACACCTTCTATACCATGAGCGGCGTTATCGCGGGCGCCGACGCTTACTATGACTGGACCGCATACCAGATGGCTCTGCCCGATGCCACCGACGGCACCGATAAAGATGGCAACGCCGTGAAGTTCATCACCAACGAGGACGGCGAGCAGGAAATTCTGGAGGAAGTCCCCGAGGCTTCCATTGACGATATCGGCGTCAAGGCGCTGGACGAATATACTCTGGAGTTCACCCTGGAGTCCTCCCGCCCCTACTTCCTGTCCATGGTTTCCTTCGGCCCCTATATGCCCGTGTACGGTCCCTTCCTCGATGAGTGCGGCAGCAAGTTCGGCACCGACAACAGCACCCTGCTGTACTGCGGTGCGTTCATCCTGTCCACCTATCAGCCCCAGCAGCAGCGTGTTCTGACCAAGAACGCCACCTACTGGGATAAGGACAACGTATTCCTGGACGCCATCCAGATGACCTACAACGCCGAAGCCTCCTCCATCGCCACCACCATGTATCAGTCCGGCGAGGTTGATCAGGCGGATATCTCCTCCGACCTGCTGTCCGCCATGATGGCTGACCCCAACACCAAGGATCTGATCCATCCCACCCGTGCCGATACCTCCTACGCTTACTGGTATCTGTTCAACTTCGACCCCAACTTCGACGCCGAATATGAACCCGAAAACTGGAAGCTGGCCGTGAACAACGAGAACTTCCGCAAATCCGTCGTCCACGCCTTCAACCGGATGCCCGCGCTGGCCACCAGCGACCGCATCGACCCCGAATCCCTGAAGAACAACACCATCACCCCCAACGCCTTTGCCTCCGCCTCCAAGGACTATACCTACTATGAGGGTCTGGCCGCCTATACCGATGGCGATAACTTCGACGAAGCCCTTGCCGCGGAATACAAGGCCGCAGCCATCGATGAGCTGACCGCCGCCGGCGCTACCTTCCCCGTGAAGATGCTCATGTGCTACAACCCCACCTCCGCCAACTGGGCGCAGGAGTGCCAGGTCGTGGAGCAGCAGATTGAGACCGTCTTGGGCGCCGACTATGTGGACATCATCATCCAGGCAGGTCCTGAGACCGGCTTCCTGGGCGCCATCCGCCGCACCGGCAAATATGCCTTCATGAAGTGCAACTGGGGCGCCGACTACGCCGACCCCGAGACCTGGACCGATCCCTTCTCCACGGATTCCAGCTACAGCTTCATCTTCAAGAGCACCGACCCCGAAACCCAGGCTCTGTATGCCGAGTACACCGAGCTGGTAGCTGCCGCCAAGGCCATCACCGACGACATGGACGCCCGGTATACCGCCTTTGCCAAGGCCGAGGCGTTCCTGCTGGATCACGCCTTTGCCGTCCCCTTCTCCATCAGCAGCCGCAACTATCAGATGTGCAATCTGAACGTCTTTGAAGGACAGTACGCTTCCTTCGGCATGGCCAAACAGCGCTACAAGGATCAGCACCTGTATGACACCTCCATGGGTCTGGAGGAATATCAGGCCGCTTACGCCGAGTGGCAGTCCAAGAAGGCCGGTTAAAGCTTTCCTTTTGACAGTTCATCACGAGAGAAGCCCTCATTTGGGGGCTTCTCTCAAAGCCGCATATACACGGTATTGCTCCACAGGCAATTTTTCGGAGCCTGTACCGGTGCTGCTACGGCGAAAGCAGCAGCGGTATCGGCTCTGATACCAGTTTTTGCCAAAACGGTGGAAAACCGTTTTGGCAGACCGTTTCCCAAACGACCTGCGGCATAGCCGCAGAGAAGAAAGTCCATACATTTCCAGCCGCCCTTGGCGGCCATCCACGGGGGTGGATGATTCGGAAATCGTATGAAGGGAGAAAAACCCAGGAGGACATCATATGGCCAGATATATCACCAAGCGCGTTCTGCGCTCCCTCATCACCATGTTTATCATTATCACAATACTCTTCGCCCTTCTGCGGCTGATGCCCGTGGAGGGATATTTTGAGAATTACGATAAAATGAGTTCCACCCAGATTCAGGTCAAGCTCCAGGCCCTCGGCGTGACCGCTCCCCTGCCCACCCAGCTGCTGCGCTTTTATAAGCAAGTGCTGCACGGAGATTTGGGAGAATCCAACGTCTACCGGAAGGGCGTCGCCATTACCGAGATCATTGCCGAGAAGATTCCCATCTCCCTGGAGCTGGGACTGATTTCTTTGTGCATTGCCCTGGCGCTGGGTCTCCCTCTTGGCATCCTCATGGCGCGAAGCACCCGCACCCGCTTCAAGATCGGCGACCGTCTGGGCACGGTGTTCATCGTGCTGGTGCAGGCTATGCCCTCGGCGGTATATCATATTCTGATTCAGTTTGCCGGTTCCCAGACCTATATCGGCAAGGATATTCTTGGACTTCCCATGCTGTTTGACGCCGCCAACCCCAAGAGCTATATCCTGCCCGTCATCTCCCTGTCCATCGGCAACATCGCCTACTATGCCATGTGGCTGCGGCGGTACATGGTGGACGAGTCCAATAAGGACTACATCCGTCTGGCGCGGGCAAAGGGTGTTCCGGGCAGCAAGATCTCTTTCCGGCACGTGTTCCGCAACGCCTTCGTGCCGCTGGTGCAGTACATCCCCAATTCCATTCTGTTTACCCTGATGGGTTCGCTCTATGTGGAGTCCTTGTACTCCGTTCCCGGTATGGGCGGTCTGCTGGTCACGGCCATCAAGCGTCAGGACAATACTTTGGTGCAGGCGCTGGTGCTGATTTACGCCGTTATTTCCATTCTGGGTCTTCTTTTCGGCGACATTCTCATGGGAATCGTCGATCCCCGGATCAGCTTTGCCAAGAAGGAGGGTTCCCGCTGATGAAACGTCTTGGATTTCACACCCTGCGTGACCAGGCCACCGATGCGCTGGGGGACAAGCTCTCCCGGCAGCTTCAGGAGGAAGTCACGCCGAAAATGAGCGACGAGGAGGCCTTCTCCTTCGCCGAATTCAACGCCGAGGACGCGGAGCGGGGCGGCTATTCCGATTATTCCTACTGGAAATCCACCCTCCGTGCGTTTTTTCAGAATAAGATCGCGGTCTTTTTCCTTTTCGTCATGATAACGGTGCTGCTGTTCACCTTTATCCAGCCGACTCTGCCTGGACAGTACCCAGCCAACCTGATTATCAATCACCCGATCACGCAGATTCAAATGAGCAACATCGCTCCCTCCCTGACCACGGTGAAGACTCGCGTGGAGGCGGGTACGGAGCTGATCGTCACCCCATATGAAAACGAACGCTGGAGCGCGGTGAGCAATGTACTCGCCTCCCTGAAAGCGCGCGAGCAGTTTACCGTGCTGGAATACGGCGATTCCTATTGCTATGTAGAGATCAACGGCCAGCGCGGCTATGTGAAAAACGACTTTACCACCAAGCTGAAGCTGCCTGAGGACTATACGCAAACGCCCTATACCGCGCGATCCAATTTTCCCATCAAGCTGTACAGCTCCCCGGCGGATTGCACCAACAACGGCGACGCGCTGTTTGTAGAGACAAGGTATCTGGATATGGACGGCGATCATGCCGTCACCAATGCGGCCTGCGCGCTGCGCATCCTGCCCAGCACCGCGCCGTTCCTGTTTGGCACCAACAATCTGGGGCAGGATCTGTGGGCGATGGTGTGGTCTGGCACGCGTACGTCGCTGTTTATCGGCTTTATGGTGGCGGTGATCGAGGCATTCACCGGCATCGTCGTGGGTGTGCTGTGGGGCTATGTTCGCAGGCTGGATCGCCTGCTTACGGCGGTTTACAATGTGGTTGACAACGTGCCCACCACCATCGTGCTGGTGCTGATTTCCTATATTATGCGTCCAGGCGTAGGCACGCTGATCTTTGCCATGTGCCTGACCGGCTGGGTGGGCATGGCGCGCTTTATCCGCAACCAGATCGTCATCATCCGCGACCGCGACTATAACCTGGCTTCCAGGTGCCTGGGCACCAGCACGCTGCGCATCATCACGCGCAATCTGCTGCCTTATTTGGTATCGGTGATCACCCTGCGCATGGCGCTGGCCATTCCCGGGGCGATTGGCAGCGAGGTATTCATTACCTATATCGGCCTGGGCTTGCCCGTCAGCACGCCTTCGCTGGGCAACCTGATCAATACCGGGCGCAAGCTGATTTCCACCTCGCAGAGCTATCAGCTGGTTTTCCCGACCATTGTGCTTTCCATCATCACCATTTCCTTTTACCTGATCGGCAACGCCTTTGCGGACGCAGCCGATCCCAAGAATCATGTGTGAGGCAGTGCCTATGATTTGTCAGGATGCGCCGCGCGCCCGCTGCTATCTGGAGGTGAACACGGCGGCGATTGCCAACAACCTTGCCGCCGCGCGAGAGCTGCTAAAGCCCGAAACGCGCCTGATTGCCGTGCTGAAGGCGGATGCTTATGGCTACGGCTTGCGTACGGTTGGACGTTTCCTTTGGACACAAGGTGTGCGGCACTTTGCTGTAGCGTGCCTGTCAGAAGCCTTTGAGCTGCGCGACGCGCTGCCGGAAGCCTGGATTCTGTGCATGGGCGAATCGCTGGATGGTGCGCTGGATACGGCGATCAGGCAGGATATCCGTTTGACGGTTGGTGCCTGTGATGCCGCGCAGCGCGTATCGCAGGCAGCGCAGCAGACCAATACGCCTGCCAAGGTTCATTTTAAGGCGGATACCGGGCTGCATCGCATCGGCTTTGCGCCCGATACGGCGGCGGAGCAGATTGTCCGCTGCAGCGCATTGCCTGGCATTGCCTTAGAGGGCTTGTATACCCACTTGGCGCTCCACAATACGCAGAGCGACCAGGCGCAGCAGGCGGCCTTTGAGACGGTGCGCACGGGGCTTTTAGCAAAGGGGATTGCCATTCCCATGGCGCATATGCTGGACTCCATCGGCATCACTCGCTATCCGCGATGGCAATACGATGCAGTGCGGGTGGGCGCCATGCTGTATGGCAACACGCCAAATGGTTATGCGCAGCCAGATCG
>ERZ857882.475-NODE-475-length-51231-cov-7.817610_pt1 | contig 51231 bp, 49 predicted proteins | sample MGYA00519697_ERZ857882 | MGnify/ENA primary metagenome ERZ857882 (study PRJEB31778, sample SAMEA3449373) | human gut metagenome | biome: human gut; feature: human-associated habitat; material: faeces | place: United Kingdom | collected 2010/2012 ...
TATTCCTTAACTTTGATTAACTCTATTTTTTCATACGAAACTTTACACTATCTTACTTCTACAATTTGTTAAATCACTTAAGCATATCTTTCAATTTTTTAGTTTTTACTGAATTTTTAATCAATAATTATACTATTTTAAAACTTAATTATAATTATTATTTAACAAATTTTATATATTTCTTGATAAAATATACCATATTATACTCTTATAAAACAATACTTTTTAAAAAATCTCCTTTTTTTAATATATTATTTAAATTTAGTTCTTTATTCTTCTAAATATATACAATATAATCAACAATAGATCTTACTTTAAATCAATACATTAAATATAGTAATCTTATTAATTAAAAGAAAAAAAGATAATTGACATCTCAATTATCTTTTTCGAATATTAAATTTCTTAATTCTTTTACATTATCAAAATAATAATTTGAATTTTCTTTCATAAAATCTATTATTTCTGGTATTAAATGAGACCAGCCTGTACTTGCAAAATCTACATCTTTACTTTATCTTTATTATTTTTTATTTTATCTTCAAAATAAGATACTATTATTGATAGTACCATAAAGAATATTCCTATGAACAAAATATATCTGTTATTATTAACAGGACATACCCCTGGAGGTAATACTTGTCTAATAGTATATATTTTATATAATCCATATATAAATATACCTATGGCAAAAATAAATATCATATTAGAAAAACTTATTAATTTCTTCATCTATTTATCCTTTCATTTTATATGTTTAGAAACATAATATCATAAAAGAATAATTATTAATACTATTTTTATATAAAGTATTGTAAACTCTTAAAACTTCTCCTACTCCCTAAGCTTGTGTATAACAACCTCTACTAGTAGATGGAAAACCATAATTATAAGTTTTATCCATATTATTTTCTCCCTTGTCCCATAGTTAATATATTAATTATTCAATGAATTATTTATTATTTTAATTGTATAAACTTACAAAAAATTTAGTATCACCAATTGTTTATTTTTCATATACTATATTAGCTATTAGCTTTTTAGCTAATCCATATAAATTCATCTCCTTCATTAATTATAAAAAAAGAATCAAAGCATGGGCTTTGATTCTTTTTTATAATATAGATTCAAATTTAATATTTACTTTTTTAAATGCTACTTCCTTAGTTAGTTCTAATGTATTAGGATCAATTTTTATTTTAAATATATATGGACACTTTTCTTGTCTCCATAATTTCATAAACTTTGGTGTAGCAGTTAAACTTGAATAATATTTTTCCTCGAATTCATCATAAAACTCTAGAAATTCTAATTTACTATATCTATCTATAGCTAGATCATCCTTATCTATATTATTTACTATTGGAACTAAAAACCTTAAAGGAATTTCATAATTGAAATTACCTTTTATTTGTTTTCCATCTATTAAAGCTCTTTTTAAAAATTTATATTTATTTAAATCATTATCTTTTATATTAATCTTAAAACTTAAATTATCACTTTTTCCTTTTTGTATTTTGATTTTAATCATTAGTTCACCCTACTTTATTATTCCCATTTATCCCAAACTTCTTTTTTATATCCTAAGGTTGCTAAATTACCATTTCTAACAATTGGAGAATTAAATAGCTTAGGATTATTAAGTAGAATTTCTTCCTTCATTTCTGAGCTTCTTATTTTATCTAAATTTAAATTTTTATATTCTTTAGCTCTTGTATTAATAAGCTCATTTATTGTAATATTCTTTTTAACAGAATTAAGCTCACCTTTACTTAACCCCTTTAAATCTATATCTATATATTGAAATTTAATATTTCTTTCTTTAAAATATCTTTCTGCTTTTTTTGTGTCAAAACACTTCTTTCTCCCAAATATTTGTATGTTCATTTTTTTCTCCTCTATATTTAAAGTTCTCATTTATTATATCATAAAAGCTACTTTATTAAGATAATATATTTGCAAAAACAATCACTTTTCCATATGAAAAAAGTATATTAATTAATAAGATTAATATGTAGGAAAGATGATTATGAATTATTTCATTATAGCTTTTAAAATCATTATTATTGAATATTTCATTTTATTTATTCATGAACTTATTCATTATATAGCTTCTTTATTACTAAAATTTAAAACTACTAGTTTTTATTTAATTCCTTTTAATATATATAAAGAAAAATCAAAATATAAATTTAAAATAGCTGTTTTAGATACTAATTTTATTACTAGTAGATTACATTTTGATTCAATTAATTTATATTACAAATTTGAATATAGTATATTATTAAATAAGTTAAGAGTATACTTTTGGATAGGACCCATCTTTGATTTTATTATATTTGTTATATTGTTTTCTATAGGAGTTAGTAATGTATCTTATTCTTATTTAGCCTTAATCTCTTTAATTCATTTTGCAATTTCAACTTTTAATTTTTTTAATAATGATGGAAAATATGCAATTGGATTAAAGGAAGATAATCGAATAGCTTTTGATATAGTTAGAAATTACTCTATTTGTGGAAATGGTAAGGTTTCTTATAAATCAAAAGGAATTTTAACAGATATCTATATAGAAATAGCAAAGAATATAACCATAGAACCTTTTGATGTTAATGACCTATGGAATTTTTTAAATAATATTTCCTTCTATACAAATTCATTACTTAGTTACTTAAATAAAGATATTTTTACTTTAGATCCTTCTACAATAGATTTTTTTAATATATTAATGAAAGATTTTGATAATATAAAAAAATATGATTACAGACAAGTTGAAAAAACCTCTATTTCTTTACTTTATTATTTTATATATAAAAAAATAATAGATACTTCTTTTACCCCTAATGAAGAACTTTCTAATAAAGTTTTTAAAGGTCTCAACCATAGTTATTATAAAAATATATATCTTCTATTTTTTAATAACAAAATTAATAATCTGGATTATTTATTAAAGGAAAAAAATATGCCTCCTTCTATTTATACAATAGAAGGACAAAGCAAACTTCTTATAAACTTAGTTAATATATATAAGGATACTTTGGCATAAAAAAATACACCTCCAAATGTTAGATATTATGTCTAACATTTGAGGTGCACTTAAAAATATCTTCATTTTTATTTTATACTGTGCCATAGTTACATTTTAAAGTCTATTTTTAATTTCCTTTACCCAATTTCTAGCTCCTTTTACAGAATCCCATGCAACTTCTGCATTTTTTACATAATAAATCGCATCCTCTTCTGATCCTAAGCTTTTTAATTCAGGTTGAACTTTTGGAAGCCTTTTTTGCTTAGTAATATAATTAACAACAAATGGATTGGACGCATTTGCAATCCTTAATGCTCTTTCTGCCTCTTCTAATTTACCTAATTTAAATAAATAAAGTGCTTTAGAGAACTTAGTAGCTGAAAGATAATCATCCTTAAACTTTATTAATATTTCTTCTGTTTCTTTATCTAAGCCTTCAGAAATTAACCAAGAAAGTAATACTCCTCTTATTAATAACCTATCTTCAGGGCATAGCTTTAATAAATCTGTAAATTCTTTTATTGCTTCTCTTCTTTCATTAATACTCCATAATAAATTGCCTAATCTATATTTTGCACTATAATAAGGTTTAGTTATTTCTAAGTCTAAATATTTTCCTATAAATTTGTCTATGTTTTCTTCTCCTATAACCTCTTTGGCAACTTCTACAGCTTTATAAGATAAGTTTTTTTGCTCTTCTTTGCTTATAGAATTATCATAAGATAATATTATATAAGCTTCAGCACATTTATCACTTATCATTAATGCTTCCTTTGCTAATTTTACCTTTTTATTAAAGTTTTTTTGATTCCATGCTTCATTTGCAATTTTATTTGCTTCAACTAAATTTTTATCTTCTTTAATAATAGGCTCATCTTCTATGTAACATTTATTATCTACAGCATCATATGTATCTTTCTCATCAGAAACAAAATCAATATTTTTGTTTTCCTCTTTACTTTCTTTCTTTGAAGATATTAACCATTTTTCTTCATCAATATTTATCATACTTATTACTTCTTTAGATTTAGTAAGGCCTGTACTACTACTTACATCAAATAATTTGTAAAAGTCAGAAGCCTTAATATCTATAGCAGATTTATTAGTAAATAATCCGTTTATTAAACCTATTGAGTGAACAATTCCGCAGGCCCAAGAATTAGCCTTACCCTTATTTAATTTAGAGTTCTCTAATTTAAATATTTCTTTACATAAGTTTTCTGCAAGAAACAAGTATTCATCATTTAAATTATTTTTGCATACCTCTTTAATAATACTTATTATTTCTGAACTTCTTTCGTTCTTTGTCTCTGTTGTTTTTTGCATTACTTATTTTCTCCTTTTTTATGGTATTTAGCCTTTAATAAATCATGTATAAGCCGATGTTTTATATTATATGATATTTACATACATTTTTCAAATATTACTTAATCATATTTAAATTTAACTATATTTATGTAAATTGTAACTGTTTTCTTATTATGCTATAATAAAATTATTAATAATACACTAACCTACTTTAAAAGGAGGCTCATTTTTATGAAAAAATTTTTATTGGCAATATCATTATCTCTACTTATACCAATGACTTTAATTTCTTGTTCAAAATCAGCTAAGAACACAAAGAGTGAAGAAAATAAAGTTAGTAATTCTTCTTCAGTAAATAATAATAATGCAAGTTCTGAAAAAGACAATAATACTAATGATAAAAAAGATAATGAAACTGATGAAAAAGATAATGAAACAGTTGATAAAAAGGATACGGAAAAACAAGTAAATGCAAAAATATATTACTACGATGCAGTATCTGATAAGATCGTCTACATAAATAAAACTATAAATGTTACTGATGATAATGTAGCAAAAATTTTAGTTGATGAATTAAAGAAATCACCAAATGCCGAAATATCACCTTCAATTTCTAATGAAATAACTTTAAATTCTTCAAGTTTAAATAAGGAAAAATCTACAATAGCTATAGATTTTTCTTCTAATTTTGTAACTGCACAAGGATTAGGTGGTGGTTCAGAGTATAGTATTCTTACTGCAATAGTTAATACTTTTGGTAGTTATTTTAATGTAGAAAATGTATTAATAACTCTAGATGGTAAGCCTTATTCCTCTGGCCATATTTTAATGAGTGAGGGAGAATCTTTTAAAGTAAATTTAGGTAACACTATAGAATTAAAGTAATAAATTGAGGATTACAATTATATGATTTACGACGAAAGCAAATGTCCAAATTGTGGTAATATTATAAAAGGTGACATTGTTTATAAGTGTACTAACTGTTACGATATATATTGTGAAGCTTGTGCTGTGACGGTTTTGTAGATACTACTTGTCCTCATTGTGGAGATTTATCTGCTGAAAGGTTATTTGATATTAAATAATAAAATAATTTAGGAGCTGTTCATTTCAGCTCCTTTTTTCTTAATACTCTATTCCTCTTCTATAAAACAAATCATCTGAAATAACTGCAACTCCAACTACTCTAATTCCAGTTTCTAATTTTTCTTCACCTATGGGATTTATAGGATATGAATTCCCATTATATTTTAAAACTCTAAAATCTAGTTTGTCTTTCTTTATTGACCTTACTATTAAATCATTGTAACCGTTACTTATATTTTCTGAAATTATAATAGGTGGAATAACATCTTTAATTTTAGAAGTTAATACATAATTATTATTCTTTTCTTCTAGTATTATAACTGTTCCTCCTCTTGAAGTGCAAAATTTAGGCCCTTCTAAATATGCTATTATTTGGTACTTTTCTGAATTATTTAGTTTTATTCTATTATACAGATAATTTAATTTATCCAAACTTGGATTTAAGGAAAACTCCTTTTCTATTGCTCTTTCAACGCTTAAATTAGCATTAATCTCTGCCTCGATAAAATCTACCTTTGAAAAATCATATTTCTTATCTATAAAATCTTCATTCCTTAAAACTTTTTCTTTACTTTTAATATCTTCAATTGAAACTTTTATATTTAATTCATTAAATTTATTTCCATCAAATCTTAGTGTACTAATTATTTCACCAAGAATATCATTTATATCTTCTCCTGTTATTTTCTGCTTTAATAATAAATCAAATAATTCTCTATCATTATTCCTTACCTCTAAAACTTCATATGGATAAAGAACTTTTCCCTGATAATTTTTTATAAGTTTTCCATCTGATTTATACTTTTCATTTATATATCTAAGATAGTTATTCTCTATATCAATAATATAACTTGTATTTTTAATAGCATCAATTAACTTAACCTTATAATTATCATCGTAAATAACCTTATATCTATTTCTCCTTAAATATTCATTTGAATCAAAGATTGTTTCTATTATTCCATTATAATATCTATATATTATATATCTTATACTTTCATTTTCCTTCTCATCTTCTACTATAAATAGTACTTCATTTTTTTTAAGAGCAGTAAATTTCCTCAATATAATTTTAGGATTATATCCTTTAATATTTATTAAATCAATATATGTTAATTTTCCATTTAATCCATCAGAAATGACTATTTCCATTTCTTCATATAATGTATTTTTTCCTTCCTCTGTTTTTCTTCCTATTAAGTAAATTATATCTTCTTCAATATCATTAATTATATTTCCAAGATTACTTGTTATTACTTCCTTGGATAACTTTTCATTATGTCCAATCATAGAAACTCCTTAATTATTACTACACTACTATATTATTAATTTATGTTCTTTTTGCTATAAAAAAGGATATTGATATTTTTATAACTTGTCTAAAAAATAAAAAATAGATAGGATTAACCTATCTCATTATGCAACTAATTATTAATAATATGATATTATAACTTTCCTTCACCTTCACAAAAAGGACACATAAAATCGCCTTTGCCACCACAGGTTAAACATTTCTTATTTGGATAATTCTTTTCACCACAATCACATTTTACTCTACCTGTACCATCACAACTAATACATCTACTAATATAATTGCTATTATTTAACTCCATAACCTGCCTCCATATATCATACTATCTATTAATTCTTTACAAGTATTTTTATTTTATTCAAAAATAAAAATAAAACCATAATTAAAAAACTATGGTTTTATTTTATATACTAAACGTTTATTTCACTTTTTATCTCTAATGCTTCTTTATTATTATTTATAATAGGTTTTATATAGTTTTCTATAAATTCTACAACCTGACTAGGTGCTCTTCCTATAAATTTACTAGGATTAATAATTTCTATTATTTCTTCTCTAGTTAATTTAAAGCTATCATCATTAATTATTCTTTCAATAAGATCGTTATCTAATCCCTCACCTTTTACTCTTTGTGCTGCAGCCATTGAATGTACTCTTATTTTTTCATGAAGCTCTTGTCTATCTCCACCTCTTTTTACAGTTTCCATCATAATATTTTCTGTAGCCATAAATGGAAGTTCATTATTTACATGTGCTTTTATTACTTTTTCATATACAACCATATTTTCTGCTATATTTATATATAAATTAAGCACTCCATCTAAAGCTAAGAAAGCTTCAGCCACTGAAATTCTTTTATTTGCTGAATCATCTAAGGTTCTTTCAAACCATTGAGTAGCTGCTGTAATTGCAGGATTTAAAGAGTTTACAATAACATATCTTGCTAGTGAACTCATTCTCTCACTTCTCATAGGATTTCTCTTATATGCCATAGCAGATGATCCTATTTGATTTTTTTCGAATGGTTCCTCAATTTCTTTCATGCTTTGAAGCAATCTTAAATCATTACTAAATTTATATGCACTTTGTGCAACTTCTGATAATCTATTTAAAACTATTGAATCTAGTTTTCTTGGATAAGTTTGACCTGTTACACCATAGCTACTTTCAAATCCCATTTTTTCAGCTACAATTTTATCTAAAGCCTTTACTTTTTCTTCATCATTATCAAATAAAGTCATAAAACTAGCTTGAGTACCTGTAGTTCCTTTAACTCCTCTTAATTTTAATGTAGATAATAAAAAGTCTATGTTTTCTATATCCAATAGTAAATCTTGCATCCAAAGAGTTGCTCTTTTACCTACAGTAGTTAATTGTGCAGGTTGAAAATGAGTAAATCCTAAAGTAGGCATATCTTTATATTTAATAGCAAAATTTGATAAATGATTCAGAACTGTTACTATTTTCTTTTTTATTAATAATAGTCCATCTCTCATAATTATAATATCAGTATTATCACCAACATAGCAGCTTGTAGCACCAAGATGGATTATACCCTTAGCTTCAGGACATTGTAATCCATAAGCATATACATGACTCATTACGTCATGTCTAACTTCTTTTTCTCTTTTAATAGCATCATCATAATTAATATTATAGATATTTGCTTTTAACTCATTAATTTGGTCCTCACTTATATTTAAACCTAATTCCTTTTCTCCTTCAGCTAAAGCTACCCAAAGCTTTCTCCATGTTGAAAACTTCATATCATCAGAAAATATGTAACTCATTTCTTTTGATGCATATCTTGAGTTTAATGGTGAATTATATAAATCTCTCATCCTTTGAAAACCTCCGAATAAATATTTCACTTTTTACTTCATCATTCGTATTATAGCATAATTCTAATTTATTTTCAGCTTTTTATAATAATTTTTAAGTTATATTTTTCTCTTATTGCAATATACTATATTGTAATGTTTTATATAAGGGGGATAATTATGTGTAAAATAAACTTATTAGATAAGATATCTTTTATTTTAGTTTTACTTGGTGCAATTAATTGGGGACTTATTGGAATTTTAAGCTTAAATCTTGTTAGTTTACTTGTATCAGGCTCTGTAATATTACAAAGATTAATTTATACTACTATTTTTGCTGCTGCTATAGATTTAATTATATTAGTATTTAAATGTAATCTTTTTGATATTAATAACTCACTACATAAATAATTTTATTTAGTAATCTATAAAAATATATAAAATAAAAAAGTGCCTTATGGCACTTTTTTATTAATCTTCTAAATTTGCTATTAAATTAGATATTTCTTCTACTGCTAAAGCTTCATCATCACCATTAGCTAAAACTGTAATAGTTGCTCCTTTAGTAACTCCTAAAGAAAGAACTCCGATTAAGCTTTTAACATTTGCTTTCTTTCCGTTAAATTCTATGCTTACATCTGATTTAAAAGATGAAGCTTTCTTAACTAATAAAGTTGCTGGTCTAGCATGTAAACCAGTTCCGTTGTTAACTACAACTTCTTTAGATACCATTATACACACCTCTTTACTAATTTTTTGAAATAGTTATCTATTAACTATTTCATTATATATGTAATCCAAAAAAAATTCAAGGCTTATAAGTGCTAATTTCAATATATAATGAAAAAGAACTACTTAAATGTAGTCCTTTTCTTTTTTCCCTAAAATAATTTACTTTCTAATAATTACTCACAAAATATTATCTCGGTTGAACAATTAGTTTTATTGCTGTTCTTTCTTCACCATCAATTTCTATATCAGTGAATGCTGGAACACAAACAATATCTTTTCCGCTAGGAGCAACGAAGCCTCTTGCTATAGCAATTGCTTTTACTGCTTGATTTATAGCACCTGCTCCTACTGCTTGAATTTCTACTATATTTTTTTCTTTAATAATGGCAGCTAAAGCACCTGCCACAGAATTTGGATTTGATTTTGTTGAAACTTTTAATACTTCCACTTGTCTTTACCTCCTAGATAAAAATCGTTTACAATTTTTAAGAAATTACTCTTATTGATATATATTCTATACTTTCTTATAAAATCCTTCTTTATTATGAAATTTTTTAAAAAAAAATAAAGTACATTTTGTTTAACACAAAATGTACTTTATATTATTTAGCGTAATCTACCGCTCTTGTTTCTCTAATAACATTAATTTTAATTTGACCTGGATATTCCAATTGTTCTTCTATATTTTTAGCTAAACTTCTAGCTAATTCTACAGATCCAGCATCATCTAACTGTTCTGGTTTAACCATAATTCTAATCTCTCTACCAGCTTGAATTGCATATGACTTTTCTACACCTTCATAAGAATTTGCAATTTCTTCCAACTTTTCTAATCTCTTAATATAAGCTTCTAATGTTTCTCTTCTAGCGCCTGGTCTAGCTGCTGATATGGCATCAGCTGCTTGAACTAACACGGCTTCTAGTGTTAACATTTCAACATCTCCATGATGAGCTGCAATAGCATTTACTACTACTTGTGATTCTCCATATTTCTTTGCTAAGTCTCCACCTATAATAGCATGACGACCTTCTTCTTCTTGTGTTGCTACTTTACCTATATCATGTAATAAACCTGCTCTTTTTGCTAGGTTTACATCTAATCCTAATTCCGCAGCCATAACACCAGCTAAATATGAAACTTCAATTGAATGTTTTAACACATTTTGTCCATAACTAGTTCTATACTTTAATCTACCAAGTAATTTTATAATTTCTGGATGAACTCCATGAACTCCAGTTTCTAGAGTTGCTTGTTCTCCTTCTTCTTTGATATCATTTTCGACATCTTTAGTAGCTCTTTCTACCATTTCCTCGATTCTAGCTGGATGAATTCTACCATCCACAATTAACTTTTCCAACGCTATTTTAGCAATTTCTCTCCTTACTGGATCAAAACTTGATAAAATAACAGCTTCTGGAGTATCATCTATAATTAAATCAACTCCTGTTAATGTTTCAAGAGTTCTGATATTTCTACCTTCTCTACCTATTATTCTACCCTTCATTTCATCATTTGGAAGGGCAACAACATGTACTGTTGATTCTGATACATGATCAGCTGCACATCTTTGAATGGCAGTTGTTATAATTTCTCTAGCCTTTTTATCTGCTTCTTCTTTGGCTCTAGCTTCTATATCTTTGATCATAATAGCAGTTTCATGAGTTATTTCTCTTTTAACTTCTTCTAATAGGATTTCTCTAGCTTCATCAGTAGATAATGATGAAACTCTTTCAAGTTCCTCTCTCCTTTTAGAATATAGTTCCTGTACATTTGCTTCCATTTCATCGATTTCTTGTAATCTTTTATTTAGAGCTTCATCTTTCTTTTCTAAAAGATCTCCCTTTTTATCCAAAGATTCTTCTCTTTGAATTATTCTTCTTTCAAGCCTCTGAATTTCATTTCTTCTTTCTCTTGAATCTCTTTCTAAATCATTTCTAAGTCTATGAACTTCTTCTTTAGCCTCTAATATTGACTCTTTCTTAGTAGCTTCTGCTTCCCTCTTAGCATTTTCTAAAAGGATTTCAGCTTCTTTTTCTAAGCCTTCTATCTTCTTTTTAGAAGCACTTTGTATAGCTTTATATAGTAATAAGCCAAATACAGCTAATACTAAAATATCTATTATACCTATAAGAATATAATCCATAACAACACCTCCTCCATTCATATAAACAATTATGCTTAAATGAAAATGTAGAGGTATCATATTTAACCTAACTGATATATGAAATATGATAAAACCAGTATTTGTTATTATTTTATATTAAAATTAAAATTATGTCAAGTTACTTATATGATACATTCAATAGTTAATATTAATTTATTTCATATTCGTATTAATATTAATATTATTTTTTAAGTTATTACATTAATAACCTAAAAAATCGATAGTATAATAAATTATACTATCGATTATATTATTATCATATTTATATAATTATATTCAAATTAACTAGATTTATTACTCTTTACCCTTCTCTTTATCCTTCTCTTTATCTTTCTTTAAATTAACAGAAGGTTCTTCCATTATAGGCAACTCATATTTACTTCTAATTTGATTTTCTATATCTAATGCAGTTTCAGGATTATCCTTTAAGTATTGCTTAGCATTTTCTCTTCCTTGTCCTAGTCTTATATCTCCATAAGAGAACCAAGCACCACTTTTTTGTACTATTCCTTCTTTTACTCCAACATCAACTATATTACCTGTTCTTGATATTCCTTCATTATACATAATATCAAATTCTGCTTGTTTAAATGGTGGAGCAACTTTATTTTTCATTACCTTAACTCTTGTTCTGTTTCCTACTATGCTTTCTCCTTGCTTAATAGAATCTATTCTTCTTACATCAAGTCTAATAGATGCATAGAACTTTAATGCTCTACCACCAGTTGTTGTTTCTGGGTTACCAAACATAACACCAACTTTTTCTCTTAATTGGTTAATAAAAATAGCTACACATCCAGTTTTTTGGATTGTACCTGTTAGCTTTCTTAAAGCTTGTGACATAAGTCTTGCTTGAAGTCCAACGTGAGAATCTCCCATTTCACCATCTATTTCAGCTCTAGGAACTAATGCTGCAACAGAGTCAACTACTATAACATCTATAGCTCCTGAACGAACTAAAGCTTCTGCAATTTCAAGTCCTTGCTCTCCTGTATCTGGTTGTGAAACTATAAGATTTTCTGTATCAACGCCTAAATTTCTAGCATAACTTGGATCTAAAGCATGTTCAGCATCTATAAATGCAACTGCTCCGCCTCTTTTTTGTGCCTCAGCTGCAATGTGCAATGCAACTGTTGTTTTACCTGAACTTTCAGGTCCGTATATTTCTACTATTCTTCCTTTAGGGACTCCCCCTACACCTAAAGCTATGTCTAAATCAAGGCATCCAGTTGAAATAGCTTCAATATTTAAAGAACTATTTTCTCCTAGTTTCATAACTGAACCTTTACCAAATTGTTTTTCAATTTGACTCATTGCATTTTCTATAGCTTTTAGCTTATCCATATCTATATTTCCCATATAGCACCTTCCTCTCTATAAGAACGTTTGTTCTGTATGTAAATTATAAAACATATATTGACTATAGTCAATATAGTTTATAATTTATTTATTTTTTAGTAGTAAGAGTTCCAGCTTAAGAAGCCGGAACTCTTATAAATTATATCCTATTTTAAACAGTTTAAACTATTTATTAGAATTTATTATATTTATATTTTTTCTAAAATAATCATAACCTGATATTAATGTCATTATTACTGCTAAAAGTAATAATACTTTAGGTCCATAGTTAAGAACATATTTAATTGTATTACTACTTTCTACTAATGTTATCAAATATTTAGATGAACCTATATTAACTTGTATTAATAAGGCAATTATAGCAACAATTTGAGTTACTGTCTTAGCTTTCCCCCACATACTTGCAGCTATAACTTTTCCTTCTGATGCAGCTATTGTTCTAAGACCAGAAACTGCAAACTCTCTTGCTATTATAACTACTGTTGCCCATGCTGGTATAACTTGAAGTTCTACCAATGATATTAAAGCCGCCGTAACTAAAAGTTTATCTGCAAGAGGATCCATAAACTTACCAAAGTTTGTAACTTGATTCCTACTTCTTGCTATATATCCATCTAATTGATCAGTTAATGAAGCAATTATAAATATAAAAGTTGCTATAAAGGTTCCATAAGGAATATTCTTAACTGCAATAAAAATCAAAAATAAAGGAACTAAAAATATTCTCAACATAGTTAGCTTATTTGCTAAATTCATCATATATCTCTCCCACTAAATCATACTCTAAAGCTTCTGTAATTATTACTTTTACCATATCACCTTTTTCTAATCTATCTTTACTCTTGACTAATATGGTTCCATCAATTTCAGGTGCCATTTCTGAACTTCTTCCAATGAAAAATTTACCTTTTTCTCTTTCTATAATAGTATCATAAACTTTTGATATTTTCAATTTGTTTAATTTCTCTACTACCTTTTTTTGAATTAGCATAAGTTCATCTTGTCTACGTTCCTTTGTTTCATCATCAATTTGCTCTGCCATATTTGCAGCAGGTGTCCCCTCTTCTTTTGAATACTTAAACACTCCAACATTATCTAATTTATATTCTTCTAAAAACTTACATAGTTCTTTAAAATCTTCTTCTGTTTCACCTGGAAAGCCAACTATTAAAGAAGTTCTTAATGCTATTCCTGGTATTTTTTTTCTTAGCTTTTCTATTTTAGCAATTATAGTTTCTTTATTTGTTCTTCTTGCCATTTTCCTTAGAATATTATCACTAATATGTTGAATTGGTAAATCTAAGTATTTAACAACCTTTTTATTATTAGCCATTTCTTCTATTAGTTCATCAGTAATTTCTTCAGGATAACAATATAGAAGCCTAATCCATTCTACTCCCTCTACCTTTGAAATACTATTAATTAACTCATGCAATTTATTTTCTTTATATAGATCCATTCCATAGTAAGTCAAATCTTGAGCTATTAATATGATTTCTTTTACTCCATTTTTGGCAAGTAAATTGACTTCTTCTAATATAGATTCTTTTGTTCTACTTCTAAATTTACCTCTTATTTTGGGAATTATGCAATAAGTACAATAGTTATCGCATCCTTCTGCTATTCTAACATATGCTGTATGTTTATCAGTAGTAAGTAATCTTATTCCTTCATTAATATTCTCATCACTATAATTTGCTGCAAATAATTTTCTTTCACCTTTTATAAAATCTAAAATTAACTTATGGATTTTCATATAATCATTAACTCCCATAAGTATATCTATTTCAGGCATTAACTCTAATAATTCTTCGCCATATCTTTGTGTTAAACATCCTGTTGCAATTAACATCTTACATTTATATTTAGTTTTATATTCAGCCATTTCAAGAATAGTGTCAATTGACTCTTGTTTTGCACTTTCTATAAAACCACATGTATTTACAATTATTATTTCAGCCTCTTTAGGGTCATTTGTTATCTCATAAAATTTATTTATTGTTCCTAAAATAAGTTCAGAATCTACTCTATTCTTATCACAACCTAAACTTACCATACCAACTTTATATTTTTCCAAAGTCTTTCCTCCTAAGTTTTAAAGTATATTCTTTTTTTACCTAAATCTTATTTTAATGTAGATAAATAATATTTACAAGTTTTTTTACTCTTCAATATTCAGTTCTTCTTTGGTTACCAATATTTGTCTCGGTCTACTTCCATCTTTCTCCGATATTATTCCTCTTTCTTCAAGTTCATCCATTATCCTAGATGCTCTATTAAAACCAATTCTAAGTTTTCTTTGTAGAAAAGATGTAGATGCTTGATTATATTCAACAACTATTTTAATTGCTTCATTTACAAGTTCATCACTTTCGCTATCTTCTGATACTTTCCCACTATCTTTACTTTCGCTTTCTATATGCTCTATAATTGATTCTTCATATTTATTTTCTTCTTCTTCATTTTTAATAAAATTAACTACTTTTTCTACTTCTTCTTCAGATATGAAAGCTCCTTGAACTCTTATAGGTTTATTTTCTCCTATTGGATAATAAAGCATATCTCCCCTTCCAAGTAGCTTTTCTGCTCCAGTTTGATCTAGAATAGTTCTAGAGTCTATACCAGATGAAACAGCAAATGAAATTCTAGATGGAATATTTGCCTTTATTACGCCAGTAATAACATCTACAGATGGTCTTTGCGTTGCTATTATTAAATGCATTCCTGCTGCTCTAGCCATTTGAGCTAATCTACAAATATAGTCTTCCACATCATTTGGGCATGCCATCATTAAATCAGCAAGCTCATCTACAATTATCACTATATATGGTAACTTTTCTTCTATTAATCCTTTTTCAAATAATGAATTATAGCTTTCTATATTTCTTACAGATGCTTCTGCAAAAAGCTTATACCTTTTATTCATTTCATTAACCGCCCAATTTAAAGCAGCAGCAGCCTTCTTAGGATCTGTTACAACTGGTATTAAAAGATGTGGAATTCCATTGTAAACACTAAGTTCAACTACTTTAGGATCAACCATTAATAATTTCACTTCATTTGGACTATATTTATATAATAAGCTTATTATTAATGTGTTTATACATACAGACTTACCAGAACCAGTTGCCCCTGCAATTAATGTATGTGGCATAGTTGCTAAATCCCCAACAACACACTTTCCTGATATATCCTTTCCTAGTGCAAAAGCTAATTTTTTTTTCGCTATTTTAAATTCTTCGGAATCTAAGACTTCTCTTAAAAATACTGCTGTTTGCTTATTATTAGGTACTTCAATACCTATTGCAGCTTTTCCTGGAATTGGTGCCTCCATTCTTACTCCACTTGCAGCTAGTCCTAAAGCTATATCATCTTGCAAATTAACAATCTTAGATACTTTAACTCCAGGACTTGGCTGTATCTCAAATCTTGTTACAGATGGACCTTTGGTTACCTGAAGAACATTAGCATCAACTCCAAAATCATTTAATATCTCTTTTAGTTTACCTGCATTTTCTATTAATTCTTTCTTATCTTCACTTTTTAACTTTGTTTTACTATTAATATTCAATAATTCTATTGATGGATGAATATAAACCTTTTCTTCTTTTTTCTCTGTAGTTAAACTCTCTTCTATCTCTTTACTTACTACAGCTTTAACAGAATTATCTAGCTTTTCTTTTTTCTTATTATTTTCTTCATATATAGGTTCTTTATTATTATCTTGTTTTTCTTCATCAAATACTTCTATATTAAAAGGATTATCTTCATTAAGGTTATTATTTTTAGCACTTTCATCAATAGAAGCTTCTAACATACTATCTCCTAAAGAAGAATTTTTCATGAAATCTAAAATCTTTATTTTATTATTTATTCCATTTATAAAATCTTCTCTTTCTTTTTCCTCTTCTTTAGGTACAACATTAATTAAAGGAGACTTATCTTTAATATTATTTTCCTTTATTCTTTTACCTTTAACTTCTTTGCTAAATTTACTTTTAAACATTACGACTATATCATATAGTGTAATATCTGACATAAGAATAACACCAATTGATATTATTGCTAAATATAAAATATAAGATCCAATAAAACCAATTAGCATACTTAAAGGATAAGTTATTATGTGACCTATAAGTCCCCCATGAATTCCTTGAGTATCCAATATTAACTTCCAAGTTTCATAAAAGCCTTCTTTTTTTTCTAATATATTTATGCTACTTGTAGCACAACCTAGTGTAATTGATATTATAATTAATGTTAATCCCAAAACTCTTCTTGTTATTTTAATATTGCCTTTTGAGACTATAGTACAATAACCAAAATATATTAAATATAAAGGTAGAATGAAAGCACTAACACCTATAATCTTATAAATCACTTCTCTAGATAATGTTGATAAGGCTCCCGCCCAAGTTGTATATATTGCTATAGATAATAAAAATCCTAAAGCTATATATATTACTCCTTTAATATCTCCATTTTCTTTTTTATTATTTTTTTTACTTGTGTCTCTTTTACTGCTATTCTTTTTTACCTTACTTCTAGACACAGAATCACCTCGCACTATTCCACTTTTTGTAAGTTAATTCTTTACATAATATTATTATAAACATTAATAAAAAAAAAGCAATTTAAATAAAATTTATATTATTTAAATCGCTAATATTTACCTATATGTATTTGCTATAATTCCTTATTATCTTCTTTTTCTTTTATTAATTCTTTCAATTTACTTAATGCATCTTTTATTCCACCTTCTTCATCTATAAGACCACACTCCACTGCTTGCTTTCCTATTAATATTGTCCCCATATCGTTAAGCAATTCATCAGACCTTAACATCATTTCTTTTAAGTTTTCTTTATTAATTTTAGAAGTTCTTACTATAAAATTATCTATTCTTTCTTGCATCTTTTGAAAATAATTGAAGGTTTGTGCAACTCCAATTACAAATCCATTCATTCTAATAGGGTGAACTATCATAGTTGCGGATGGTGTAATAAAAGAATGACTAGATGAAGTTGCAAGTGGTACTCCTATAGAATGGCCTCCACCAATAACAATAGAAACTGTAGGCTTAGATAAGGAATTAATCATTTCAGCAATTGCAAGTCCAGCCTCAACATCACCACCTACTGTATTTAATATTATTAAAACTCCTTTAACTTTATCATTTCTTTCGATTGCTATTAATAATGGAATTACATGCTCATATTTAGTTGATTTAGTTTGAGCTGGTAATACTTGATGACCTTCAATTTGACCAATAATAGGCAAAATTTGAATACTTTCATCTTGTGCTGTTCCATTAGAAGTACCAAATTCTATAATTTCTTCTCTTTTTTCTTTTTCTTCTTTAAGCTTCTCTTCTTCTTTTTCTATATTATTATTAAGTTGTTTATAATTATCATACATAATAAAATCCTCCTATACATTAGTATTTTGTACAAGAGGATTTTAATTTATTCACTTAGGTTAAAGGCTTTATGAAGTAAATTTAAGGCCATTTCAACAAAGTCTGACTTTATTAAACACCAAATTGTCATGTTAGAATCCGCTGTTTGAAGTATTTCTATAGAATTTTCAGCTAAAGCATTTATTATTTTAGCCATAATTCCTGGAACTCCTCTCATTCCCATTCCAACTATTGCAATAGTGCTACAGCTATCAGTAAATTTATATACGATATTTACCTTATTCAATACTTCTTGAAGTTTTTCTTTTCTATTAGAGTCAATAGTAAAGATTTGCTCTGTAGGAAATATATTTATTAAGTCTAAACTTATCTTATTTTTTGCTAATATATCTAACAAGTATCTATAGCTTCTATTATCTTTATTATCTTTAAATCTAACTGTAACTTGTGTTCTATTATTTAAATGAGTTATACCAGATATTATCTTGTTAGTATTTTGATTTCCATTACTATTAATTAAAGTTCCTTTACAATTATTCATAGTATTTTTAATTAATATAGGTATATTAGCTTTTCTAGCACAATCAACTGCTCTTGGGTGTATAACTTTAGCACCTTGGTCTGCAAGTTGAAAAATTTCATTGTAGCTTATAGAAGAAATTAATGTTGCATCTTTTACTATTCTTGGATCTGCAGTCATAATTCCATCAACATCTGTATATATTTCTATTTTTTCTGCTTTTAAAGCTTCTCCTAATATACAAGCAGATGTATCACTACCACCTCTACCAAGTGTAGTAAAGTACCCATCTTCTGTTACTCCTTGAAAGCCAGTTACTACTGGAACCTTTCCTAATTCTATTAACTTCAAAATATATTTCACATTTGTATAAATTGGTTCTGCTTCTGAAAATTTTTCATTAGTTATGATACCTGCCTGCCCACCAGTAAGTGGAATTGCTTCTATACCTTCATTTATTAATGAATTACTCATTATAACTGAACTTATTAATTCTCCACAGCACATAAGCATATCTGTAGCTTGTAGGTTATTCTTCTTAAAATTAATATCTACTAAAGACAGTAATGTATCCGTTGAATAAGGATCTCCCGTTCTACCCATAGCTGATACTACTACAACAGGAGAAAAGCCATTTTTTAATGCTTCTCTTACTTTAGAAACTACCTTCCTCCTTCTATCTTCCGTAGAAACTGAAGTTCCTCCGAACTTTTGTATAACTATTTTCAAGCAATAACCTCCCTAAGTTTATGCTCTTGCTCTTTTTATCTTATTTTTATCAGCTGAAACTACAATTACGTTAGTTCCAATTTTAGTAATATAATTCCATGGAATTTCAACATACTCTCTATTACCAAAAAAGCCAAATTTACTTCCAGCAACAGCAGCCACTATAAATTGTAAACTTCCATTTTCATCAATTATAAAATCTAATGCTTGTTGAGTATCATATTTTTCTGCTTCTTCTGTATTAAATATTTCATATCTCTCTAAATCACTTAAGAGCCTATATCTTGATTCCTTTTTCACTTCTTCTTCATAAAAGCTATCTCTTTTTCTATCATCTTTAAACATAAGAACACCTCCATACCATCTTATGTAAATCTTATGATAGAAATACATTATTTATTACATATAAATTAAAGTCTTAAAGCTTCTTTATTTATAGAATTATCATATGCTTTTATAGCAGGCTCTATAATTTGATTTAACTTTTCATAATCTATATCTTGACCTACATAAGCTGAGCTTATTATACCTGGTTTAAAGCATGTATCTAATACATAATTTATGTCTTCATTATTTATATTGTTAATTTTATTTATAACTTCTTCTTGAGTTTTAATTTTATTTTGTAATAACATATTTTTAGCATTGGAAAACATTCTTGATGAAGTACTTTCAAGGCCTAATATATAATTAGCTTTAATTTTTTCTTTATTTATTTCAAGTAGTTCATTAGAAATTCCTTCTTTAACAAATTTTTTCAACTCTTTATTTATAACATCTAAAGCTTTTTCTGCTGACTGTTTACTTACACCTGTATAAATATTATTTATTCCAACACCTAAGTATGGATGCCCATATGAATATATAGTATAACAAAGTCCTAGTTCTTCTCTTACTTTTTGAAATAAAATTGATGAAGCACCACCACCAAAAACATTATTAAGTAGTACTAAAGAATAAGCTTTTTCATGTGCATAAGGTAATCCCTTTAGAGATAAATTTATATGAACTTGTTCAATTTGTTTATTAGTATATTTACTATTATTAAGTAAAATTGGGGTTTCATATGTTGGTATATAATCCTTATCCCCTTCCCAATTTTCAAAGTTTTCTTGAAGAATTTTCATTAATTCTTTTTCATCAAATTTACCACATACAGAAATTACTGAATTATAAGGTGTGTAATGAGACTTTACAAATTTTTTAATTTTATTACTATTAAAAGATTTAATATTATCAATAGTCCCTAATATAGGATATGATAATGGATTATCTCCAAATATAGCCTTTGCCTGATTGTTATCTAACACATCTTCTGGCATATCTTCACTCATATTTATTTCTTCAATTACTACACCTTGCTCTTTTGCTATTTCTTCATCATCAAACTTAGAATTTATAAGCATATCTGCTAGTATTTCTATAGATAAATCTAAATGAGTATTTAAAGCTTTTATATAATAGCAAGTAGCTTCCTTACTAGTATATGCATTAATTTGCCCACCTACATTTTCTATCTGCTGCACTATTTCCTTTGAATTTCTTTTATCTGTTCCTTTAAAAAACATATGCTCAATAAAGTGTGATATTCCATTTTCTGATAAATCTTCATTTCTAGAACCATTTTGTACCATAACTCCAACACTTATAGAATTAACATGATCTATATATTCAGTGACAACTCTCAAACCATTTTTTAACTTATAAACATTATACATAATTTCTCCTTCTATTTTTTAATATACTATATTAGTATTATTCTAATTTAATAATTAGTTATGTAGATATATTAAAAATTTTATCATATAAAGAAAAAAAGGCAATAAATTGCCCTTTACTAATATTTATTATTCTTCTTTTTTCTCTTCAGAACTATCTATTAAAGCATCTTTTCTTGAAAGATTAATTCTTCCTTGATTATCTATTTCAGTTACCTTAACTAATATTTCGTCTCCAACTGAAACAACATCTTCAACCTTATTAACTCTTGCTTTGTCTAGCTTAGATATATGACATAATCCTTCTTTATTTGGAAGTATTTCAACAAAGGCACCAAAAGTAGCAATTTTCGTAACCTTACCTAAGTAAACTTCTCCAGCTTTAACTTCTTTAGTTAGTCCTTCGATAATTGATATTGCTTTTTTTACACCTTCATGGTCTGGGGAAGAAACGAATACTGTTCCATCTTCTTTAATATCTATTTTAACTCCAGTTTCTTCTATTATCTTATTTATTACTTTACCTCCAGCACCAATTATATCTCTTATCTTTTCAGTATCTACAGTTATTATAGATGTCTTAGGTGCATATTTAGATACTTCTGTTCTAGCTTCTGGAATACAAGCTTCAATCTTATCTAAAATTTCTAATCTAGCTTTTCTTGCTCCTATTATTGCATCTTCTATTACTTTAAAGCTAAGTCCTTTAATTTTAGTATCTACTTGTATTGATGTAATACCTTCCACAGTACCAGCAACTTTAAAGTCCATATCAGCAAAGAAATCTTCAATACCTTGAATATCCGTTAAAACTTCTTCTCTTGATAAATCTTCTGAAGTTATAAGACCCATAGCTATTCCTGCAGCTGGTCTCTTTAATGGTACACCAGCATCTAATAAAGCTAAAGTACTTCCACATACAGATGCTTGAGATGTTGACCCATTAGAGCTCAATACTTCTGAAACTAATCTAATTGTATATGGGAATTCTTCTTCTGAAGGTATTAATGGTTCTAAAGCTCTTTCAGCTAAAGCACCATGACCTATTTCTCTTCTTCCTGGTCCTCTTAAAGGTTTAACTTCACCAACTGAGTATCCTGGGAAATTGTAGTGATGCATATATCTTTTAGATTCTTCTTCTCCGATACCATCTATTATTTGGATATCACCAACAGCACCTAAAGTAGCAACAGTCATAACTTGAGTTAATCCTCTAGTAAATAAACCTGTTCCATGAGTTCTTGGTAAAATTCCAACTTCACATGATATAGGTCTAATTTCATCAAAAGCTCTCTCATCTGGTCTTCTATGGTGATTTAAAAGCATATCTCTTACAACTTCTTTTTGTAGTCCATATATTATTTCCTTAATATCACCTAAATTCTCTGGATACTTTTCTTCAAATTCTGCATAAACTTTTTCATTAACTTCGTCCATAGCAGCATTTCTTTCATCCTTATCAGTAATCCACATAGCTTCTTTAATCATGTTGCCAGCAAATTCTTTAATTTCTACTTCTAACTCTTTACTAGGCTTATACAATTCTGGCACTTGCTTTTCTTTACCGAATTTAGCCATTGCTTCTTCTTGGAATTTAATTATCTCTTGACAGCTATCAAAACCAAATTTAATAGCATTAAGCATTACATCTTCTGGTATTTCTTTACCACCTGCTTCAATCATCATAACTCTTTCATTTGTAGCACAAACAGTTAATTGAAGGGTGCTTTCTTCTCTTTCTTTAGATGTTGGATTTAAAATGAAGTTTCCATCGATTAGCCCTACCTGTACTGCTGCAACAGGTGTTGTAAATGGTATGCTTGATAAACATAAAGATAATGACGCTGCATTAATTGCTAGAATTTCTGGTAAATTATCTTTTTCAACTGATACTACTGTACAAACTACTTGCACATCATTTCTATATCCCTTTGGAAATAAAGGTCTTAATGGTCTATCTACTGCTCTTCCAAATAATATAGCATTTTCTGAAGGTCTTCCCTCTCTTTTTATAAATCCACCTGGTATTTTCCCTACAGAATATAGTCTTTCCTCATATTCTACACTTAATGGGAAAAAGTCTATTCCCTCTCTTGGTTTTTCTGAAGCATTTACATTAGTTAAAATTACTGTGTCACCATAGCTAATAAAGGCTGCTATATTTGATAACATTCCAATATTACCAAATTCCAACTTAAGTTCCCTGCCTGCTACAGTGGTTTTCATTACATTGTTCATTTTGTAACCTCCCTTCAAGGTTCATGTCTTATCATTTAAAAATGTTAAAATAATAGAGCGGCTTAAAAACCGCTCTAAAGACTATCTTCTTAAGCCTAATTTTTTGATTATAGCTCTGTATCTTTCGATATCTTGTTCAGCTAAGTAGTTTAGAAGACCTCTTCTTCTACCAACCATCATTAAAAGACCTCTTCTTGAGTGGTGGTCTTTCTTGTGCATCTTTAAGTGATCAGTTAAAGAATTAATTCTTTCTGTTAATAAAGCTATTTGCACTTCTGGTGATCCAGTATCTCCTTCATGTCTTCCATGTTCTTTAATTATTTCTTGCTTTTTTATTGCGTCCATTACTCGCACCTCCGTATAATTATCCCCTAAATCCATGAAATGAGATAGCACCCTCAAATCTTAGGTTTAGGTTCTTCCTTGATATTATAACAAATCATATTATTATTGTAAATTATAAATTTATAATAATTAAATTATTATATCTTTACTCATTGCAAAATCTTCATCTTTTTTGATTTGATCAACAAGTTTATCTACTGAGTCAAATTTCATTTCTCCTCTAATCTTTTCAATAAAATATACTTTAAGTTCTTCATCATAAATCATTTTATCAAAATTTAATATAAAAGTTTCTATGGTTAATTCTTTCCCATTTACTGTTGGATTATTCCCTACTGAAGTAATGCCTTTAAAAACTCTATCTTTATATTTAACATTAGTATAGTATACCCCCTTACCTGGGATTACCATCTTTTCGTTAAATTCTAAATTTGCTGTAGGAAATCCTATTCTTCTTCCAATATGCCTTCCATGAATAACTTTTCCTTTAATAGAATATGGCTTTGATAACATATTAGTAGCTTCCTTTACTTCACCTTCTAAAATGCAATTTCTTATTCTAGTACTACTTATTGCATTGCCTTTATATGTATATGGATCCATAATATACAATTCATATCCATACTTCTTTTGAAGATTTTTTAATACGTCTACATTTCCAAGATTTTTATGTCCAAACCTAAAATTAAATCCTACAACTATTCCTTTTACATTATAATCTTCACAAAGTAATTTAATAAAATTTTCAGCTTCCATTGACATAAATTCTTTTGTAAAACTTCTAAGTACTACTATATCTACATTTTCTTCCTCTAAATACTCAAGCTTTGTGTCTAAATCCATAATTAGCTTAGGTACACTGTCAGGCTTAACTATTGTTTTAGGATGATTCTTATAAGTGAAAACCATACTTTTACCATTCTTTTCTCTAGCCACTTCAACTGTTTTTCTTACAAGGGATAAATGTCCATAATGAAGTCCATCAAAACTACCTAATGCAACATAGTTGTCACTTTCTTTATTATCCATAATAATATCATCTATTACTATCATATCCTGCTCCCCTAATTAATTAACAATTTTTCTATCTTAAAGCCTTGATGATTAGCTCTTCCAAGTCCTATAAATATTCCATCCTCATCATAGACTCTATATAGTTTTTCTAGCTTAAAATCTTCTTTTGTAAACCTTCTATCAAAAACTCTAACTCCATTAATTAAAAGTTTTGAATATTTGTTTATAACAACTAATTTATCATAAGCATCTAAAGCATCTTCTATACTTATTATATAATCCTTTATGTTTTCCGAATTAATATCTTTAATATTAATCGATTCTTCTTCAGTAAATTTAGAAGTTTGAGTTCTTTTTAGTTTTGTCATAGCAGCTCCAACCTCTAAGTAATTACCTATATCATAACAAAGACTTCTAATATATGTTCCTTTAGAACATGTTACTTTCATGCTTACATATGGATTATTTATTTTAACATCTTCTATATTAATTATTTTTATAGGCCTTCCTTCTCTTTCAACTTCAATTCCTTGCCTTGCAAGTTCATATAATCTTACGCCATTTTGTTTTAAAGCTGAATACATAGGTGGGATTTGGTTATATTCTCCTATAAATGAATTAATGGCAAGAAGTATATTTTCATTAGTTAAACTGGATGGGTCTAATTCTTCAATAATATCGCCTTCCAAATCATAAGTTGTAGTTTTAATTCCAAGTTTAAATTCTACTTCATAGACTTTATCACATTTCATAATATAGTCTATAATCTTAGTAGCTTTTCCTATACATACCGGAAGAACTCCTGAAGCTTCTGGATCTAATGTACCTGTATGTCCAACCTTCTTAGTATTAGCAATTTTTTTTATTATTCTCACTACATCAAAAGAAGTCATACCAGTGTTTTTAAAAATATTAATTACTCCATCCATTATAACAACTCTTTCTTAATTTCATCTAAAATTTTATCCTTAGCTTCTTCTAAAGTAACTCCATTAAATTTTATTCCAGCTGCTTTAGAATGACCCCCTCCACCAAATTTTTCTGCTATTTTTCTAACATCAAAATCAGTTTTAGATCTTAAGCTTGCTTTAGCGCCAGTATCAGTTTCTTTTACTAAAACAGCCACTTCTACACCTTTTATTTGTAAGCCAAAAGATATTATATCTGATGTATCACCAATTTCTATTCCAAGCTCTTCTCCATAGGATAATGGTATCATAATTAAAGAAACCTTTCTATCCAATAGAAGCTCCATATTATTAATAGATTTTCCTATTAATCTTATCTTTTCAAAACTATTATTATCAAAAAGGCTTTGATATATATAAGTATTGTTTACACCAACTTCTTTTAATATTGACGCAATTCTATGTGTTCTTGAAGTTACATTTGAATGTCTAAAGCCACCTGTATCTGTTACTAGTGAAGTATAAAGACAAGTTCCTATTTCATTTATTTCTTTATTTTGGGTTTTAAAATTTACCCCTAATATTTCTAGTAATTCAAAAATAATTTCAGCAGTAGCTGCTGCATTTGTATCAACATAATTATAATCACCATATTTATTATTGGATAAATGATGATCTATATTTATTATAGTTTTATTGAAATTTTCAAGATCGGCAGATATACGTTCAAAATTTCCGCAATCTACAACAATTACTATGTCAGTGTCTTCAGTTGGTACAGTAACTAAACCATTTCCTTCATTAGAAGACTTTAAGAATTGTAGATTGTCTGAAATAATGTCGTTTGAAATTAAATAAGCATTTTTATTTAGATATTTTAATCCATTTAATAGTGCAAGTGCACTACCTACTGCATCACCATCTGGTGATACATGATAGGTAATGCCTACTTTATTACTATTTGATATTATTTTACTAATATCAGATAATGTATTCATTATTTATCCTTAACTTTATCTATAAGTTCTTCTATTCTCATACTATAACTTATAGAATCATCTAATTCAAAAATAATTTGAGGAGTATTTCTTAAATTCATTCTTTGACCTACTTCTCTTCTAACATATCCACTTGCACTCTTTAATGCTGCAAAGGTTTCATTTTTTTCTTCTTCATTTTTACCAAATATACTTACAAATACCTTTGCATATCTTAAATCCTTACTAACCTTAACTGATGTAATAGACACCATAGCAGTCATTCTTGGATCTTTTATTTCATCTCTTATAATTATACTTATTTCTCTTTTAACTTCTTCGTTAATTCTTCCGCCTCTATAATTAGCCATTTAAAATCACCTCTTTAATTAAAGCTGCTTTCTTTCAGTTGCTTGCATAGTAAATGATTCTATTATATCTCCTTCTTTTAAGTCATTAAATCTTTCAACACTTAGACCACATTCATATCCTGCATTAACTTCTTTTGCATCATCTTTAAATCTCTTTAATGATGCTAATGTAGATTCAAATATTACTATTCCATCTCTAATAACTCTAACTTCAGAATTTCTTATAATTTTACCATCTAAAACATAGCATCCTGCAATTGTTCCAACACTAGAAATTTTGTAAACCATTCTAACTTCAGCTTTACCATTAATAACTTCTTTATACTCTGGATCAAGCATTCCAATCATTGCTGATTTAACATCCTCTATAGCATCATATATAATTCTATAAGTTTTAATATCTACGCCTTCTTTATCTGCAATTGAAGAAGCATTTGAATCCGGTCTTACATTAAATCCAATTAATAGGGCATTTGATGCTGTAGCAAGTGTAACATCTGTTTCAGTAATTGCACCTACACCACCATGAATAACTCTAACTTTTACATCATCAGTAGATAATTTTTCTAAAGATTGCTTTATAGCTTGAACTGAACCTTGTACATCAGCTTTTACAATTATGCCAAGTTCTTTAACAGTTCCTTCTTGAATTTGGCTATATAAATCTTCAAGTGAAACTCTATTTGCTGAATGGAAACTTTCATCTTTAAGTTTTTGCTTTCTAATTTCAGCCATATTTCTAGCTGTCTTTTCATCCTTAACAACAGCAAATCTATCTCCAGCTGATGGAACTTCTGAAAGCCCTAAAATCTCTACTGGTATTGATGGACCAGCATTTTTAATTGACTTTCCTTTATCATCAAACATAGCTCTTATTCTACCATAAGTAGAACCTACTAAAATTGAATCTCCAACATGAAGTGTACCATTTTGAATAAGTAAAGTTGCAACTGCACCTCTTCCTTTATCAAGTTTAGCTTCAATTACAGTTCCTTTTGCTTTTCTCTTAGGATCTGCTTTTAATTCTGCCATTTCAGCTGTTAATAAAACCATTTCTAGTAATTGTTCTATATTTTCTCCTGTTTTAGCTGATACAGGAACACAAATAGTATCTCCACCCCAGTCTTCAGCTACTAATTCATATTCAGTTAATTCTTGCTTAACTCTATCAATATTTGCTCCTGGTCTATCTATTTTATTTATAGCAACTATCATAGGAACTTCAGCAGCTTTACAGTGACTTATAGCTTCTTTAGTTTGTGGCATTATTCCGTCATCTGCTGCAACTACTAAAATAACTACATCTGTAACTTGTGCTCCTCTTGCTCTCATAGCAGTAAATGCTTCGTGACCTGGAGTATCTAAGAATGTTAGTTTTTCTCCATTTAAGTTTACAGTATAAGCACCTATATGTTGAGTAATGCCACCAGCTTCTTGTGCAGTAACATTTGCTTTTCTAATTGAATCTAAAAGTGATGTTTTACCATGGTCAACGTGACCCATAACTGTAACTATAGGAGGTCTCTTAACTAGATTTTCTTCTATTACTTCTTCATCTTCTACCACTTCTAATTCTTCTTTTTCTTCTTTTTTAACTACTAAGCACTCATATTTTTCACATACTTTTTCAGCTGTAGCAAAATCTATTTCTTGATTTATACCTGCCATTACTCCTGTGAATATAAGAGTTTTTATAACGTCAGCAGTAGGTTTACCTATTTTTTCTGCTAATTCTTTAACAGTTATAGTTTCTCCAATTTCAACTACTCCTGATCCACCTTCACCAATTGCATCTGAAACATCATCATTTTTCTTTTTCTTCTTCTTTTTAGCTTGATTGTTAACTTCTTCAGATAATATTTCTTCATATTCGTCAACTATTGTCTTTTCACTATCCTTAGCTGTTTCTCCAAGCAGTTCTTTAATTAACTCTGCATCTTCATCCTCTATTACGCTCATATGATTTTTTACATCAACGCTAAATTCATTCATTAATAGTTCTATAAGTTCTTTTGAGCTTATGTTAAGTTCTTTTGCCAATTCATATACTCTGATTTTTGACAATAAAATCACCCCCGGTTAAATTTTTGTACTTTGTTCTTCATAAAGTGTATAAAGTTTATTAGCTATATTTTTATCAGTAATAGCTAATATTTTAACCTCTTCTCTTCCAATTGAAGATCCTAACTCTTCTTTTGAGAAATCTTCTATAAACACTATATTTTTTGTTAAACAATGATTTTTAAATTTCTTTTTTGTACTATTTGAAGCATCATTAGATATTATAAATAAGAAAATATTTTTTCTATTTCTTTCTTCATCACATTTGCTATAGCCTTCAATTACACTTCCTGATCTTTTTGCTAAACCAAGAAAATTAAAAAACTTACTCATTTATTTCTTTCCTTAATCTATCGTATATTTCATTATCTATAGCTGTGTCTAAATTTCTTGAAAGTCTTTTAGTTTTAAAGGCCTTTTCTAAGCATTCTATATCCTTACATATATAAGCTCCTCTTCCAGACTTTTTCCCAGTTAAATCAACGGAAACTTCTCCCTCTGGACTTTTAACTATTCTAATAAGTTCCTTTTTGGGTTTCATTTCCATACATCCTGTACACATTCTTAAAGGAATTTTCTTTACTTTCATAAAAAAATCCTCCCTTATTCTAAGATTTCTATTTCTTCATTTAAATCATCTAATTCTTCTTTTTTCAAAGCTTCTGCTTGTGATTTGCTTTTTATATCTATCTTCCAGTTAGTTAATTTTGCTGCAAGTCTCACATTTTGACCTTCTTTACCTATTGCAAGTGATAGTTGATTATCATCTACAACAACTTTAGCAGATTTATTTTCCTCAGAAACTACAACTTCTAAAACTTTTGCAGGACTTAAAGAAGCTGCTATAAATTCTTCTGGATTTTTGCTCCATTTAATTATATCTATTTTTTCGCCTTTAAGTTCATTTACAATGTTTTGTACTCTTATTCCTTTAGGTCCTACACAAGCCCCCATTGGATCAACATTTTCATCATTTGAGTAAACAGCTATTTTGCTTCTTGAACCAGCTTCTCTAGAAATACTCTTAATTTCAACTATTCCTTCATAAATTTCAGGTACCTCTAATTCAAATAATCTTTTTACTAATCCTGGATGAGTTCTAGAAACTAAAATTTGAGCACCTTTTGATCCATTTTTAACTTCTACAACATATAGTTTTATTTTTTCATTAAACTTGTATTCTTCTCTTGGAATTTGTTCGTTTGGTCCAATAGATGTTTCTATTCTACCAAGATTAACAAAAACATTTCCCTTATCTTTTCTAAGAACTGTTCCTGTTATAATATCATATTCCAATTCCTTATATTCAGAATATACTATATTTCTTTCTGCTTCTCTTATTCTTTGAGTAACTACTCCCTTTGCAAGTTGTGCTGCAACTCTACCAAAGTTTTTAGGAGTAACTTCTAAATCTACTATATCATCAAGATCATATCTTGGACTTATCTCTTTAGCTTCTTCTATACTTATTTCAGTTACATAATCATATACATCTTCAACTACTACTTTTTGAGCGTATACATGTATTTCTCCTGTTTCTCTATTTATGCTTACTTTTACATTTTGTGCAGAAGTAGTTGGGCTTGCATAATTCTTCTTATAAGCTGCAACTAATGCATCTTCTATAGTAGTAAAAATTAAATCTTCGCTAATCCCCTTATCTTTTACAATTTCTTTAAGAGCAACTATAAACTCTTGGTTCATATTAATTTCCTCCTTATTATATTTCCCCTTCTAAATTTGCTGTCTTTATTTTATCCTTTGGAATAGTAAATAATTTTTCTGTTTCATATTCAACTACAACTGAATCTTCATTTACTTCCCTTAATATACCTTTTACATTTTTTTTACCTTCAAATGACTTTGTAAATCTAATAAGAACTTCTTTTCCTATTTGCTTTTTATAATGATCATCGGTAAATAATCCTCTATTCAAACCTGGAGATGATACTTCAAGAAAATATGCAACTGGAATAGGATCCTCTTCATCCATTATATCGCTTACTCTTCTTGATAACTTTTCACAATCTGTCAAAGTTATTCCACCATCTTTATCAATATATATTCTTAAATAATATTCTCCATTCTCTTTTACATACTCAATGTGATAAATTTCATAATTTAATTCTTCTGCTACAGGTCTTACTAATTGATAAATTTTTTCTAATAATGCATCAACTTTCATATTAACCTCCTTTATATTCAATTTTATAAAGCTTTACTAGCTTAGCACTCTATAAAAAAAGCAACTAAATGGTAGTTGCAATTAAATAGAAAGAGCGGGCATTTTCACTCCCACTCACATTTTCAGCTATTAGTAAATTACTTCTTTTTTATCCTAACACAATTTCCTAATTAATACAAGGGGGTAGACAGCAATTTATTAATCCCATTATATTTATTACTTCCCTTATATATAATTATTATACTTGTTTAAAATAAAGATAATTGATTTGTTTCTGACATTCCTTCAAGACATCCATGATTACTTAATGTTTCTATTACTGTTTTTGAAACTTTTGATCTAAGTCTTAAATCTTCTTTAGATATAAATTCTCCATTTTTTCTTGCCTCAACAATACTCTTTGCTGCATTTTCACCTACACCTTGAAGTGCACTAATAGGTGGTCTAATACCGTCTTCTTCTATTGTAAATTTTGTAGCTTCAGAAATATATAAATCAACTTTCTTAAAATTAAGACCTCTTGCATAAAGCTCATATGAAAGTTCTAGCACTGTAATTAAGCCTTTATCTTTTGCTGTTACTTTATTGCCTAATGCATAAAGTTCATCTAATTTTGCTTTTATAGCACCAGCCCCCTTACATATTAGGTCTGCATCAAAGTCATCAGCTCTAACAGTAAAATATGTTGCATAATATGCTTCTGGATAATAAACTTTAAAATAAGCTATTCTAACAGCCATCATTACATATGCAACTGCATGGCCTTTAGGGAACATATATTTTATTCTTTTACAAGACTCAATGTACCAATCTGGAACGTTATTTTCTTTCATTGTTTTTTCAAATTCTTCAGTTAAACCCTTACCTTTTCTTACACTTTCCATTATTGTAAAAGCCATCTTAGGCGGTACACCAGCATACATTAAGTAAACCATAATATCGTCTCTTGTAGAAATACAATCTTTTAATGTAGTATAACCTTCCTTTATAAAATACTGTGCATTATTAAGCCAAACATCTGTACCATGTGAAAGCCCAGAAATTCTAACTAAATCTGCAAAGCTTTTTGGCTGCGTATCCACTAACATCCCTCTAACAAACTTAGTACCAAACTCAGGAAGACCATAACTACCAACTTCACATCCAAGTTCTTCTTTAGTTACACCTAAAGCATCTGGAGAGGTAAATAAAGAAATAACTTTTTTATCATTTAAAGGTATAGTTTTTGGGTCTACACCAGTTAAATCTTGAAGCATCCTAATCATGGTAGGATCGTCGTGTCCTAGTATATCTAGTTTTAACAGTCTACCAGATATTGAATGGTAATCAAAATGTGTAGTAGTTACATCAGATGTAGGATCATCTGCTGGTCTTTGAATAGGTGTAAAATTAAAAATTTCGTTATCACTTGGAACAACCATAATTCCACCTGGATGCTGACCAGTAGTTCTTTTAATACCTGTACATCCAATAGTTAATCTTTCTATCTCAGCACTTGTAGCTCTAATTCCTCTTTCATCTAAATACTTTCTTACATATCCATAAGCTGTCTTTTCAGCTATAGTACCTATAGTTCCAGCTTTAAATACATATCCCTTACCAAATAAAACTTCTGTATATTTATGTATTTCACCTTGGTTATCTCCAGAGAAATTAAGGTCTATATCAGGTTCCTTATCACCTTCAAAACCTAAGAAGGTTTCAAATGGAATATCATGACCATCTTTAATATATTGTGCTCCACATTTTGGGCAATTCTTATCTTCTAAATCTGCTCCAGAACTAACAGAACCATCTAAAAAGAATTCTGAATTCTTACAATTAGGACAAACATAATGTGGTGGAAGTCCATTAACTTCAGTTATGTTTGACATTGTGGCAACAAAGGAAGATCCAACAGAGCCTCTTGAACCAACTAAGTATCCATCTGCTAATGATTTAGCAACTAATTTTTGTGCAATTAAATAAAGCACTGCGTATCCATTATTAATAATAGAATTTAATTCTTTATCAAGTCTTTTTTGAACTATTTCAGGTAATGGATCTCCATATATTGAATGGACCTTCTTCATGGTCATTTCTCTAATCTCATCATCAGCACCTTCAATCTTAGGTGGATAAGTTTCATCTGGAATTGGTTTTAATACCTCAATAGAATCTGCTATAATTCCAGGGTTAGTTACAACAACTTCCTTTGCCACTTCTTGACCTAGATAAGAAAACTCTTTAAGCATTTCCTCTGTAGTTTTTAAATAAAGAGGAGGCTGATTATCACAATCCGAAAATCCTTGTCCTGCCATTATTATTCTTCTAAAAAATTCATCTTGTGGATCTAAGAAATGTACATCTCCTGTTGCTACTACTATTTTATTAAGTTCTTTTCCTAATTTATATATCTTTTCGTTTAAAGATCTAAGTTCATTTTCGTCTTTAACATTTCCTTTTTCTATTAAATAGCTATTATTTGCAATTGGTTGAATTTCTAAATAATCATAAAAACTCATTATTTCTTTAATTTCTTCATCAGATTTTCCATCTAATACAGCTCTATAAACTTCTCCACCTTCACAAGCAGATCCTATAACAAGTCCTTCTCTCATTTCCATAAGTCTACTTTTTCTAGTTCTCGGATGCTTATGGAAATTATCAAGATGAGCTTCTGAAATTAACTTATATAAATTTTTCATTCCTTTTTGAGTTTTAGCAAAAATAATTATATGGAATGTTTTTTCCTTTTTAATATCCATTTTTTGAAGGAATTCTTTATTTAACTCTTCAATATTGTTTATATTTAGTTCTTCAATCATTTTTTTAATTGAAATCAAAAAAATCTCTGCTGTAGCTTTAGCATCATCAACTGCTCTATGATGATTTTCAAGTGATACACCTAAGTGTTTAGCAACTAAATTTAGCTTAACCCTTTTTAAATCCGGATACAAAAATCTTGCTAATGGTACTGTATCTACAATTGTTGATGTAAATTCTAAACCTAAATCATTGCAATTTTTCTTTATAAATCCTGTATCAAAGGCTGCATTATGAGCAACTACTGCACAACCATCAATAAATTTCATAAACTTAGGTAATACTACTTCAATTGGATCTGCATCTTTTACCATTTCATCAGTTATACTAGTCAATTCTGTTATTTTATATGGTATTCTACATTTTGGATAAACAAATTCACTAAAAGTATCTATTATCTCCTTATTTCGAATTTTTACAGCTCCAATTTCTATAATTTTATCATTATAAGATGAAAAACCAGTAGTTTCAATATCAAATACTATAAATGTATCATTAAAATCTTCACCTTTATCATTAATAGCTATAGGAATACCATCATTAACTAAATATCCTTCTACTCCATATAACACCTTAATTTTATTTTTCTTTGCAGCTATTTGTGCATCTGGGAAAGCCTGAACCACACCATGATCTGTAATAGCAATTGCTTTATGTCCCCATTTGGCAGCTCTTTCAATTATTTTAGTTGCAGAAGCAACACCATCCATTGCGCTCATTGTAGTATGGCAATGAAGCTCCACTCTCTTTTCTTCTGCTCCATCCATCCTTTCAATTTTGCTCATTCTTAGTATATCTCTTCCCATTATAACTACTTCTCTAGCATAGGTGTCATAAACCGCTTCTCCTCTTACCTTGCAATACAATCCTTTTTTTACAGCATCTAACACTTCTTCTGTTTCTTGTGGTTTTAAAAAGCATTTTACTGTAATAGAACTTGTATAATCAGTAATAAAGAAAGTAAGAATAGTTTTACCTGTTTTAGTTTCTATTATATCAGTTTTAAATACTTCACCAATTATTGCAACAATACCTGATGTTTCATCAATTTCATTAATTGATATAGCTTCCTGACTTATTGATCTTCCTAAAATACTATTTTCACTTTTTGCTTCTCTCTTAAATTCACGTTTCTCATAAGTTTTCTTAGGCTTTTGACCTTTATTATCATCAGTTTTTTCATTTTTATGAGTAACTTCCTTTGACACTGTTCTTCCACTAAATATTTCTTTTAATACTTCTCTTTCTTGTTCTATTTTTTCTTCATAATTAATTTTTATTTCTAAAGTACTATCATAATCTAAATTAACCTTTGTCTTTAGTCCAAAAACACTTTCTATATTTAAAGCAATTTGTTTTGGTACACCTTTAGTATTTAAATGCTCATTTATCTTTTCATATCCACTAGTTATAGTAATAGTATTACCATCTATTTTCTTTATTCCCTTAGTTAAAACTGCTTTTGATAATGGAACTTTTTTTAAAATATTTCCTATAACTTCAAGCCAATGTTTTTCAACAACCTCTTCTATACTTAAGGAAGAAATATCTCTATAAAAGAGGACTTCAATATTAACATCTATATTTAAAGCTTTTTTAATAGCTTTTTTTACTTTATCTTCTTCTTCGTTATTTAATCCATCTTTACCCCTAAGGACAACTTTAAGAATATTACTTTTTTTAAAAAATTGAAATTTTATAATATTGATTTCTTTATCTTCTAAAGAATCCTCTTTGTTAATTTCTTTCTTTATAAGCTTTAAAGCATTTTCACTCAATGAAGCACCCCCTTCTAAGCATATATAATAAGAAATTGACAATGTAAAATGACTATTAAGTATTATATCACCTTAATTATTCATTATTCATTGTCAATTAATCCCATTACATGTTTTCTATTTCTTTCATTAACTCTTCTACTAAGTCTTCTTCTTTTACTTTTCTAACTATTAAGCCTTTTTTAAATATTAAGCCTTCGCCATTTCCTCCAGCAATTCCAATATCAGCTTCTCTTGCTTCTCCTGGTCCATTAACTGCACATCCCATAACAGCAACCTTAATATTCTTATTTATTTTTTCTAATCTGCTCTCTACTTCTTGGGCTATTTTTATTAAATTTATTTGAGTTCTTCCACAAGTAGGACAAGATATAAATTGTAATCCACTCTTTCTAAGTTTTAAGGCTTTTAATATTTCTTTAGCAACTCTTATTTCTTCTATTGGATCACTTGTTAAGGAAACTCTAACAGTATCTCCAATACCTTCTGCTAAAAGGGTTCCAAGTCCAATACTTGATTTAATAGTTCCTCTAAAAGGAGTTCCTGATTCTGTTACTCCTAAGTGTAATGGATAATCACAGCTTTCACTCATTAACCTATATGCATCTATCATCATAGTTACATCTGAAGATTTAATAGATACAACTATATCATAAAAATCTAGTTCTTCTAGTATCTTAACATGTTTTAAAGCTGATTCAACTAATCCTTTTGCTGTTGGCTTTCCATCTCTTTCTAATATTTCCTTTTCTAGAGAACCTGAATTAACACCAATTCTCATAGGAATATTTTTAGATTTAGCAGCTTCAACAACTATTTTAACTTTCTCTATATTACCAATATTACCTGGATTAATTCTTAATGCTGAAACACCATTTTCAATTGCTGCTAAAGCAAGCTTATAATCAAAATGTATATCTGCAACTACTGGAATTGGTGATTTTTCACAAATTTCCTTTAATGCTTCTGCAGCCTTTTTATCTGGAACTGCACATCTTATTATTTCACATCCAGCTTCATATAATGTATTAATTTGAGCTAATGTAGCTTCCACATCCCTAGTATCTGTATTTGTCATTGATTGGATTGATACAGGTGCATCGCCACCTACATAACAAGTTCCAACTTTAACTTTTCTTGTTTTTTTTCTTTCCATTTTATTTCATCTCCTATAATTGTATAGGGAATAGTACATCCTTTATAGTTACTACAATCATAAGTCCAAATAAAAGCATAAGTCCAACATAATTCATAACTCCAACAATTTTTTCTGGAACTTTTCTTCTAGTAATAAGCTCTATAATTAACAGCACTGTCCATCCTCCATCTAAAGCAGGGAATGGTAACATATTAAATACTGCTAAATTTATACTAATAAAGGCTATAAAGTACATAAGATTCCATATACCATTTTTTGCGGCTTCTCCAGACATTCTAATAATAGAAACAGGACCACCAACATCAGTTTTAAAGTTAACTTTGCCAGTAAGCATCATTTTAAGACTTTTATAAGTTTGATTTATTACAGCTACAGTTTCTTTAAAACTTTGTTTAAAACTTTGAACTATGCCTGGATTTTCTACTCTTTCAAATCCAAAGCCAATCATATACTTTTCCCTTCCATTTTCCTCTACTAACTTAGGAGTAACAACAATTTCTTTTTTCTCCCCATTTCTTTCTATTAAGAAATTGATTGGATTATCCTTAGCTAAATTAATACCAATAGTCAAGTCATCTGATGAAAATACTTTACTACCATTAACTTTTAAGAATTTATCTCCCTCTTTTAAACCAGCTTCTATAGCAGGCATATTTTCTATTAAACTATCTACCTTTGGCAAACTATATCCAAACTTATTTAAAAATACTGTAAAGATAATTATAGCTAGTAAGAAATTCATAAATGCACCTGCTATAACTACACTTATTCTTCTAAGAGGTGATTTTGAAGAAAAACTTCTTTCGTCATAAACAGCTTCCTCTTCCCCCATCATTTTAACATATCCACCAATAGGAAACAAACCAATTGAATATTTTGTTTCTTTTCCCTCAGTAGAAAATATCTTTGGACCCATACCTATTGCAAATTCTTCAACCTTTATTCCATTTACTTTTGCCATTATAAAATGTCCAAGTTCATGTACTATTATAAGTAAACTAAAACCTAATATAGCATAAATAATATACAACTTATTTTCCTCCTAACTCCATCTAGCTCTTATATATTTTCTAACATTATTATCTAAATGTATTATATTTTCTATTGTTATTTCTTTATTCTTTTCATCTTTAAACTCTTCTAATGCCTCTTCAATTATTTCAGGTATATCTAAGAATTTTATTTTCCTTTCTAATAATAAGGCAACAGCTTCTTCATTGGCACCATTTAATATACATGGAGCTAAACCACCTTCCTTACCAACTTCATAAGCAAGTTTTAAACATTTAAAGGTGTCTAAATCAGGCTTTTCAAAAGTTAAAGTACCAACTTCATAAAAATTAAGCTTCTTTGCAACTGCATTTTTTCTTTCTTTTTTATTTATTGCATATTGTATTGGTAGCTTCATATCAGGTGATCCTAATTGAGCTATAACACTAGCATCCTTATACTCAACCATTGAATGTATTATACTTTGTGGATGAACCACTACTTCTATATCTTCATAAGGACAATTAAATAAGAAATGTGCTTCTATAACTTCTAACCCCTTATTCATTAAAGTAGCAGAGTCTATTGATATTTTTTGACCCATGTTCCATTTTGGGTGCTTTAATGCATCTTCTACAGAAACATTCTTTAGAAATTCTATATTTTTTCCTCTAAATGGTCCACCAGAAGCTGTTAAAATAATTTTATTTACATCCTTTTCAGTATATCCATTCAAAGCTTGAAATATAGCACTATGTTCTGAATCAACAGGTAAAATATCTATGCCCATTTCCTTTGCTTTCTTCATAACTAACTCACCAGCAACTACTAGTGTTTCTTTGTTCGCTAAGGCTATGTCCTTTTTGGCTTCTATAGCTTTTAGTGTAGGTCTTAATCCTATCATTCCAACAACTGAAGTTACAACCATATCTATTTCTTTTAAAGATGCTATTTTTTCTAACCCTTCAATTCCTGAATAAACTGTTATATTCAAATTATTAGATAAACAATACTCCTTAACAGCTTTAGCACTTTGCTCATCCATCATGGCAACATATTTTGGATTAAATTCATTTATAATCCCTATTATTTTATTAACAGACGAATTAGCACTAATACCAATTAAATTTATCTCCTTATTAGAATTTCTAATTACATCCAAGGTTTGAGTCCCTATTGAGCCTGTAGCTCCTAAAATTGAAATGTTTTTCATGTTTTCCTCCTGTTTAACCTAATCTTTATAAATTAAGTCTTTTGCTATTATACTATAAATCGGACCTGCAATTATACCAATAAATCCAAACATATTTACACCTACGTAAATAGATACTATTACTATAATTGGATGAATATCAAGTTTACTACTTAAAAATTTAGCTTCTAAAATTTCTCTAGTAAATCTTTCTAATATATACAAAGAAATTAATCCAACTACTAACAAGTACCTCTTCATTATAATATTGTATATTATAATTGGTATAAAAACAATTGTTGTTCCCACAAAAGGAAGTATATCAAAAATTGCACATAAACTTCCAAGAAATAAACTATTAGGTATACCTAAAATTTTGAAGCCTATTGTAATAATTAAAGCACTAAATAATATAAGCTTTATTTCTATTTTAAATACATCTCGTAAGTTTTTACTCTTACTAATAATATTTACAACTAGATTTTCTGGAAAGACTTTGTTTATAACATTATATATTTTTTCCTTATCAATTAATATAAAAAAATTAATTACATTAGCTAAAAAATATGATATTACCCCATCTCCAGTAAATATAGCACTTTTCATTAACATATTACTATTAAAAAAGTTACCTATACTCTGTAATGTTTTATTTATATCTAAATTTAAAAACACCTTAATACTATTAATAAATGAATCTACAGTCACCATATTATTTCTATAAAATTTATAAAAAAACTCAAATAGTCTATTCCCAAAATAAAATAATATTATAAAAAAACTTAAATTAACCAATATAATGCTTATTATTGCTGAAAGTGATTTAGTAATATTACTTCTTAAAAGCAATTTATATATTGGATTAGTTATAAATACCAGAATTAACAATATAAAAAAAGGCTTAAAATAATTTTTTATTATTATGGTTATTATAGAAATAATAATAAAGATTATAAGTAAATTAATTATTTTCCCATAGGTATTATATAATTTCATAGCATTACTCCTTATTTTTTCATACTATGATTATATTAATTAAAATTATAATACATTACCTTTAAATTAATTATTACAATTTACTTAATTTAAAAATAATCATAAAATGAAAAAAGCTCCCCTTAGGAGCTTATAAAATACCTATTATATTAATTTTATATATTAATATGGAGCTGCTTTATATCAGCTCCACCAAGGGATAAATCTAAATACCTATAATAAATGTTAGGTAATAAAAAACTACTGCTGAATTAAATAATATAGAATCAAATCTATCTAAGATACCACCATGACCTGGTATTAAATTGCTGTAATCTTTAATTCCCACATATCTTTTAACTGATGAGGCAACTAAATCTCCAAATTGCCCCATAATTCCACATAAAGCTCCAATTAGAAAGAAGTGTATTATTTGAATCTCTGGTAAATAAGAAGATATTACAATTCCAAACACTCCACATCCTATTGTACTTCCTAAAAGTCCTCCTACAGCTCCAGCTATAGTTTTTTTAGGACTTACTTCAGGGCATAATTTCTTCTTCCCTAAGTATTTTCCAGAATAATATGCTAAAGTATCAGCTCCCCAAGAGCCTATAAATATAAGCCATACTAAAAAGTTACCACCTGTTTTATTATTAACAATAGGAATAAAACTAAATAGTACTCCTACATATAAAAACCCTAATAAGGTTATTGAAGCATCAATAAATGTATATTTTAAATTAATTACAGGTATTATTAATAAAATTATAGCAGCTAATACAAATATATATATCAAATTGCTAAAATCATTTCCTATTAAATAAAATACTGCTAAAACTATATATCCTATTACAGATATAGGGTTAAATTTTTTTACCTTTAAAGCATTATAAAATTCATATAATCCACATATTGATAGTAGGATTGTAAATCCCTTAAGCCAAACACCACCTAGTAAAATAAACACTATAAATGGTGCTATCATTGCCGCTCCTATATATCTACTATTTATTTTCATTTTTCCACCTCAATATTATACTCCACCATATCTTCTGTCTCTATTTTGATAATCGTAAATAGCTTGATGTAAGTGTTCTTTTTTGAAATCAGGCCAACAAACATTTGAATACCAAAACTCTGAATAAGCACATTGCCACAATAGGAAATTACTTATTCTTTGCTCTCCTGATGGTCTTATAATTAAATCTGGGTCTGGAATATCACTTGTATACAAATATTTTTGGAATACTTCTTCATTGATATCCTTTATATCTATATTACCTTTTTCTACTTCCTTTACAATAAGTTTTGTTGCTCTAATTATTTCATCTCTTCCACCATAATTAAAGGCAATATTAAGTACTATTCCTTTATTATTCTTTGTAACTTCAATAGCCTCTAATATTTCTTTTTGTGCATCTCCTGGAAGTTTATTTATATCTCCTAAGACTCTAATGACAACATCATTTTTATTTAGTTCAGCAAGTTCACTTCTTAAATACTCTACTAATAACTTCATTAGTGCAGAAACTTCATCATGAGGTCTTTTCCAGTTTTCAGTTGAGAAAGCATATAAAGTAAGATATTTTATTCCTAAAATATGAGCTTCTTTTATAACTCTTCTAATTGTCTCTACACCTGCTTTATGGCCCATTGTTCTTGGAAGCTTTCTTTGTTTAGCCCACCTGCCATTTCCATCCATAATTATAGCAATATGCTCAGGAATATTATTTTTATCTATAGCTATTTCAAACTTTTTATTTTTACTTTTACTAGTTTTAAAAACATTAAACATAATTCTATGTTCCTCCACCATTTTATATGGAAAAAACCTGCTTAATGGCAGGTTTTAAATTGACATAATCTCTTTCTCTTTTGCCGCAACTAAAGAATCAACTTCTTTAACATAGCCATCTATAATTTTTTGAACTTTTTCTTCTGAAGTTTTTAATTCATCTTCAGTTATGTCACCATCTTTTTTCAATGTTTTGATTTTATCATTAGCTTCTCTTCTTATAGATCTTAAAGCAACCTTTGCTTCTTCTCCAGTTTTCTTAACAACCTTAACTAGATTTTTTCTAGTTTCTTCTGTTAATTCTGGAACTACTAATCTAATAACACTTCCATCATTAGATGGATTAATTCCTAAATCTGATACTAATATAGCTTTCTCTATTTCTTTAATTAAGCTTTTTTCCCAAGGTGATATAACTAATACTCTTGGCTCTGGTGCTGAAATATTAGCTACTTGACTTAATGGGCATGGGCTTCCATAATAATCAATTTTAATTCTATCTAACATTGTTGGGTTAGCTCTACCAGCTCTTAAAGTTGATAAATCTGATTTAAGTACAGAAATAGTCTTTTTCATTTTTTCTTCTGCTTTTACTATAATATCTTTAATCATAATAACCTCCTATTTTTTAGATGAAACTAAAGTTCCTATTTTATCACCAGAAATAGCTCTTTTTATATTTCCTGGTTCATCTAATCCAAATACTAAGATTGGAATATTGTTATCCATACATAAAGATGTAGCTGTAGAATCCATAACTTGTAATCCTTGTTCAAGTACTTCTATATAAGTAAGAGTATCATATTTTTTAGCATCGTCATATTTATGTGGATCTTTGTCATAAACTCCATCTACTTTTTTAGCTAAAAGTATTACATCAGCTTCTATTTCAGCTGCTCTTAAAGCTGCTGTAGTATCAGTTGAGAAATATGGATTTCCTGTACCAGCTGCAAAAATAACAACTCTTCCCTTTTCTAAATGTCTTACAGCTCTTCTTCTTATAAATGGTTCTGCAATTTCTTTCATTTCTATAGCAGTTTGAACTCTAGTCATTACACCATTTTGTTCAAGTGAATCTTGTAGTGCTAATGCATTTATGCAAGTAGCAAGCATTCCCATATGATCAGCTTGTGATCTATCCATACCTTCTCCACTTCTACCTCTCCATATATTTCCGCCACCTACAACTAAACCTACTTCAACACCCATGTTTACTAGATCTTTTACTTCTAATGTTATTCTTTTTACAATATCAAAATCAAAACCGAATCCATTTTCTCCTGCTAATGCTTCCCCTGAAACCTTAAGTATAACTCTCTTATATTGACTTTTTTCCATTCTTAGTACCTCCATTCATATAAGTTGTTTCCTAAAAAAAGAGAACACAATATGTGTCCTCCTTTGTATTACTTACTCATCTTTGCTACTTCTTCAGCAAAGTTATCTTCAGCCTTTTCGATACCTTCTCCTCTTTCGAATCTTACAAACTTATTGATAGTTATAGGAGAACCAACTTCCTTGGATTTTTCTTGAAGGTATTTGCTTATGCTCTTATCGCCATCTTTTACCCATGCTTGATCTAAAAGACATACTTCTTTATAGTACTTTTGAATTCTTCCCATTACCATCTTTTCTACAATGTTTTCTGGTTTTCCTTCATTTAAAGCTTGAACTCTATAAATTTCTTTTTCTTTTTCTAATTCTTCTGTATCAACATCTTCTCTGCTTAAGAATGATGGATTAGCAGCTGCAACTTGCATACAAACATCTTTAGCTACTTCCTTTAATACAGCAGTGTTATCAGCTTCACAGTTTAATTCAACAACAACACCAATTCTTCCGCCACCGTGGATATAGCTTTCAACCACACCATTAGCAACATTGAATTTATCAAATCTTCTTACTGTCATGTTTTCGCCTAATTTAGCTATTAAAGCTGTAAGTGCTTCTGACACTGTGTTTTCAGCATCAAACTTTTCAGCAACAAATTCTTCTACGTTTTTAGCAGCAGTAACAGAAGCCATTTCTGCTAATCTAGTTGCAAAGTTAACAAATTCTTCATTAGCTGCAACGAAATCTGTTTCACAGTTTAATTCAACTATACCAGCTGATTTACCATCTTCTGATATGTAAGTTTTTACAATTCCTTCAGCAGCAATTCTTCCTGCTTTCTTAGCAGCAGCAGCAAGACCCTTTTCTCTTAATATTTCAATAGCTTTTTCCATATCTCCTTCAGATGCTGTTAAAGCTTTTTTGCAGTCCATCATTCCTGCGCCAGTTTTTTCTCTTAATTCTTTAACTGATTGAGCAGTTATCATAATGTTATTCCTCCTAACTTATTGTAAACCTTATAATCTAGGTTAAAAGGTAAATGAGATGTCTCACCTACCTTTTAAATATTATTACTCAGCTAATTGTTCGCCTTGTCTTCCTTCAAGTATACCATCAGCCATTTTAGCAGTTATTAATTTAACAGCTCTTATAGCATCATCGTTACCTGGAATTACGTAATCAACTTCTTCTGGATCACAGTTAGTATCTACAATACCTACTACTGGAATTCCTAAAATTCTAGCTTCTGAGATAGCATTCTTTTCTTTTCTTGGATCTACTACAAATATAGCACCTATATTGTTAGCATCTAAGTTCTTAATACCACCTAAGTTCTTTTCTAGTTTTTCCATTTCACCTTTTAATTTTATAACTTCTTTCTTAGGTAAAACTTCAAAAGTACCGTCTTCTTCCATAGCCTTTAAAGCTTCTAATCTGTTAATTCTAGTTTTGATAGTCTTGAAGTTAGTTAACATACCACCTAACCATCTATTGTTAACGAAGTGCATGTTTGATCTTATTGCTTCTTCTTCTATAGCTTCTTGAGCTTGCTTTTTAGTTCCAACAAATAAGATATCTTTTCCTTCTGCAGCAACTTCTTTAATGAATTCATAAGCTTCATCTACTTTTTTAACAGTTTTTTGAAGATCTATTATATATATTCCATTTCTTTCCGTGAATATATATGGAGCCATCTTAGGGTTCCATCTTCTTGTTTGATGTCCGAAATGAACACCTGCTTCTAATAATTGTTTCATTGATATAACTGACATTTCCTTACCTCCTGGTTATTTCCTCCATTATCTTCTTGTAAAGCTTCCTTTTAGGCACCATCTCTACAAATTGGATAATGTGTGTATTTCTTACCTTTGTTAGTATATCACAAGCTTTTAACAGTATCAACAATTTTTTTAATATAAATATTAATAAATCAAATAATTATTCTAATATTAAAAAACGTTAAATTAATCTTATTAATTTAACGTTTTTAGTTTATGTTAATTTATTTTTTTTAATTCATCTAATAATTTATCATTTAAAATCTTTATATGTGTTCCCTTCATTCCAAGAGATCTTGATTCAATAACCCCTGCACTTTCAAATTTTCTTAATGCATTAACAATTACACTTCTAGTTATTCCAACTTTATCAGCTATTTTTGATGCAACTAAAAGACCTTCATTTCCTTCTAATTCTCCAAAAATATGCTCAACAGCTTCAAGTTCTGAATAAGATAAAGTTCCTATTGCTAATTGAACTACCGCTTTTTTTCTAGCTTCTTCTTCAATTTCAACTTGTTTTGCTCTTAATATTTCTGTTCCAACTATAGTTGCACTATATTCAGCAAGAACTAAATCATCATCAGTAAAATGTTCTGCAAATCTTGCAAGTATCAACGTTCCTAATCTTTCCCTATTTCCTATTATTGGAACAATAGTAGTAATCTTATCTTCCATTATGCATTTACCTGCATCTTCGAATACACATACACCTTCATTAGGTAAATTAGCAATACTTTCATTAATGCTTAATAAATTTTCATTATACTCTTTTGGAAATCTTTTTTCATCTAGTACTTGTTTTTTCATTATATCACATTCGAAATTTTTAGAAAATGCATATCCAAGCACTTTACCTTTTCTACTAGTCACATATACATTACATGATAAAACATCACTTAACAACTCACATATATCTTCAAAAGCAACAGGATCCGTTCCTGACTTTTGTAATATCTTATTTAACATTCTAGTCTTATTTAACAATGCTGACATTCACTCTTCCTCCTACGAATAGACCATTAAATTTTTAGAAAATTTGGAATTATATAAATTTTCCAAAAACATATTTATTACTTATTTATACTATCATAGGATTTTTTTATTTTCAACAAAATTCTTAGCAATTTCGACATTTCTCCTGAAAAAATATTTAATTTTAATATTTTATCAATGTGTAATCAGTTTCTTTTACTCATTCCTCATCTTTGGTGTTATTCATATTAACAATTTTGTTACAATTTGAATTTGAACATTGTGCATAGTTTCCCTTAGTTTTACTATATTTCAAAACCATATACTCACCACAATCTGGACATTTATCTTTTAATGGTTCATTCCAACTTACAAAGTCACAATTAGGATAATTAGAACACCCGAAGAATTTTTTTCCTTTTTTGCTTTTTTTAGCTAATATCTTTCCTCCACATTTCGGGCAAGGTGCATCAATTTCCTCTACTATAGGTTTTGCATTTTTACATTCTGGATATCCAGGACATGCTAAAAACTTTCCATACCTACCACGTTTTATAACCATCATCCTACCACATTTATCACATGGAACATCACTTACTTCATCTTCTATTACAACTTTAGATATTTCTTTTTCTGCTTTTTCTAAAGCTATTTTTAATGGACTAAAAAATTCTTCTACAACTTTTTTCCAATCCTCTTTACCTTCTTCAATATAATCTAAATTTCTTTCCATTTCTGCTGTGAAATCTACATCAACAATTTGTTCAAAATATTCTCCCATTATATTGTTAACAATAAATCCAAGTTCAGTAGGAAATAAATTTTTCTTTTCTCTATTAACATAGTCTCTGCTTAATAAAACAGAAATTGTAGGAACATAAGTACTTGGTCTTCCAATGCCTTTTTCTTCTAACAACTTAACAAATGACGCTTCAGTATACCTTGCTGGTGGTTGAGTAAAGTGTTGTTTTCCTTCTATATTAACTTTATTCAATTCATCATTTTCTTCTAATACAGGTAATGAAACATCTTCATTATCCTCTTCAGTCATATACTCATAAAGCTTCATAAACCCATCAAATTTTACTGTAGATCCAGTTGCTTTAAATTTATAATCTCCGTTCATTATTTCTATACTATTAGTGTTTAATTCACAAGATGCCATTTGACTTGCCATAAACCTATTCCAAATTAAAGAATACAATTTATATTGTTCTGTAGTTAATGAGCTTTTCGCTATCTCTGGAGTTATTTCAATTACAGATGGTCTAATTGCTTCATGTGCATCTTGAATATTTTTCTTACTTTTATAAACTCTTGGTGTACTTGGTATATATTTTTCACCAAAATTAGAATTTATAAAATCAAGAGCTTTCCCTTGCGCTTCATCAGATATTCTAACAGAGTCTGTTCTCATATAAGTAATAAGACCTACTGTTCCATATCCTTTCACCTCAACACCTTCATATAATACCTGTGCAATAGACATAGTTCTTTTAGTCATAAAATTTAACTTTTTTGAAGCTTCTTGTTGAAGTGTACTAGTAGTAAAAGGTGGTAAAGGATTTTTTATTTTTGTTCCCTTTTTAACTTTAGTAACTATAAATTTATCTTTTTTTAGCTCTTCAATTATTTTATTACTTTCTTCTTCTGAATTTATTTCTATTTTTTTACCTTTGTATTGTGTTAATTTAATAGGAAATTTTTTTCTATCCTTTGTTGCAATACATTCTACAGTCCAATATTCCTTAGGCTCAAAAGCTTTTATTTCTGTTTCTCTATCACATATTAGCTTTAATGCTGCAGATTGAACTCTTCCTGCACTTAAACCCCATTTAACATTTTTCCATAAAATAGGACTTATTTCATAACCAACTAATCTATCTAAAACTCTTCTTGCTTGTTGAGCATCAACTAAATTATTATTAATTTGTCTAGCTTCTTTTAGAGATGATTTTACAGCACTTTTAGTTATTTCATTGAAAACAATCCTACATTTTTTATCTTCTGATATTTTTAATATATTTGCTAAATGCCAAGAGATAGCTTCACCCTCACGATCGGGGTCAGTTGCAAGAAAAACTTTATCAGCTTTTTTAGCAGCCTTCTTTAATTTAGCTATTAAATCGCCTTTTCCTCTTATAGTTATATACTTTGGATTAAAATTATCTTCTATATCAACGCCTAATGTACTTTTAGGCAAATCTCTAACATGCCCCATAGATGCTTCTACTATATAATTTTTACCAAGATACTTCCCTATAGTCTTAGCCTTTGCAGGTGACTCTACTATTACAAGATTTTGTCCCATACGTCACTAACTCCACTTTATATGGAGTTTACACCCCCCTTAACTTATATTGATTTAGCATAATAATTGCCTGGAAGACAAATAATTTCATTTCTATTTTGCATTTCAAATAATAACTCAAACAATACCTTTCTGTCAACATTTACAGATTCTATAATATCATCTAAATGTATAGGTTCATTATTAATTACATTTAAAATTGTTAATTTATATGTGTTTTCTACTTCATTTTTATACTTTTCTTTAATTATACTTAAAAAGTCGTATAAATCTTCTATTTCTGTAAAAGGTTTGGCACCATCTCTAATTAATTTATTACAACCTTCACTATTTCCATTAAAAACTGGTCCTGGTATTGCCATTATGTCCATACCAAGATCCAAGGCATAATTTACTGTAATTAAGCTACCACTTTTCACATTTGCTTCTATTATAATTAACTTGCTGCTTATTCCACTAATTATTCTATTTCTTCTCGGAAAATTATAAGCAGCCGGAGGAGTTCCTGGTAAAAATTCCGAAATTATTAACCCATCATTTCTTAGTATGTCTTCATATAATATTTTATTATTCTTAGGATATATCACATCTATACCACATCCTAAAACACCTATAGTTCTTCCGATATAATTTATAGCACTTTTTTGTGCAATAGAATCTATTCCAATAGCTAACCCACTTACTACAGTAAAATTATTTTCACTTATTTCTTTTCCTATTATCTTAGCTACCTCTGCACCATAGGAACTACACTTTCTAGCACCAATAACTGCTATTAAATCTCCTTTTAACAACTCCAAATTACCTTTATAAAAAATTACATAAGGTGGTTCACTTAAATGTTTTAATTTTTCTGGATATTCTTTAGATCTTATTGTTATATAACTTATATTATTTTTATTTATGTATTCTTTAAATCTTTCTATTTTTTCTTCTGTTACTTCTTCTACATTTATTTTTTTTAATTCCTTTATTATACTACTATTTCTTCTAATATTTAATTCATCATTGTATTTTTTAATAATATTAATTTTCTTATCATTTGAAAGTTTTGTCAATATAAACCAAATCTCATTATTATCCATATAATCTCCTTTTATACTATTTCCCCTTCTATATTCTTTCTATAACCTAATGCTTCAATAATATGATAATCAAATACATTTTCACATCCATCTAAATCTGCTATAGTTCTTGATATTCTTAATAATTTATCATAACCTCTCATGGTTAAGTCAAAATTTTTATAAAAACTTCCAATTAACAGCTTTGAAGACTTTGATATATTAAATAAATTATCGATATCTTTTCCTTTAACTTCAGAATTATAATTATATATTGTATTTTTAAATCTAAATTTTTGTATTTCTCTTGATCTTAGAACATTTTCTTTCATTTTTTTTGAACTTATATTATTATTTCTATTATTTATTTCATCATATTTTATTTTAGGTACAAAATTCAACAAATCAATTCTATCAAGTAATGCTCTAGATAATCTAGACATATACCTTTTTCTTTCACTTTCACTACAAATACATTTGCTGTCACTTGCTCCACCTAAGTACATTCCACATTGGCAAGATTTCAAATAACAACACAGACTAATAATAAAAAAATTTCTACATTATATATAAGCAAAAATCTATATATAATTATAGGCATTGACTTAAAGACTTTAAGAGTTAAAAATAGAATAACCTCAAAATCATTATCTAAAGCTTTGAATATATCTATTAAGACCTTAAAATATCTAGAAGAAGGAAAACTAAATAAGCCATACGAATATATACATATATATTGTAGACATTTTTCTATTAATCCAAACTTATTTATAAATAAATATAATATAGAATGTATTACTTTTTATGAAAAATTAGAATATCTTAAATTATATTATGGTATTGCAAATTTAAAAAAATTAGATATTATATTAAACACATATGAAGGAGCTCTTTCTGATTATATAAGTAGAAATAGAAATAAAAAAATAGTAGAATTGTTGTTTAATAAATATGAAGAAATAAAAAAGAAGTGAAATTAATCACTTCTTTTTCCCATCTAATAATAGCGTTACTTTCTTTTTCCCATTTTTTAAAACTATCCTAACCTTCAATAAAATCTCCCCCTGATGTTCTTATATAAAAAATATAAATTCTTCAATATATTAGTCAATTAACTTCATATTCAATTATCTTTTCTACTTTAGGTTCATTGTGTTTTTTATTTATAATAAATTTATTAATTCTATATAGATATCATTTATAATTTGTATTGTACTTTATTCTTGCTAAAAATAAACCTATCTAACTTACTATATTAATAATTCGTTATTATTAATTCGTTATATTTTCCTCTTGCATGTTTTTCTTTTGAAATAGAATAATTAACTTCAATTTCTTTTATATTAAAATCTTTATATAACTCTCTAACTAAAGGATGATCATTTATTGTTAATAAAAATTTCCCCTCTAAATTTTTCAACTTATTTGCTAGTAATCTATGCTCCTCTTTACCAAATTTATTTCCATATCCACATGTCTCTATATATGGAGGATCACAAAAGAAAAAACTATGTTTTCTGTCATATTTATCAATAACTTTTTCAAATGATAAATTCTCTACATATGTATTTTTAAGTCTATCCCTTAGTTCTAATAGTAAATTACTATAAAATATCTGCTGTCCTGGCTTACTTGTTGTTCCATATCCATAATTATTTCCCTTTCCTGCAAAGCTTTGTGTAATTATATATAAAAATCTTATTGCTCTATATATCTCTGTCATATACTCTAAAGTACAATTTTTATATTCTTCAAATATATCTCGTCCACTAAATTCAT
>ERZ857882.477-NODE-477-length-51119-cov-11.972016_pt1 | contig 51119 bp, 53 predicted proteins | sample MGYA00519697_ERZ857882 | MGnify/ENA primary metagenome ERZ857882 (study PRJEB31778, sample SAMEA3449373) | human gut metagenome | biome: human gut; feature: human-associated habitat; material: faeces | place: United Kingdom | collected 2010/2012 ...
CCCGAAAAACATCGTAGGCGTATCCATCGTGGGCTCAATTTATAATAAATATAAAAGCTCCGACGAGATTTGGCGAGGATTTAGTAAGTTAAGGGTGAATAGTAACAAATTTAATTCTCTATAATTACTTTTGCAACCTTATAAATTAAATCAATTTTTTCTGCTGGACAATTTTCTAGCAATTCAGTAAAAGCTTTATTCAAATAAGAAGATGAAGTTGGAGAAATATCTTCCAAAACATAGCTTAAAGAGACTTCTAATAAATCACAAACTTCAACTAACCTTTTTAGACTAATCTCTGTAGAACCACGTTCGACTCTACTAATATAAGCAACAGAAAGATCTAACATTTCAGCCAATTTTTCTTGAGTTATATTTTTATTAATTCTTGCTTGTTTTAATCTCATACCAATAATACTATAATTAAGTTTCATACATTATACCTCCCTTGGGTTCGAATATAGCATTACAGAGTAAAAAATTACAGAAATACAAAAGTAAATATTTACTAGCAGTAAAAATATAATATCCAGAAAGTAAAAAATATATACATTAAAACAATGAAAAATTTCCCTCTGTCGAATTTTGCAAGAATTTGACGAACGACTTTTGTTGTAAAATGGCAAATACGAGATGAATTTCATTTTTTCCTTGACTATTTTCGACTTTTGATATATTATATTTAAATCTAAAGAAAAAAGGGGACTAAAATGTATTTAAAGAGATTAGAAATGCAAGGCTTTAAGTCTTTTGCAGATAAAACAGTCTTGGAGTTTATGCCGGGTATTACTACTGTTATTGGACCTAATGGTTCTGGTAAGAGTAATATTTCGGATAGTATCAGGTGGGTTCTTGGTGAACAGAGTATAAAATCCTTGAGAGGAAGCAAGTCTGAGGATATCATTTTTGCTGGCACTCAAAGTAGAAAATCTTTGGGCTTTGCTGAGGTTTCCATTGTTATTGATAATTCTGATGGGAAGTTGCCAATTGAGTTTGCTGAGGTTGTTGTTACTAGAAGAATTTTTAGAAATGGCGAGAGTGGCTATTTTATTAATAAAACTCCTTGTAGATTAAAAGACGTTTTAGAATTATTTATGGATACAGGTATTGGAAAAGATGGATACTCTATAATTGGCCAAGGCAAAATTGATGAAATTTTGAGCAATAAGTCTGAGGATAGACGTAATATATTTGAAGAAGCTGCTGGAATTGTAAAGTATAGAGCAAGAAAAAATGAGTCTGAAAAGAAATTAGAACAAACAAAATTAAATTTGCTAAGAATAAATGATATCTTATCAGAGATTGAAGCAAATATTGAGCCACTAAAACTACAATCTGAAAAGGCTAAGAAGTTCTTGGATTTACGAGAAGAGCTAAAGTCGATTGAAATAGGATTATTCATATATAATATAGATAATTATAAATCAAAACTAGAAGAACTTATGAAGGATATAGAGATTATAAATTCTCAAAAGACAGAGGAAGAGAATAAACTTTCAGTATTGCAAAATTCAAAAGAAATTTTAAAACAGGAGCTTGAAGAAATTATATCTAAAATCGAAGAAACACAAAATTTAGGTTTTGAAAGTGAAAAAAGAATTGAGCAAATAAATTCTGAAATTAATGTACAAAATGAAAGAATTGCCAACAATATTCAAAATCGCGAAACATATTTAAAAGAGATTGAAGAACTTAAAAATAGAAATGAGGAAATAACAGAAGAAAAAGAAAATAGAATAAACAAAAAAGACTATTTAAAGGCAAGTAGAGAAAAATTTGCGAAAGAGTTAGAAGAAAAAGAAGTAGAACTAAAAGAGTTATCAAGCAAATTAACAGAAGAAGAAAAGAAAATAGAAGACAAGAAAAAACAGGTTGAGCAAGATACGGAAACTAAATATGAAAACAGAGAGAAAATTAATACGATTGAAATTAATAATGAAAACTTATCTAAAAGAAATAAAACTGTTAAAGGTGAAATCCAAGATACAATATCAAAGCTTGATGAAAAGAGAATGATAAAATCTGATCTTTTAAAGACATTTAATGAAAAAGAGAGTAGAAGGAATGAATGTAAGAAAAGATTATATGAAATAGGGGAAAGACGTGAAGAATCAAATTCAAAAATAGAAGACTATGAAAACAAAATAAATAAGCTAACATCAGAACTTAGAATAAAAGATTCTAAGAAAAAGTTCCTAAGTGAAATGGAAAAAGAAAAAGAAGGCTATTCAAGAGCAGTAAAATCAATACTTTTAGAGTGCGAAAAAGATGCAAGACTAAACAATGGAGTAAAAGGTGTTTTAGCCAACCTTATAACAGTTCCAGAAGAATACCAAACAGCAATTGAAATGGTGCTTGGGCAAACTCTTCAAAATATAGTTACAGAAACAGAAGAGGATGCTAAAAAATTGATAGAATATTTAAGAAAAAATAACTTAGGTAGAGCATCATTTTTGCCAATATCATCTGTAAGAGGAAAAAACATAGATAGACTTATAACAAATGGCACACAAGGAGTAATTGGAATTGCAGCAAAATTAATAAAAGCAGATAAAAAGTATGAAGGCATTGTTTCTAACCTGCTAGGAAAAACTGTTATTGTAGATGATATGGATACAGCAATAGTAATTGCAAAACAGAATAATTATAGCTTTAAAATAGTTACTTTAAAGGGAGATATAATAAACCCAAGTGGTGCTATTTCTGGAGGTTCTGCAACACAAAAATCAACAAGTATTATAGGTAGAACAAATCAAATAAAAGAATTAGAAAAAGAGATAGAAAATCTAAACAAGGAAATTCAAAAAATAACAAAAGAGAAAGAAGAATATGAAGCTTCAATAGAAAGTTTATTAGAAGAAATATCAAGTATAGAACAAACAAGTCAAGAAATTGAAATAGAATATGCAACAGAAAAACAAAGAATAGAATCATTAGAAGAAGCAATCTTAGGTTTTGAAACGAAACTTGAAAAATTAAAAACAGAAACAGAAGAAATTGAAAAAACAATTTTAAATAATGAAAATCAAAAACTTGAAATAGAACAAAACACAACTAATCTAGAACAAGAAATTTTAAGCTTAACCGCAGAAATTCAAGCCTTTGCAGATAAAAACAAGGAAAATCAAAAATACATAGATGACTTAAATTTTGACATAACAAACTTAAAAATATCTGTAAGTTCATTTGATGAAAGCAATAATTCATTAGAAGAAATATTAGCAAGAATTGAAACAGAAATACAAGGAAACTTAGATAAAATAAATAGCAAACAGACACAATGTAGAGAAATTTTAAAAGATAATGAAGGCATAAATCAAAGCATTGAAGACTATAAGCAAAAAATAGAGCAAATTAAATTAGAAGTAAGTACAAGCTCTGAAACAGTTGAAAAATTAAAACAACAAAAAGCAAGCAAAAATGCTGAGATAACAAAAACAGAAAAAGAAATTGAAGAAAAATACTCAATAATTGAAGAAGTAAAAAATCAGGCAAATAAGTTAGAAGTTAAAAAATCTAAATTAGATGTTGAATTAGAACAAATCATAAACAAAATGTGGGAGGATTATGAAATAACACCAAACACAGCAGGCGAGTATAAAAAACCAAGCAATATTGCAGAAACAACAAAAAAAGTAAAAAACTTAAGAGAAGAAATAAAAGGCTTAGGAAGTATAAACATAGATTCAATAGAGGAGTATAAACAAACTAAAGAAAGATACGACTATATGTGTGAACAACGATTAGACCTAGAAAACTCAAGTGCAAAACTAAAAAAAGTAATACAAGAAATGACTAAGATAATGAAGGAACAATTTGAGGCACAATTTAAAACAATAAACAAAAACTTTGGCGAAGTATTTCAAGAGCTATTTGGAGGAGGAAAAGCAGAGTTAAAATTAACAGATGAAGAAGATATCCTAAACTGTGGAATAGAAATAGAGGTACAACCACCAGGGAAAAAACTACAAAATATGAGTTTACTATCAGGTGGAGAAAGAGCATTTACAGCAATTGCATTATTATTTGCAATACTAAAAATAAACCCAGCACCATTTTGTGTATTAGATGAAATAGAAGCTGCACTTGATGATGTAAATGTATACAGATTTGCAGATTACTTAAAAAAATTTGCAAAAAACACACAATTTCTAGTAATAACACATAGAAAAGGCACAATGGAGGTAGCAGATACAGTATATGGAATAACGATGGAGGAGAGCGGAATAAGTAAGTTACTTTCAATGAAATTAAAAAAATAAAATAATAAATAAGGAACAACTTAGATTTTAGTTGTTCCTTTTTAGATAACAAATTCCATATAAATTGGATAATGGTCAGAAACATTGGTAGGTATAGTTTCGAACTTAGCAAGTTTTAAGTTATTAGAAAAGAAGCAAGAATCAATACATCCACTTCCATCCTTAGAGAACCAAGTAGGATTGGTATTTTTTAGGTGTTGAAATTTCTTTTTTAAAATTTCATATTCCTCATATGAATCTTTTCCTTCAAATATATATCTATGATTTCCAATTTTTGAAATACCAACATTAAAATCTCCTGATATAATAATTCCTTCAGACTTACTTATATTAGATGTAATTCTTAAAAGAGCTTTACTAGATAAAATACGTTCTTCTTCAAATACTGAAAGATGAACAGAAAACAAATTTAATTTAACAGTTCCAATAGTTACCTTAGTACATAAAAAACCTCTTTGCTCATGCTCAGAAGAAGTCGTAGGAGACAAATAATTTGCAGAATATTCAATAGGAAAACGAGATAGAATTCCATCACCATAAAAACCATTTTTGTATTTTATATTAGTGCCCATAGCTCTATATGGTAGACCAGTATATTTACTAAAAGTATAAATTTGATTTTTATTATAAGCACGTTTAGTATATAAATCAATTTCCTGTAAGAAAATAATATCAGGTCGGTATTTTTTTAAAAACGTTGCTTGCCTACGAACGTCAATACTACCATCTAAGCCTTCTCCATGGCACATATTAAAAGTAATAGCTTTTAATATCATAAAAATCACACTCCAATATAATTATATCAAAAAAAAATTAAAAAACAATAAAAAATAAAAAATTTACAAAAAAACAATAAAAGTTAAAACTTTTGTTTGACAAGTAAAAGAATATATGATAAGATATTGGCAAATATTTTGAAAGGGAGAGGATTACATATGAGAAGAAAAGATCCAAATGAATTAAATAAGAGAGAAAAAGCTATATTAAAATATATTGAAAAAGCTATTAAAGAAAATGGATACCCACCTTCAGTTAGAGAAATAGGAAAAGCAGTAGGATTAAGTTCTACAGCAACAGTACACACATATATTCAAGGACTAGCCCAAAAAGGATATATTAAAAAAGAAGACCAAAAAGGAAGAACCTTAAAATTATTAAAAGGTGGACTAGATGGTCAACAAAAAATTGAAGACAAACCATTATATAATGGAAAAGAATTAGTAGATGTTCCAGTAATAGGAAGAATAACAGCAGGAGCACCAATACTAGCAGTAGAAAATATAACAGATACATTCCCTATACCTGTTGATTTTATAGGAAATAGCGAAAGCTTTATGCTTACAGTTAGAGGAGAAAGTATGATAGAAGCTGGAATATTAGATGGAGATTATATATTAGTAAAAAAACAAGATATAGCAATGAATGGAGAAATAGTTGTTGCATTAATAGGAGATGAAGCAACAGTAAAAACTTTTTATAAAGAAAAAGACCATATACGTTTACAACCAGAAAATAGCACAATGGATCCAATAATAGTACCAGATTGTAAGATACTTGGTAGAGTTGCTGGAGTATTTAGAAGAATATAAAATTAAAAAACGAGCATACTATTTTCAAGAGGTGTTGTTATGCAAAAAGATAAAAAAATGCCCAAAAAAGAAGATACTACAAAATATGGAGAATTTGTATGCTCAGCATATCATTGGATACCAATTGAAAAGCAAAAAGAACAAGCAGAGAAAATGGAAAATATCACAAAAAGTTCAAAAAAATAGTAATAATAATTACCTGACCATAATATACATTAATTAAAGTTTAGTACAAACGTTTAATTATGGGAGGTAATTATTTTTATGGAGAATATGGGAGTATATGAAGACATCAAAGCAAGGACAGATGGAGATATATATGTTGGCGTTGTTGGACCAGTAAGAACAGGAAAATCAACCTTTATAAAAAACTTTATGGACCTACTTGTTATACCAAACATTGAAAATACTTATAAAAGAGAGAGAGCAAGAGATGAACTTCCACAAAGTGCTGCTGGAAGAACAATAATGACAACAGAACCAAAATTTGTTCCAAATGAAGCAATTGAGATTACTATAGGAGAGAACTTGAAACTAAGAACAAGATTAGTTGATTGTGTAGGATATTTGGTAAATAATGCATTAGGATATATGGAGGATGATGTACCAAGAATGGTAAAGACTCCATGGTCAGATGAAGAAATTCCTTTTGAAGAAGCGGCAGAGATAGGAACAAGAAAGGTTATAACAGAACATTCAACAATAGGAATACTTGTTACAACAGATGGAAGCATAACAGAAATTCCTAGAGAAGACTATGTAGAAGCAGAAAGCAGAGTAGTTAATGAATTAAAAGAATTAAATAAACCTTTTGTAATTGTACTCAACACAAGCAAGCCATACAACCAGGAAACGCAAGAGCTTGCAAAGGAATTAGAGGGAAGATATGGTGTAGCAGTAATACCAACAGACTGTACCAATTTAAATACAGAAGATATAGACAATATCTTTGGAAGAATACTATATGAGTTTCCAGTAGAAAGGATAAATATAAATTTTCCAGAATGGATAGATGGATTAGATGACAACTATGAATTAAAGAAAGAGCTGTTCGCTGAAATAAAAGATGCATTTAAAGATATAAAAACAATAAAAACAATAAATGATGGAGTTGCAAGAATAAGTAAAACAGAAATAATTGTAAAAACAACAATTGATAAAATAGATTTAGGAACAGGAACAGTATCAATAGAAATTACACTAAACAATACATTATTCTATAAAATTCTTACAGAAATAACTGGTATAAATATGAAGAGTGAAGCAGATTTATTTACAACCATAAGCAATTTATCTAGCATCAAAAAAGAATATGAAAAGGTTGCAATGGCTCTGCAAGAGGTTAAACAAAAGGGATATGGAATAGTAATGCCAAGTATGGAGGAATTAATTTTAGATGAACCAGAAATAGTAAAACAAGGTTCAAGATTTGGAGTAAAGCTGAAAGCAAGAGCTCCATCAATACATATGGAACAATCCAAACAGATAAATAAAGTTAAGAGAACATCAAATTTTTTAAAATCTAATGAAAAACAATGGGAACATGATTTAATTGATATTCAATATTTAGTTTTGTCTTATTAGAATTACTTAAACAATAGCATACTGTGCTACTTTGATTACGTTTAACTTTTTATTCAATCTTAATTTACTAAATTCTCGCCCAATCTCGCATGAGCTTTTACTTTGTAGTAAATTGCATTTGCAATTTAAGTATAAAGCAAGGTTAAGCTACATTAATTTGCACCGATGCAAAGCATAGTGTGCATTAGTGGCTTATCTTATATTTATTATAAATTGAGCCCACGATGGATACGCCTACGACGTTTTTCGGGGGTCCTCAATTTATTCTAAATATAAAAACTCCTGCGTTGGGCGATTTTTTTAGTAGTAAGTCTTAAATGGTAACTTAAATTTATGTAAATTTTGCTATTTCTCTTCCTTTTTTATACATTTTATAGTATAATAATTAAGGAGGAGATTTTTAATGTGGTATTTATGGTTAATTACTGCTGGAATTTTTTTCATAATTGAAATAGCAACTGTTGGATTTTTAATTTTTTGGCTTGGCGTTGGTGCCCTTTTTGCTATGGTTACAAGTTTCTTTACAGATAGCATATTAATTCAAACCGCAGTTTTTGTAGTCTCTTCAAGTATTCTCATCCCTTTTACAAAGCCACTTTTAAACAGATATTTTGATGATGGAAAATCTGTTGCAACAAATGCTTATAGTCTTATAGGAAAAGTTGGAATTGTAACAACTCCAATTAATGTCCTAGATAATACCGGTCAAGTAAAAGTTAATGGGGAAATTTGGTCAGCTAAAGCAGATGAAGATATTATGAAAGGTACAGAAGTTGAGATTTTAAAAATTGATGGTGTTAAACTTATTGTTAAACCCAAAGCACCAGTTTTAATTTAGTTATTACTTTTTTAATAAATTTTTATAGGAGGTAAATTTTATGACAATGACAATATTCTTAATAATATTTTTACTTATTGTGCTAATTATAGCATTCAAATCTATTAAAATCGTAAGACAAGCTGAAGTTTACATTATTGAAAGATTAGGTAAATTTCATAAAATAGCAGATGCAGGACTTACAATAATTATTCCTTTTGTTGATCATGTACGTAGTGTTGTAAGTTTAAAAGAACAAACGATGGATATTCCTCCACAGGGAGTTATTACAGAGGATAATGTTACTATAACAATTGATACCGTAGTGTTTTATCAAATAACAGATCCAGCAAAAGCAGTATACGAAATTCAATCTTTAAGAAGAGGTATTGAATATTTGGCTATCACTACTATTCGTGATATTGTTGGTAAAATGAGTTTAGACTCTACATTTAGTTCAAGAGATATGATAAATAACGAGTTGAGAGTTTTGCTTGATGAAGCTACTGATAAATGGGGATGTAAAGTTAATCGTGTTGAAATAAAAGACATCAATCCACCTGCTGACATTCGTGATGCAATGGAGAAACAAATGAATGCAGAGAGAAATAAAAGAGCTGCAATCCTACAAGCTGAAGGTGAAAAGCAAGCCGCTATAACACTTGCAGAAGGTCAAAAACAAGCTGCAATTTTACAAGCTGAAGCTGATAAAGAGGCTAAAATAAGAATAGCAGCTGGTGAAGCTGAAGCAATTCGTGAAGTTGCTGTTGCAAAAGCTCAGGAGATTCAAATGATATATGATTCTATAAAGAAATCAAATCCTGATGATAAATTAATACAACTAAAATCTTTAGAGGCTTTACAAGAGATAGCAAAAGGAGATGCTAATAAAGTATTTATTCCTTTTGAAGCAACTAATACACTTTCAAGTTTAGGGGCAATAAAAGAAGTAATAAAAGACAAATAAGAATATAGAGCAAGCTAATCGCTTGCTCTTACATTTTTTATTTTTTACTCTTTTTTTTATTGACAAATTTATCTATTCGTTATATTATATATTCATAATTTTTAAAAAATTAGGAGGTTTTTATGAAAGTAAAAAAAGTTTTTGTTAGTTTATTACTAACATTTGTTTTATTATCTTCTGTTGTGTTTGCAACTGATGTAATGCCAATTTCAGTAGAACCCGAAAAAATTGTTGACATTACTGTTCAAGAGCCTAGCACAACTGCTTCAAACTCACAAGCGAAAGAGATTAATGAAGATAAATATATCTACAACACTGACTCTTATAGCATAAGTGACATTGTTTATGGAAACATTTTTGCTTCAACAACTAAGTTTGTTGTTAACCCAAGAAGCAAAGGTGGTATAATATATGGAAATATATTTTTAATTTCTAGTGAAGCAACTATTGAATCAGATGTTACATATTCTAATACTAAAGACAAAACTGATACCTATACAATTAATTCTATTAATTCAAAATCTATTATTTATGGTAATGTTTATGCTTTAGCTGATACCTTTACATTACAAGCTGGCTCAGAAATATATGGTGATTTATATGTAGCTGCCAATACAGTTAATATTGAGCCAAATGCTGTTATTCATGGTAACATTTTTGTTACTTCTAATAACATTAATTTAAATGGTCAAATTAAGCTTTCTGCATATGTTACAACAAAAACATTTAATATGAATTATTACTCTTATATTGATAAGGATTTATGCTTAAATTCAGAAAATGCCACTTTATCTGGAGTAATCAATAGGAATGCTTTTTTAACCATAGATAATTCTTTAGTTACAAAAACCGACTTTAAAGTTAATCAAAATTTATCTGTAATTAATGCTAAAGATTTTACATTTTCTGGTAAAATAAATGGTAATGCAAAAATTAATGCTAAGAATTTAACCTTTAAAAATGATGATTCAGAAGCTTGTATAATTCGTGGAGATTTAGATTATTCAGTTGGTAATAATGAAGAAGTACCTACTGGAATAGTTAATGGAAAAGTTAATGCTTCTAAATATGTAAAAGTATCTGATGATAGAGTTTCTTTAAACCTATTATCACTTAAATTTATTGTTTTACTTGTTTATGTTTTTGGTGTAGTTTTCTTATGTAAGTTCTTTGCACAAAAAGCTATAGAAAAGTTACCAGCGCTTAACTTCTCAAATATACTTGTAAGTTTAGGAATAGGATTTGCTTCAATGTTTTTAATATTTATAATATTTATATTATTATGCATATGTGGAATAGGTGTTTCTTTAGCCTTCTTTGCAGTTGCTGGATACTTATTCTTACTTGGATTAGCTTTACCACTTTTCTTAAACAAAATTGCAGAAGCTATTAAATTAAACTTAAATTCATATGTTAAGTTATTGATTGTAACTGCTGTATTCTATTTAATAAACCTAATTCCTGTAATTGGTTCAACTATCGCATTTATAGTAATATTAATTGGAATAGGTCAAATAATATTTAGTTTATTTAAAAGAAAAAATAATTAATGAAATAGATAGACGGAGTTTTATCTTGTAATTATAAAGACAAAACTCCGTCTATCTATCGTCTAAAATTCTTATAACCCCCAGCCAGCCAAAAGCCGGCTTGGGGGCTATTGAATTACGATACTTCTCCTCAACTCCATGCCTCACCACTTACTAGTTACTTCGATCACTATCTTTCTCTCCTTTTTCTTTTAGTATTCTAATTATGCACACTACCATTTTTTGTAAGTATCTTTCTCCCAGAATTTGGTTTTTATTTGAACCTTACTAATTTATAACACGTGTAAGAAAAGCATGCTATGACCTTTTTAGTTCTTTTATTGTCTTTTTATAATCATTAGAATTTATTATGCAACTTCCTACTACCATTATGTCTACACCTGCATCTTGAAGTTCTTTGGAATTTTCCATATTAATTCCTCCATCTGCTTCTACATAGGTTTCTAAATTGTTTTGGTATATGTATTCCTTTACTTTCCTTATTTTTTCTACTGTCTCTGGTATCAGTTCTTGACCTCCCTTTCCTGGTTCTACTGTCATTATTAAAAGCAAACTTATATATGGAAGTAATTCATATATTTCTTCTACTTTCGTTTTTGGTTTTATTGATAATCCACATTGTATATCATTTTCTTTTATATACTGTAACATCTCTTTTACTTGCTTTTTACTTTCTAATGTTTCATAATGTATAGTTACGAAATGTGGTTCTAATGCTATGTATTGATTTATATATTCTTTCACATCTTTCACCATTAGATGCACATCTAATGGTATGTTAGACATCTGCTTAATACTACTTGCATAGCTGTACATAAGACATGATGTATCTTTTTTTACAAATTTTCCATCCATAACGTCTATATGATAATAGTCTGTTTTTGCAACCTCTAAATCGTAGAATGTTTTCATTGCTTCTTCTTCATCAACATTTAAAATTGAAGTCGAAATTTCTACCATATTTTCCCCCTTTCAAAAATTAAAGCATACTTTCATCTTTATATTTTCTCTAATTTTCATTTTGTTTTTATTATCATTTGAGTAATGTCACTCATTACGGATAGTTTTATTGTATAATAAAAAATTACAAATTGCAATGGGTTTTGCAATTTGTAATATTTTTGTAATATTCTATAAATTCCATTGCACTATTGCAACTATGTCTGCTATATATTCGCCTACTACCGGGATGTTTAGCTTTATTATTTTTTGTAGTAGATATACTATTAATGCTGATATTAGTGTTATTCCTATTCCTATGCCTACTCCTCTTGATAGTCCTGCTAATAGGTTCCTTTTAATTATTTCTTTTTTGCTTCCCATAATGTATGAAATTTCTAGTATTCTTGATTTATCCAGTTTTTCGTTAATGTTATCTATTTTCTTGTTTATCTTTTTACTAAACATAAAAAACACCCTTTTTTATTTTGGGTGTTTTTTTTCTTTTTTATACTATTCCTGTATAATTTTATTGGCTGTGGTTTCCTTTTCCTCTTTCTTTGTCTCTTCTACTAGCTTTTCAAGCTCTGTTATTAGGCTTTGTAACTTTTCTATGTCTTGTCCTATTAATAGCCAGTCATTACTTTGGTTTGATTGTGTTAAGTTTTTATTTGCTTTTATTATTTCTTCTATTAAATCATCTATGTTGTCTGTTTCGATTTTAATGCTTACTGCTTCTTGAGATAGTAGGTTATTTAATGCCTCTTCTATGTTATTTCCTATTGCTACTTTGTTTCCTGATGCTACTATTACCTTTTTTAATATTGGTGACATTTTGTTTTCATTTTGTAAAACCTGGAATATTGGTTCTACATATAGAAGGGTGTTATTTACTGGTATTACTATAATGTTCTTTTCTATTTTTGTTCCCGTAACTTCTATTGCTTTTAGTTCTACTGATATTTTTTCGTCTTGTTCTATTAGTGTGTCTAGTTGTAAGGTTCCAAGTATTGCTGAATCTTTGTTGAATTTATATATTTTAAGCTCCTTTTCCCCTTTTTCGTTATATGTTCCTACTAAGTAAGCATTTATATTCTGTTTTTCACTTATTGTGTATGGCAATACCAATCCTAACGTAGCTTTATCATTATTTACTGTTTTTACAATGGTATAATATGGTTCAATGTCTGTTCCTACAAGTGTTGTGACTTTGCTGGTATTCTCTTTTGCTGTATCCCATACATCATCTGATCTGTATAGCACCTCTGGTTTAACTTGGTGATATTGTTTTAGTATGTCTTTTTGAATATTGTATAAGTATTTTGGATATACAAAATGTTTTGATATATCTTCTGGTATTTTTTCGTTTAAATCTTCAAATAATTCAGGGTACATTTTCCAGTATGACATTATTATAGGGTCTGATTTGTCTGTTATATAGAATTTCATTGTCCCATTATAACTGTCTACTAGTACCTTTGCAGAGTTTCTTATGTAGTTTATCTTTTTTATCGTTCCATTGTCTTGCAAAAGGTTTGTAACTTGTGAATATGGATAACTGTTTGAGGTGGTATAGCAGTCTATTACCCATACTAGACTACCACTATCTGTTATTATCATATATGGCTCTTTATCATATTCTAAATATGGCATAACCTTTTTTACTCTATCTAATATATTTCTCTTTATGATTATATTGGTTTCTGAGTTTATGTCTTTAGAAAAGGCTAGCTTGATATTTTTCTCTTTTATTCCTAGAATTAGTCTATCAAAGAAGCCTAGTTTTATTCCTGCTTTTCCATCATATGTGTTATAATTATTGCTTGTGCTTGTTAATGGATAATCATATTCTTTGTCCTCATTTTGATTTATTGCAATTAGGTCATTTGTTTGTAATCCAAAGTATATTCTTGGTTCACTTATTTTTACACTATTTTCACTGTTTTCGAAACTACTATTTATATAACTTAAAGCTCCTGAGTCTGATGTTCTTGATGCTGATGTTATAATTGTTCCATATCCATGTGTGTATTCATAAGTTTTATTATTATACGTTCTTGTTTCATTACTTATAATCTCACGTGGGCTTATATATGCTAGTGTGTTCTCTCCATTTATGTTATATACTCCTATTCCGGGTTGAATCAAAGGTATAATATCCCGAGCTTGTTTGGTATTCTTCTAAATGTGATAACACTCTTTTTTTATTATATATATTTATATTATTTATTACATCCAAGTTTTGCTCTATATCTTGCCTAGTTACTGTTCCAGTGTTTAGCAATTCTTTTTCTTCTATATTAATGTCATATGCTTGTTTTGTAAAGCTAATATTTGTGCTTATATACTCTTTTTGTTTATCTAATTCATTTTGTTTTACATATAAAACATTTGTTAGTAATACTACTACAAATAGTACAACTAAATAAATTGGTACTTGTAATATAGTATAACAAGCTTTTCTGTATTCTGATTTTTTTGATTTTCTTAATGCTCTTATTGTACATACCATTATAAATACCGAAAATACTATATACCCCCATTTTTTTATTGTTACATCTGAAAAACCAGCTCCATAAAGTGGTGTTCCATCTCTTGTACTTGTGAATTTACCAAGTACTATGTCTTGTACCATTATAACAGCTAGCATAGCAATTGCAAGCATTATGAAGAATGCTATTGCCACAATTTGTTTTATAAAAGTATTCTTTTTTAATGTTTCAATATTTATTCCTTGTCTAAAGAATTTGTGAAAACATATCAAATAGTAAGTTGTTATATATATACACATTACAGCCATCACTATTATAAAGCTATAAAGAATAGTTTCTATAAATGGCTTTTGGAATACATAATATGCAATGTCTAACCCGAAAACTGGTTCAGTTTCAATAAAAAGTGTGCTATTGAATGCAAGTATTGCTTCTTCTGTAATTACACTTGAGAAAATTAATCCTGCTATTGTTGCAAAAGCTAGAGATATTGATTTATTAGGAAGTTTTGGCATTTCTTTATTATCTTCAACAAAAAATTTTTTTAATCCTCTTTTTATTAATAATGTTGTAAAATATGTTAATAAATATATTACTGCAAAGCTGATTGCAAATACATATATCCTCTGTGTTAAATTGTGTCTGAATATTTCAACGTATTTTTCGCCTATTCCAAGTATTTGTAAATATTCACCTCTTACGTTTATATAGCTATATATTGCAAATATTAGTATAAATAAGTTTACAAATATTACTCTTTTTCTTATCTTTGTTTTCATTTCAACCTCCTAATCTTATGTCTTGTTATATTTAATCAATTATTGCATCTACAAAATCTTTAGAATTAAAAACCTCCATATCGTCAATTTTTTCTCCAACACCTACAAATTTAACTGGTATAGAGTTTTCATTCACTATTCCAATTACAACTCCACCTTTTGCAGTTCCATCTAATTTTGTAAGTATTAATCCTGTTATTGGAACAACCTCTTTAAAGGCTTTTACTTGCACAATTGCGTTTTGTCCAGTTGTGCTATCTATTACCATTAAGGTTTCTTTAGCTGCATCTGGTAATTCTTTTTCTATTACTTTTCCTATTTTTAAAAGCTCGTCCATTAAATATTTTTTTGTATGAAGTCTTCCTGCTGTATCGCATATTAATACATCTGCATTTTTTTCTTTAGTTATTTTTATTGCATCATACACCACTGATGCTGGATCTGAGCCTTCTTGTCTTTTAACTATATCTACTCCTGCTCTATTTGCCCAAATTTCAAGTTGTTCAACAGCTGCAGCTCTAAAGGTATCTGCAGCTGCTACAACTACCTTTTTACCTTGTTTTTTTAGATTATTAGCAATTTTACCAATTGATGTGGTTTTACCAACTCCATTTACTCCAACTACTAAAATAACAACTGGGGTTGTTTTTAATTCTAGTCCATTTGGTACTTTATTTAATATTGCCTGCATTTCCTCTTTTAGTGCTGTTTTCACACCTTCTTCATCTGAAATTTTTTCTAATTTAATTCTATCTCTTAATTTTGAAATAATTTCAGTAGATGTTTCCACACCTATATCAGACATTATTAATATTTCCTCTAATTCTTCTAATAACTCTTCATCTACTTTTCTAAAATTGCTAAATACGCTATTGACCTTATTACTTAAGGAATCACGTGTTTTCCCTAAACCTGATTTTAATTTATCAAAAAAACCCATTGTTGTACCTCACATTATTTTATATTTTTATTTTTCAACAACACATAGCCCAACACAGGAGTTTAATATGTTATTTTGAAAGAAAATAATCGAAAAGCCTTGGCGGATGCACGATATACGCCCCCACTCGTGACCCGCGTAGCCATTTCGATTTTTTCTTTTTAAAAAACATATATAATTCCGACAAGATTGGGCGATTTTCTTCCTCAAATCTAAGGGATATTTATTGTTGTTGTCGTGTCTAAATTCATTGATTTTGTTGCCTTTGTACTTCCATCAATAATTACTTTTACTGTAACTGTTCCTGTACTGTCAAATCCTACTGAAAAGTTTTCTAAATCTTGACTCACATCCTTTGATTCTACTTGTTCTCCATCTACTGTTACAACTAAATGTACTTTGTTTGGTGTTACCAAAACCTCTTCATATTTTGGATTTCCTTCATCATCAAGACCTTTTTGTACCTTTTCATATTTTGCTGTATACCCTGTAAGTGCTGCTACATTTATATTTAATACTCCATGTTTTATTTCCTGAAACTCATTTATTGTTATTGTTATTTCTGAGTTTTTATTTACCATACTTTTTGCAGATATACTTTGACCTACTACTCCTATTCCCTTACTTGAATCTTTTACTTTGTCTGTTCTTACCCATTTTAATTTTGCTTCAGCTATGGCTGCTTTTGCTTGTTCCTCTGATTTTCCTGATAAATCTGGAACTTCTACTTGTTCTATTCCTAAACTTGCTTTAACCTTTATTTTGCTTCCTGCTAAAACTTCTTCTCCTTCTTGTTTGTCTTGCTCTATTATAATACCTGCTTCTATTTCGTCATTGTATTCTTCCTCTAATTCCATTTCTAGCCCTAATTCTTTTAGTTCTTTTCTAACTTCATCTTTATGTTTGCCAATTAATTTAGTAACCTTTACCAATTCTTGACCTTTACTTACTACTACATTTATTGTGCTACCTTCTTTTACTGTAAAGTTTGGTTGATATTTTGGGTCTTGTAATATTATTTTGCCTGCCTCAATTTCTACATCATATTTTTCTTCTAAAACGTTTATTTTAAGTTTTGCTTCTGTTGCCTTAGCTTTTGCCTCCTCAACTGTTAAATTTGAAAAATCTGGTAATAATACTTCTTTTGGATTTCCAGCATTTAAAGCTAATAATGTTATTCCAATACTTGCAAAAAATACCACTAAAAATATTACTACTATCAATGCAATTTTAACAGCTTTATGTTCTTCTAGATATTTTTTAAATTTTGCAAATTTTCCTTCTTTTTTCTTGTTTGCTCTATTAGATTGTTCTGTTACTTTTTGTTCTCTATCATATTCTAAAACTCTTGATACTCCTGCTTCTGGGTTTTTTATTATTCTATCTAAGTCCTGTATCATCTCTGTTGCTGTGTTGTATCTCATACTTGGTTCTTTCTCCATTGACTTCATAATTAGGTCATTTAAACTTTGTGGAATTGCTGGATTTAACACTATTGGTGGCACAGGTTTTTCTTGCATATGCTTTAGAGCTACTGATACTGGTGTATCAGCATCAAATGGCACCTTTCCTGTTACCATTTCATATAGTACTACTCCTAATGAATATAAATCAGATTTTGCATCTGTGTATCCACCACGTGCGTGTTCTGGTGAAAAGTAATGTACTGATCCAATTGTTGTTCCAAATGCTGTTATTGTTGAGTTTGATACTGCTTTAGCAATACCAAAGTCTGTTACTTTTGCTGTTCCATCTTCTGTTATTATTATGTTGTGTGGTTTTATGTCTCTATGGATTATATTGTTTCTATGAGCTATTTCTAGTGCTTGTGCTATTTGTTTTGCTATTTTTACAGACCATTTCCAGCCCATTCTTCCATCTTCAACTATAATTTCTTTTAATGTCTTTCCTTTTATTAATTCCATTACTATATAATATAGGTTGCCTTCTTTGCCAACATCATAAACTGATACAATATTAGGATGTGTAAGGCTTGCTGCTGATTCTGCTTCTGTATTAAATCTTTTTATAAATTCATTATCTGTTGTATATTCTTCTCTTAGTACTTTTACGGCAACAAATCTCTTTAATACTAGGTCCTTTGCCCTATATACTGTTGCCATTCCTCCGCTTCCTATTTTTTCTATAATTTCATATCTACTTCCAAGTAATTTTCCTTCTAAATTCATTTTTTCACATTCCTTTCACGAAAAATAATTGTTTAATTGTTTTCAATTATTATAACTGTAATGTTGTCATATCCTCCTAGTTCTTTTGCTTTTTTTATTAAATTTTGAGAAGCATTTTTAATGTTTTCTGTTACTATATTATATATTTCCTGTTCTGCTATCATATTTGTTAAACCATCTGAACATATTAAAATTATATCATTGGGATTGAACCCTTTTACCATAACATCTGGCTCTATATTTTCTTCACATCCGAATAGCTTTCATAAGCATATTTTTCTTTGGATGTGTTAAAGCTTCTTCTTTTGTTATTGTTCCATCTTTTACCAGTTTTTGAACATAACTATGGTCAGTTGTTATTTTTCTCATAATTCCTTGTCTTATCCTGTAAATCCTGCTATCCCCAATATGCCCAATATATGCTCTGTTATTATATATTAAACATATCTCTAATGTAGTACCCATTTGTTCTAAATCCTCTTCTTGTCTCGATTTTTCATATACTACATTATTAGCTTCTTTCATTGCTTCCTTTATTAATTCTAATATTTCTTCTTTTACATATACTTTATCACTTTTAAAATTCTTTTTTATATATTTTGCTGCACTTATACAAGCCAAACGGCTTGCAACCTCACCTCCTGTGTATCCTCCCATTCCATCTGCTAAAATACACAATTTGTAGTTGTCGTCTTCCTCTGATATGTAGTAGGCATCTTGATTCATTTTTCGTACAACTCCTATATCTGTATCAGCATATATTTTCATTTACTCACCTCTTTTTTTCGTAGTTGCCCACAAGCAGCATCTATATCTGAACCTAATTCTCTACGTATTGTTGCTACTATTCCATATTTGTTTAAATAATCCCTAAATTTTATTATGTTTTCTTTTGTGCTTTTGGTAAATTTTCCATCTTCTATTTTATTTATTGGTATTAGATTTACATGGCAGAGCATTCCTTTTAGTAATTTTACTAAATCTTGTGCATCTTGAAGATTATCATTATTATCCTTTGCTAATGCATATTCAAATGAAATTCTTCTATTTGTTTTTTCTATGTAATATTTGCACGCTTTAATTAGTTCTTGAATATTATATAAGTTATTTACTGGCATCATACTGCTTCTTTTTTCGTTTGAGCTACTGTGAAGCGATATTGATAATGTGCATTGTATGTTTTCATCTGCTAATTTATATATGTTCGGAACTAGTCCACTTGTTGATATGCTTATATGTCTTGCCCCCATATTTATTCCTTTAGGATGATTTAATATTTTTATTGCTTTCATTACATTATCATAATTGTCTAGTGGTTCTCCTATCCCCATAAACACTAGATTAGAAATATGTGTTTTTTCATCTCTTTCAACTGCTAATAACTGTTCTACAATTTCTCCCGCTTCTAGGTTTCGTGCAAACTTTACCCCTGTTGAGGCACAAAACTTACATCCCATTTTACATCCCACTTGTGATGAAACACATATTGTCTTTCCATATTTGTATTCCATCAAAACGGATTCTATTGCGTTATTATCTAAAATATCAAATAAATATTTTTTTGTTCCATCTTTTGATTCTTGTTTTCTAATTATTTTAAAAATATGTAAATCAAAGTTCTGTTTTAGCTTTTCTCTTAGGGCTTCTGATAGATTAGTCATTTCATCAAAACTTGTAACATTCTCTTTATATATCCAATGAAAAATTTGCTCTGCTCTGTATTTCTTTTCTCCGTAAGATTTCAAGTTTTGCTTTTAGTTCATCTAAGTCATAGTTTTTTATATTCTCTTTAAACATAAATTTCCTTCTAATATTTAAAATTATACGGATATATTGTATCATATAACTAAAATTTATACAAGCAAAACATAAAAAAAATCCACCTTCTTTTTAAGTGGATTTTTTATTATTATTTACTTTTTAGGTATATCCCTCTAGCATCCAGCCTCCCATATACACTTGTATCATTGGTACTAGTACTACTACTACCACGAATATTAAAACAATTCCTACAAATACTTGTACTACTTGTGGTAATATTTTTATTATTTTTTGTATTATGTTATCAATATCTATTTGCATATAATCATTTAGTTTTTCCATCATTTCTGTTAGGTCTGTTTGCATTCCTATTTTAAGCATCTCTGTTATCATTGGAGTTGATAGTCCTGATTTCTCAAATGGTTCAATCCAACTTTGTCCTACTATTATATTGTTTATTGCTGATTCTATTAGTGATAACATAACTAAGTTGTTTGATATGTTTCTACTTGTTTCTAAGGCTTCTTGTATTCTTAGTCCATTCTTTAGGTTTAGTAATATTGATTGTACTAATCTTGAAAAATCTATTGCATATATCAACTTTCCAAATATTGGCATTTTATATTTGAAATAATGAAAATTGTATCTGCCTTTTGGTGTCTTTATGTACGCTATTACAGCTACAACTATTCCTCCTAATATCATAACAGGTATATACCATATTTTGACTATCCAGTTTAGAAAGTTTGAAAACGCAAGGGTTAAAGGTGGTAATTTTGCTGTTGAGCCGAAACTATCGAATACGCCTTGTATCATTGGTACAGATATAATTGTACCAATAACTGCTAATAACATTAATGCTACGAATTGTACTAAATTTGGTATTAATATTTCTTTTAGTTTTTTATTCATGGCTGCTGTATTTTCTAGATATTTTACAGCTTGTTCTAATGCATTTGTAAGAGAGCCTGATAATTCTCCAACTTTAATCATATTTATATATATTGGTGGAAATACTGAACCATAATATTCCATTGTTGTATACATATTTTCTCCTGCTTCTACTCCTAGCAAAATATCTTCAACAATGGCTCTTAAGGTAGGATTCTCTATTGTTTCCATAACAGTTGATAATGCATGAATATTATTGAAATTTGCTTTTTTGAGCAAGTAGAAGTTTTGTGTAAATACTAGTATGTCTCTTTTTTTAATTGCTTGATGTCGTTGCAATGATTCATTCATTCTTTTATACCAACTTTGTTTTTTGTTAATGTTTTTCTCTATTTGTTCTGCTCTTACTTGTTTTAAAACGCTATGACTAGTTTCAATATTTCTTTTTTGTTTCTTTATTTTTTTGTCTGATCTTACATGTAAGGGTTCTACAAAGATTGGAAGCATATCATTGCTTTTTAGTTTTTTTAACAATAAATATCTACTAGCTGAATCTGCTTTATATTCAACAATATCGCCTGCTTTTGTCACTGCTTTGTATTTGTATAAAGGCATATGTTTACCTCCATTCTATATGCTTTATTACTGCGTCATTTTCATTTTTAATTGCATAATAGTTCTATTAAGGATTTCTAAGTTTTTCTCTTCTAGCTGTGATTTTGCTTGGTCTAAAGTAATTTTATTTTCTACATATAATTCTGCAAGTGAATTTATTAAACTTATATTGCCTTTTCCTAAACTACTTTGTATTGCATCTTCCAATTCAGATACACTGAATTTTTCCTTTCTTATACATCCTGCAACTACATTATCTACCACCATTACTTCTGGTAATAAAACTAATTTCCCATCTGTTCCTTTTAAAAGTCTTTGTGATACTATTAATTTCAAAAGTGAAGATAATAAATATTTAACTGATGCTTGATCTCTTATTTCGTAAAAGTTAATTATTCTATCTATTGTTTCTGCACATGATTTTGTATGTAATGTTCCTAATACTAAGTGCCCTGATTCTGCCATATCTATTGCTGCTTCCATTGTTTCTTTATCTCTTATCTCTCCTATTACTAAGATATCACAGTCTTCTCTTAATGCATTTTTTACACCATCTCTATATGTTAATACGTCTTTTCCTTCTCCAACTTCTTTTTGAACAATTAATGATTTATTTGATGTGTGTTTGAATTCTACCGGTTTTTCTAATGAAAGTATCTTTTTATTTTCATTTTGGTTAACCTCATTTATTAATGCATTTAATGTTGTAGTTTTTCCTGAATTAGTTTTTCCTGTAACTAGAATTAATCCTTGTGGTTGGTATATCATTCTTCTTACAACATCTGGTATCCCTAAATCTTTAAATTCTGGTAACACGTTTTTGATTATTCTTAGAGTTGCAATAGGAATATCATCAGTAGAAGAAATATTGCCCCTAAACCTTATTTCTTCAAATTCATATGAAAAATCAAGTTTCTTTGTTTTGCGGTATTCTTCATCTTTTGATACATTTCCTCTTACAAAATAATCATACATCTCATACATATCATCTATTTTAAGTACATCCTCATTTTCCATTTCAACAAGATTTCTTGCTATTCTTAGTATTGGTTTTTTACCCGCTACCAAATGAATATCTGAAGCATCTTTTTCTATTGCTTCTTTTAAGATTTTATTAATATTTATCATTTTCTTCCCCTTATCTATATTTAATATATCATAACTTTTTTGTTTATCTCCTCAAGTGTTGTTATTCCTCGTAAGACTTTATCGATTCCGTCTATTGCAAGAGGCCTATATCCTTGCTGAATAGCAAGTTGTCTTATGTCTAGAGTAGACGTTCCTTGAATAATTAACTCTTTTATTTCATCTGTTAGTGTTAATATTTCAAAAATACCTATTCTTTCATAAAAACCTGTGTTGTTACATTCTTTACATCCAACTGGACTATATGTATACTTATCTTTAAAATCAGTTTTTATATTGTATTTCTTTAGGTTGTTTTCTATTATTTCTTTTTCTTTGTCTGTGAATTCTCTCTTTGTTGCACATTTTGGACATAGTTTTCTTACCAATCTTTGTGATATAGCTGTTGCTAAAGTACTTGCTATATCATAGTTTGATATTCCCATTTTTCTTAATCTTGTTATTACCTCTAAGCTATCTATAGTATGTATTGTTGATAAAACATAGTGACCTGTTTGTCCCGCTTGCATAGCAATTTCAGCTGTTTCTTTATCTCTTATCTCTCCAACTAGAACTATATCTGGGTCTTGTCTTAATACTGTTCTTAAAGAATCTGAGAATCTAAGTTTTTCAGATATTTCTATTTGATTTAATCCTGGTATACGGATTTCTACGGGATCTTCTATAGTAGTTATATTTATGTTTGGGCTATTTAAATAATCAATTATACTATACAGGGTTGTTGTTTTACCTTCACCAGTAGGAGCAGCTATTATTGTTATACTGTTTCTTTTATTAAGTTTTTTTCTAATTTCCTCCTCTGTTAGTTCTAAGCCTAATTCTTTTAACCCCCTAATGTTCATATTCTTCTTTAATAACCTTAAAACAAACTTTTCACCAAATATATTCTTTTGTGAAGACACACGGATATTGTAGTCTGGATAAAGCAAAATTCTACCATCTTGAGATTCTTGCTTTTCTTGGAACATATTTGATATTGCTTTTAGTCTTCCTATTATTTGTGGCTGTTTTTCTTTTTTGATTTCTGTTGCTTTAGCTAATTCACCATCAATTCTATATCTTACAATAATAGAATCTTCCTGTGGCTCTATATGAATATCACTTGCTCTTTTTCTCATTGCTGTTTTGATAATGCTATCCACCAAAGTTGTAGCATCTTCTCCTACATCAATGTTTTCTGAATCGGTTCCTTCTAAGGCATTTAAAACAGACTTAATATTCTTCTCAAAGGTTACATATTTGTCCATTACATAACCTTTATTTAATAGTATTAATCTAACTGCTTCTGTTGCTGCTTTACTATTGCTGTCAGAAAAGCATACTTTTATTTTATCTCCATTTATTTCAAAAGGAATAGCCATATATTTTTTAGCCATATCTAACGAAATATATTTTTTTACATCCAATTTAACATTCGCTAGGGAAAAAATCATTGTTTTTTCATTAAGTATTTCTCCTAATACTTGCAAAATAATATATTGATCACACATGTTTAAAATGTTTAGAATCTCTAATATTTTTTTGCCTGGATTACGTCTTTGGTATTCAAGTACCTTATCTATGTCTGCTTGTGTTAGTATTCCTCTTTTAACTAATTCAATTCCAATTGGTCCTTTCGTTCTTGCATCCATATTCCAGTCTCCTTTCGTTATATATTATATTATAATATATTTTTTATTGTTTGAAAATATTTTTATTGAATTTCCATATATTACAAGTTACTATTTACTGTGTAAGCATTTCTTCAATCTCTTCGTCTTTTGCCTTTTTGACTTTAGATGCTTCCATTGAATAGTGTTTATTTTCTATGGTATTATCTACTATTACTGTAACTATTTTTATAAAATCTAATTTGTCTTGGTTGCCTTCTGTTTGGTTGTATCGTGTTACATTGATTTGCACTTTACATGTTGTTGATAGTGAATCTAATGAGGTTCCAGCACTTACAGACTTCTTATTTTGACTATTAACATATTCTATTAGTTTTTCTTCTGTTACCTCAGAGTATGGAAGAGATTCTACATATTCAAATATTTTAGTTACAACTTCTGTAGTGAAACTATTTTGTTTGATTTTTATCTTTTCTCGCGTTATACTCGTAATTAGTGAAATAATAAATCCAGAGAATAAAAGTATTATCAAAATTGCAATAATTGCATCTGATGCCATTATTCCATTATCATTATTAGCTTTTTTCCTTTTTAACATACTTTCCTTCCTTACAACATTTTTTTTGTTTTCATTATACTACTAAAATCATTTCCATAATTCCCATTAGCATAAACAATAAAAACATAATCTCTTTTATATGTTTGTTTATTTTTTTACTATTGTTTAATACTGCCATTAATAATAAACATAATGTGTATATAATATATCTATATATACTAGTGTTCAATATGTATAGATATATCATATAAATTGTTTCTGTTATAATTCCAAAATTGAACACTGATTTTTGTATTTTTTTATGTTCTTTAAAAATACCAATTGTAATAAATACTGTGCTAAAAAAAAATGTTCCAAATATTAAAGTTGCTATTTTTGTATATTCAATATTAAAGACATCTATATTAAGCCAAATTCCAAATAATAAGAATGCTATTCCTGATGATATTTCTAGTATAAGATACCTTGGTCTTATTTTATTTTCACAATATCTACATTTTCCTCCCAAAAATATATAACTTAATACTGGTATTAAATCTAAAAAATTTAGCCTATGCTTACATTTCGGACAATATGATCTTGTATGAGTTATATTCTGTTTTAAAGGGATTCTATATACTGCTAGAGTATAGAAACTTCCTAAAACTGTACCTAATGCAAACATAAAAAAGTAAATTATGGTATTCAATTTCTTCTCCTTCTTTATAGAATTAGACATATACATATTAAAAATGCATATGCCTAAATCTTTTCGTCTAATTTCTGCATAATTATGTTGTTGGTTTTGATTTTTCATAATCATTAACATAATCTTGTATATTATTATGAGTTGCATTTTGTATAATATTGTCTGTTCCTATTGTGTTTAATTTATCATCAGCATTTTTATATCCATTTGCTGCTTTTTCGGCTTGTCCTATTAGGTTAGAATTTACAACTACTGCTACAGTAACTGCAACTAATATTAACATAACAATAATTGTTATAATTAAAGCTACTAATGTAATACCTTTTTGTTCTTTCATTAAATTCACCCCCTCTTTTTTTGTAATTTTTTGTATATATTTAACTAAATAAATATTACCTGAATTATTTTACATTGTTAAAATACTGTCCTTGTGTTGTGTTTCCTGAATTGCCTGAACTTGTATTTTTATTTTCTTCTGTTCCTTTGCTACTTGTATTTGTGTCTACTGATTGTGAGGTGACTTTTTCAAATGGGTTTGGTTTTCCTTTTTCATAAGCTTTTGATTGTTGATATACTTTTAGGTCACTAGCATCTATATAATATGTTTTTATTATGTTTTGTACTTCTGAAGCTTTTATTGTTTCATCTAGTTCTTCTTGAATATCTGCCGATAAGCGGTATTCCGCAACTGCGGTAGGTATTGTTTTTGTAGATGGTCTATAATCATAAAACATAACACCTAGAACTAACAATATTGCAAGGATTAAAAGTATTATGATAAAGATTTCTTTAATTACTGATTTAACCATTTTTAATCTCCTTAATCAAAATTTATTCCAACATCCTCTATTGTAAATGTTGTTTTCAACTTACTAGCATCAACCACTATTATTTTTGTTTCTTTTTCATTTCCTTGTGAAGAATTATTCGTATTTGTTGTGGATGTGCTAGAAGACATCGGTTGTATTTTAAAGTTTAGAACTTTAAATCCTAGTGTATCATCCTTTTCAATGTCGTATAAAAAATCTGTTATTCCTATATATTCACCACTTAGTGTAACATCTAAGTCGTATTTTCCTTTACCACTAGAAGCTTCTTTTATATCTAGTTTTAATTCTATTCCTTCCTTTTTTGCATAATTTTCTAATACTATCCATAGCCTTTCAATTTTATATTCCTTTGTTGGTACTACTCCTAATTCTACATTTTCAGCAATATATGCTGTTTTAGATTTGTATTTTTCCTTTGTTACCTTTAGATTTTTAATTGATTTTTCAAGTTCTTCAATACTTTGTGGGTATTCTGAATCGTTTTTTTGCTTTGCTGTAGCAATTTTAGCATTTAAGTTGTTACTTGATGTCTCGATATTTTTTAAGTTTTTGCTTGCCCATTTAGATATTGTTATGTTTTTAAAAATCAAACTATAGGTTAATAAAATTAATAGTACTAGTAAAATTGATATCAGTATCTTTCTCATTTTATCTCCTTCACATTAATATGGTAATTGACCTGTTATTATTATATCTATTGAACCGTCGTCTTGCTTTACACCTTTTGTTGTTGTAATATTTGTTAATATTCCCTCTTCATCTAATGCTGCTTTAAAGTATCCTAATTGATCATACTTGTCTGAACGTGCTGTTATCGTAATATTTTTTCCTGATGAATTTTCAATTGATAATAATTGTACTCCCTTTGGAATATTAAACATTACTTTAGTTAAAAAGTTTGGAATTGCATTTTTGCTTGAATATCCATCACTTACTCTTGTGTTTGCTTCATCAATTTTGTCTATCATATTTTGATATTCTGTTGTCCTTGTGTTAATAAGTGTAGAATATTGCTGTACTTTAGCTATTTGAGCATCTGTTTCTGCTATTACTTTGTCTGCTAACTTTGTCTTTTCATTTATCTTTTGTGTTAATGCTTCTGTAGAACCAATGTACAAAATAATAATTAATAAAAGCGTAGTCATTAACCTTAATAGCATTTTGTCTGTCATGTCTAGTTCTGAGTGCATTGCATCTTTAAAAGAAACTTTTTGTCGTTTTGTTTTTTTAGATTTAAATATATTGTTTCCTTTTCTTAAATCACTATTTAGTATTCCCCAAATTGCTTGCAATGTATTTTTTGAATCGTTAAAATTTGTTGCTTGATTCTTTATGTCAAGTCCTTGTATTGCCAAAGAAATTGCTGAATTTACTTCCATGTAATCTTTGATGTTTATTTTTACATTAGTTTTCTCAATGAAATCTGGCACTAGTATTTCGCATTTTTTATCAATAAAGCTTTCTTGGAACAGTAAGTCTATATTGTTTATTATAAGCCCCATTCCTGTTATATATATGTTGTTTATATCCAGTTCACTATTTGCAACATTTTCTTTTACTTTTTCTATTATTTCTAATAATGATGTTATTATCTCGTCTAAATATTCATTTCCTTCTATTTTTAAATTTTGTCCTGTTTTTGTGTAAACAGTAGTATTTTTACAAATTTCGTATGCTCTTTGTGTTGAACTTTCTCTCTCAGCTATACCTTTTAATATTTTGCCCATTCCTTGTTCTATTTTATCTATTTTATATACTTTTCCATTGACGATTGTGGTGATTTCCGTTTCATTTTCAATGTTGACTATAATGCTGTTATCTTGCATTGCTACCTTATTCAAGTTTGGAACAATTGTAGCTATAGGAAATAAGTATTTTGTTTTATATTTATCTAATAGCTGTAGTCTTTCTACAATATTTACTTTGTCTAGATAAGCATATATAATTCTTGCTTTATCTCTGTCTTCTAAATTAATTGTTTTTAAATATCTGTATTCTATAGTGTTTTTATTTTTGTTGTTATTATTGCAGAAGAATTCAAATTCTGTTTCGATTGTTTTTTCCAAGTCTTGTGGTTTTAGCAGGCTAAACACATTAGAATATGTATAATGTTCTTTTCCAATATTAATACTAATTGGTATTTGAAAGCTGTATGTTTCTTCTACGATTTGGTCTAATACCTTTTCTATATCAGTATCATAGAACTTTACACCATATGCCTCAACTTTAAATTTGTTATGATCTTTAGATACTTTAGCATATTTAATTAATTCGTCCTCTATATATATTCCTAGGCAACTTGGCATTTCTTTCTCTCCTTAGTTTTTTAATTTCCTTTAATTCCATTTTAAACTATTTTTTGACATAGTCAATACTTTTGTCGAAAATGTAATATAATTGTAATATTTTTGCAACATTTATTTTTTTATTGAAAATCTTATGATTATTTTGTGATAAAATTCCATTGTTTATTTTAGGAAAATGTCCCAAATTCATCATCTATATTTTAATAATTTTTTTACCTTTGACACATCCTTGGAAATTATCTTCGTTCAAGCTACAAATGGCAAAAGCACATCAAAAGCATATGTACACATAAATTTTTCTCCTGGTTTCTTTGTTTTCTTTCTTTTCCATAAAAGAAAGAAAATGCCTGCCCGGCATAAGGACAAAAAAGCGAGATTATTTTTCCGCTTATGTTTAAAAATTTTTAGGACATTTTCCCAAAATATTGACACCTATTAGTGGAATTTTATAACTTAAAAAGTCCTCTCGGACTTTTTTTAATTTTTGTTTTCTTTTATCAATTTTTCATAGCACTTCCTACATAAAGGCATATAACAATTGTCTCCAACTAATACATCTCCTGTTTTATTTTCTCCCTTGAAATAAGTATATATTGCATTATCGCTGTGGCAGTTTTCGCATACAGCTGTGAGCATTTGAACATTGTCTGCCATACATAGTAGGTCTCCCATTTTTCCAAAAGGTTTTCTTTCTGATGTTAAGTTTAAACCTGATATATAAAATTTTTTTCCCTTTTGAGCTAGTCTATTAAGCTCTGCTAAATCTCCTTTTAGGAATTGGAATTCGTCTATTACATAAACATCTGCATCATATTGTTTTATTTCATCAACATTGTTTATTGCAATAGCACTCAGTTTATAACCTTTTCTACTTACTACTTCTTGGTTAGAGAATCTATCATCTAGTTTTGGTTTAAATACTTTTACGTCTTTTCCTGCTATTTGCTGTCTCTGTGCTTCATCTAATATCTTTTGTGTTTTTCCACATTTCATTGGTCCTGTAAATACATTAATATCTCCCATTTTTAGTCCAACCCCTATTCTAAAAATTGCTATGATTATTATATATATTATTTCGAATTTTGTAAAGAGATTTTGAATATTTTTGTATTTTTATTTTTTATTTTCTGTATCCTTACAGTTATGTTTAAAACACGGCATAACAAAAAAAGAAAGAGTGTTGCCGAAAGTTTTTTAACTTTGTCAACGCTCTGGCGTTTCTTCTTAGAAACGTTTTTTATTGTATTATGCATTTGCTTTTTTTACTAGTTCTGCAAATGCGTTGCTGTCGTTTACTGCTAGTTCTGCTAGCATTTTTCTATTTATTGTAATATTGTTTTTCTTTAATCCGGCCATTAATTTGCTATATGTTGTTCCGTTTAGTCTTGCTGCTGCATTTATTCTTGTTATCCATAATTTTCTGAAATCGCTTTTTTTGTCCTTTCTTCCAACATATGCATATGACATTGATTTTAATACTGCTTGTTTTGCATTTCTAAATCTAATACTTTTTGCTCCAAAATATCCTTTTGCTTGTTTTAATACTTTTTTATGTTTTTTTCTTGTTGCTATTGCTGATTTTACTCTTGCCATTTTATTATCCTCCTTCTAATTAGTTTCCATATGGTAACATCTTTTTAATTCCTGCTTCACATGTTTTATCTGCATAAGCATTTTGAACTTTTCCTGATTTTTTTTGTCTTGTTGTTTTGTTTCCTAAAAGATGTCTTCTGTTTGATTTTGTTCTTTTTACTTTTCCGGTAGCTGTATATGAATATCTTTTTGCAGCTGCCTTATTTGTTTTTAGTTTTGGCATAATTTTTCCTCCCTTTATCTTATTTACTAGGTGCTAAGATGATAAACATATTTTTTCCTTCTAAGAAAGGTTTCTTCTCTACTGTTGAAATGTCGCTTAATTCTTCAATAAATTTGTTTAGTACATCTTCACCTGATTTTACATAGTTAACTTCTCTACCTCTAAATCTAACTGTTATTCTTACTTTGTTTCCATCTGATAAGAATTTTCTTGCGTTTTTTGCTTTGAATGTAAAGTCATGTATTTCAATGTTTGGTGTTACTCTTAACTCCTTACATTCTACTGTTTTCTGTTTCTTTCTAGATTCCTTTTCTCTTTTAGCTTGTTCAAATTTGTGTTTTCCATAGTTCATTATTTTACAAACTGGATTATCACTATTTCCTGAAACTAATACTAAATCCAAATCTTTAGAAGTAGCCATGTCTAATGCTTGGTTAATTGGTAACTTACCTACTTTTTGACCTTGTTCATCAATTACTTGAACTTCTTTAAAACGAATTTGTTCATTAATTGGTAATTCTTGTTTTATGTGATTCACCCCCAAAAAATAAAAACTTGCTCTTAAGAACAAGTAATCCACATAATATATATCTTTTTATTTAAAAGTATATAACCTTTTCCTTTATAGTTAAGGTGAGAAGTGGATAACTTCTTCTTTAATACTTTAATAGTTTACTACAAAATTCCATAAATGTCAAGAGTTTGGAAAAAAATCTCCAAACTTTATCTATCTCTAGTTTTCTCAAGTAACCCTTCTTGAATTACTTAGTTTATCTTATTATTCCTTTTTCTATCATTTTCTTTAGTGTTTCTATAAACATTGCATGTGACCAACCTAAGCCTATTACCCAATCTGGTTGCATTGTGCTGTTGTTTATTTGTTCTGCTAGGAAGCCGTGCTTTGTACTTGTTTTGATTACAAAGTCAAAACATTCTTTGGCCTTTTGCTTTTCTCCATTTTCTAAATAGTAATCTGCCATCCATAGTGTAGCTATTATCCAAGGGTTTCCTTTTCTATAATGGTCTCCTTCGAATCTTTTATATCCTCCGGTATATGTTCTTAACGTCATATTTATTCTTTCTACTGTATTTAGTATTTTTTTCTCTTTTGGTGTGAATATTGCAAATGGAATCACTGTTCCTAAAATGCTTATGTCTATGTTTCTATCTTCTAAGTTTCTTACAAAGCTTTTTTTTGTTTCGTCATAGAAGTTTGTTAGTATGAATTCTTTTAGTTTTACATTTAGTTTTCTTAGTTCTTCTTTTTCTTTGTTTACGTTTTCTTGTTTTACTCTGTTTTTTGTAAACTCTTCTTTTAATTTTTCGTAAATTTTTATCATTGTATCGAAGCTTGCAAATATGCTTGCTATTGAGTATAAGCTTACTCCTTCATGCATTTCCCATAAATCATAGCCTATTCCACATTTATTTGTTTTTCCGAATATGTCATTTACATATTTTTTTAAAAAGGTTATAGCTTTTTCGCACATTTTTAAGTTGTCTTTTAAAAACTTTTTATCTTCTGTTACTTTGTGGTGATTATATACTCCAAATATAACTGAGGCTGTTTCATCTATTTGGTATCCCCAACATGGTGCTAGTCTTCCATCTGTAAAGAAGCGTTGCTCCCACATTCCATTTCTGCTTTGTGTATTTTTGCAGAAAATTTTATAGAATTTTTCTACTTCTTTTTTCATTTTTAATATGTCCATTGCATTTGTAATAAAGACTGCATCTCTTGGCCAACAATAGTTATATCCACCACATTGGTTCAACTTTTCGTCTACCTCTACTGCTGCTGAGATTCCTCCCGTTTCACTATTTATTAATAAAGAATATAGAAGTATTGTTCTTGTATAAATTTGCTTTATTTTTCTGTTCTTTGGAGTTTCCGATAAGTCTAGCTCTATTCCGTTATGATCTTTTACATATTTCCTCCAATATTTTTTTACCGCCTCATATTCTGTTTTAAAGTCTATTTTTCTTATTCTGTCTATTGTTTTTTCTAAGTTATCTAGTCCATTCTTACTTTCTTCTATATAGATGTATAGCTCAAACTCTCGTGTTTCATTTGGTTTTAAAGTGCCTAAATCGTAGCTGATACTTGAATCTTCCGACATTCCAATGTAATCTTTATCCCCAATTTTTCCTTCTAGAATGTTTGCTTGGGTATTATTTATTTGTGAACTTAATAACTTTTCCTTTGAGAATGTACATAATGTGTATTCATAGTTGTATTGCATTAATGCATCGTTTTTGCACATTCCACTTACTCTATTTTCTGGTAAGGAAATTAGTCCGGAGTGTACTAGAAAGTTTAGTTTTAAGTCAATTGTGTTTTCATTTATAAATTTGTATTTTCTAATAATAATGTTTTCTTTTATTGATGCATAGTCTGTTTGCATTATTTTTAAATTAAAATATGTGTTTAGTATTTCTGTTTTGAGTATGTTTGTTTCTTCTTCATAGTATTGTGAATATACATTGTTTATGTCTTGATGTAGATATACTATCCCTGAATCGTTTATTTTTAGTCCGATATGGAAGAAGTCTACCATTTGCTTATAGTCTCTATTTGGATAAAGTAATCTTATCATTTCTCCATGTTTTGTAAAGCTTGCTATTATATTTTGATTTCCAATTATTGCATCATTAAAATATTTTTCCATTGTAGAGTTCTCCTTTATGAAATTATTTTTACAATCTGCTGTTCAAGTTCTTTTATTTTATTGTTAATTTCAGCTATTTCTTCATCTTTTTTATCTTCATCAGATATATCTTCTTTTATCATCTTAGACATATCTTCTAATTCTTCTTTTAAAGTTGATAGTCTATCCATTACTTCTAGTCTTAAATATTTATATTGATCCTTTGGTTCAACTTTTGATACTACTTTTATTCTATCTGTTAATTCATAGTTTTCTCCATAGTCTGGTATTGTTACCGGTATTTTGGTTGTTTCTATTAATTTTTCTTTTAATACCCTTTGGGCCTCTGGTTCTCCATGTACTAGGAAGATGTTTTTTGGTTTTGTTATAAATGAATAGACAAAATTTAAAAGCCACTCTTGGTCTGCGTGTCCTGAATATCCTTCTATATATTCTATTCTAGCATTTACAGCTATTTCTTCTCCAAATATTTTTACTTTTTTCTCTCCTGATACTATTTTTGCTCCTAATGTTCCTGGTGCTTGGTATCCAACAAATATTATTGTGTTGTTTGGATTCCATAGGTTATGTTTTAGATGATGTTTTATACGTCCTACTTCGCACATACCACTTGCTGATATTATGATGTGTGGACGTGGATCATCATTTAAAGCCTTTGATTCTTCTGCTGTTTGTGTAAATTTAAGTCCTGGAAATTCCAATGGGTTGTCTCCATTCTCTATTTCATTTCTTACTTCTTCTTCAAATAAATTCATATTTTGTTTGAATACCTCAGTTGCTGATATTGCTAGCGGGCTATCTACATATACTGTAGCTTTCATTAAGGTTTCATATTTCTTTAAGAATTCTTCGTCTGTTCTTTGTTCTTTTAGTTTGTTTATTTCATATAATATTTCTTGTGTTCTTCCTACTGCAAACGATGGTATTATTACATTTCCTCCTTTATCTAGTGTCTCTGAAACTATATCTAGAAACATTTCTGCCTTATCATCATTTCTATTATGAAGTCTGTTACCATATGTTGATTCCATTACCAAATAATCTGCATTGTCTATCATTGTTGGAGAATCTAATAGTGGAATATCATTGTTTCCAAGGTCTCCTGTAAATACTATCTTTTTTGTTTCTCCATTTTCTTTTACCCATACTTCTATTATACTTGACCCTAACATATGTCCTGCATCATTAAATCTTATGCTTATATTTTCATCTAGTTCAATAATTTCATCATATGAAGTTGGTTTGAATAACTTTAAACAATCTATTGCATCTTGTGCAGTATATAATGGTGGAAGTTCTGGCTTCCCTACTCTTGCTCTTTTCTTGTTTTGCCACACGTTTTCCATTTCTTGTATATGTCCACTATCTGGAAGCATTATTGAACACAAATCGCAGGTAGCTTTTGTTGCAATAATTGGTCCACGATATCCATCTACATATAGCTTTGGTATTCTTCCTGAATGGTCTATATGTGCGTGTGTAAGTAGCATAAAGTCTATTTCATTTATATCAAATAAAAAATCTGAATAATTTTCTCTTTCCTCTTTGGCTTTACCTTGATATAGTCCACAATCTACTATTATTTTCTTGCCAGCACCTTCTAGCAAAAAGTTTGAACCTGTAACTGTTTTTGTTGCTCCTAAAAAAGTAATATTCATAATTTTCAATCCTTTCATATAAAAACTTTGATTTTTCTATTATATTTAACATTCAATTCTTCTATTGTTAGTATTTCTAGCGTTTTCGACATATTTTCTTCATCATAAATTTCTAGTAACATTGTTTTTTCCTTTTTTATAAACTTAAAATATATTTTTTCTAAGTCTATAATATCTGTTTGCAAAATGTTTTTTATTATATCATAATTTTCTTTAATGTTTCTACTGAAAATTGTTATTATCTTTTCTTTGCATGCTTTTGTTATTATCATTTTTTGTATTTTGTTTATATCTATTATATCTTTTACTTGCTTGTCATTTGAAACATAGATTAGTCCATAATATCTTATTTTGTATATTAGTTTAGTTATGCTTTCTTTTTCTCCTGCAGCTTCAATTTGTTTCTTTATTGCTTCACATACTAAATTTAGTAATTCTTTTATTTTATCACCATATATATTTTCTTGTTTAGATTTTAGTTTTATCTCTTTTAATAATATTAATTTATTTTCAATTTTTATCTTAGTTTTGACAAAATTTAATGGTTCCATCTTTTTGCTACATTCATCAAGTTTCTCTATTAAGTCTTCTCTTTCTTTTTCTAGCACTTCAACTAAATCGCTTAAACTAAATATTCTATGGTTCATATCTAATACTTCGTTTCTAGTTATAAACTCTTTTTTAAGAAGTCTATCATTATTAATTATGCTATCTCTTTCTTTAATTTCATCTGAGATTTCTTTTTTCTTTTTCCTTAGTTTGTCTAAATATTCTTTTTTGTTGTCTAACTCATTAAATTGTTCTTGCAGTTGTTTTTGTATTTTTATTAATCTTTTTTCTTCCTCTCTTTTTTGCTTTATAATATTTAATATTGATACTTGACTTATTACTTTTAAAAGTTTTTCTGCAAGTTCTGCTTTATATTTTTCTTCTAATTTTTCTACTAATATTGATATATTATCTTGATTTGGATTTTCTTGCCATGTAATTAGTAAATCATTTCCCACAAGAATTCTTAATGTCTGATAAATTAAATTTATATCTAAATTATCTATATCTTCTGTTACAATGTTCCAAGACCATCCATCAAAATCTCTAATTACTTCATTTGATGCAATACTGTATCCTTGGTTCAGAGCTTCTTCTATTGCTGGTTTTATAATCTCATATTGTTCAAATACTTTAAATTTTTGTTGCTTTATTTGATATATTTCATATAGTATTTTTTGAGTATTTAAGTATGTTATAATTTTTTTTTCTTCTATAATACATTTACTTTCTCTAGTTTTTACTATTTCAATTTGTTCACAATCTTTTTCTATTATTTCTAAGATTTCCTCTAGGGTTTCTTTTTTTGTTTTTGTATCTTTATTTACAGTACTATAATCATCATAAGCATTTTCTACCTTATAGAGCATACTTAATAATAAATTTTTAGTATCCTCAGAAAAATCTTTTTTAGTCAAAATCTTTTCTAGTTGATTATTGTAATTTTTTATATTCAATTTCGAAATAAGATTTTCTTTTTCCAATTTCATCCCCTCGTTATTTATTTGTAATTTTTAAATAAATAAGCTAAATATCTTGCCTGTTACCCACATCATTCCACTTAATACATAAGTACATATTATTGATATTATATCTGTATAAAATACTATGAAAAATACTATTATAGATAATATAAATTGATTCCTTATCATCCAATCTCTAGCTTTATATGGTAAGAAGTGAAATAAAACCTTTGAACCATCTAGTGGATAAATTGGTATTAAATTAAATACCCCTAATCCTATGTTTACTGATATAACTGATATTAAAATGCTTGCTATTACATTAGTTGTGGTTGTTATTGTTGTTACTGTTAGCCCATATATTGCATATATTATTAAAAATAAAAAAGCTAATATTAAATTCATTATAGGCCCAGCAGCTGCAACTATCGCCTCTGCTTTTGTTAAAGAATATTTCCCATTGAAATTTCTTGGGTTTATTTGCACAGGTTTTCCCCATCCAAAGCCTAATAAAACTAAACATATTATTCCTACTGGATCTATATGACTCATTGGATTTAGATTTAATCTGCCTTGAAGTCTTGGTGTGTCATCTCCTAATTTAGTTGCAATCCATGCATGTGCAAATTCATGAAAGGTCATTGCAACAATAACTCCTGGTAAAGCATATATTATTCCTTCTATGCTTCTTTGTCCAAGGATTACATTTATCAGCGCCATTATTCCTAATATTATGAATAAGGTTTTTCTATCTACATTAAACATTTGTCTTCTCTCCTTATAAATAAATTTCGTATTTTCTACTAAGTTTTTGATTATTATATACTAAAAATTATAGTTTGTAAATATCAATTTTTTTATTACATTTTATTTATAATATACTATATAGTAATAAATTGCAATAATTTTTTATTATTTTTCCCAATTTTCCTTTACAAATTTGTTTCTTTAATATACAATATGTATGTGATAATTATGTTTAAATTTGTGTCAAATAATGAAAAAGAAACTAAGGATATTGGCTTTAATTTAGCCTCTAAATTAAGAGAAAAAACCGTTGTAATATTAATAGGTGATTTAGGTAGTGGCAAGACAAAATTAATTGAAGGCTTTTTAAGTTTTTTTGGTTTAGAGGAAGAAATATCTAGTCCTACTTTTACTATTGTAAATGAATATTCTAAAAATGATTTAAATATATATCATTTTGATTTATATCGATTGGAGAACCTAGATGAGTTCTATGCTATTGGTGGTACAGAGTATTTTAATAATGGCATTTGTTTAATTGAGTGGGGAGAAATGATTGAACCTATTTTAACTCAATATATTAAAATTAATATTTCTAAAGATGAGAAAAATGAAAATATTAGATATATAAATATAGAAAATATATAAAAAGCCTCTTTAGCACTAGTTGGAACCGATAGGTGAATTTTTATGAAAGGAAAATTGCTTTATGATTATTTTGGCTATTTCAACCTCAAGTAGTAATGCTTCTGTTTCTTTACTTGAGGATGATAAATTAATTAAGGAATTGAATATTTCAGACCAAAGAACTCATTCTGAAAAGCTTATGCCACTTATTGAAGAATTGTTCAAAACTACTAACCTTCAGCTTTCTCAAGTTAATTTGATTGCTTGTGATATTGGACCTGGTTCCTTTACAGGAATTAGAATAGGTGTTGCTTCTGTTAAAGCTATGGCAGAAGCAAAGGAAATTCCAGTAGTTGGAGTATCTTCTTTGGAGGCTTTGGCTTACAATGTTAGAGGTTTTGATTATATCTGTTCTATTATTGATGCTAGAAATAATCAAGTGTATAGTGCAATTTTTAATAAAAATTATGAATTGATTTCTGATTACTTTGCAGATAATATTAATAATTTAACTAGTATTTTTAAACAATACAAAAATATGGCTTATGTTGGTGATGGCTTAAAACTTTTAAATAATTCTTTTGAGTTTGATAATAATATATATAGTAGAAATGTTGGACTTGCTGGATACAAAAAGTTTTCACAAGGTTTGTATACTGATGCAGATAATCTATCTGTTATGTATCTTCGTCCTTCTCAAGCTGAAAGAATGAGGAATAATAATGGAAATATGTAATATGACGTTAAATGATTTTAATGAAATAGAGCCTATATATAACTTGGAATTTGATGATTTTTGGAAACCACTTAATTTAAAGTCAGAGCTTGAAAATATTACTTCTAAATATATTGTTGCAAAGGAAGGTAATACAATAGTTGGCTTTGCTGGTATTTGGTTTTCTGTTGATGATGCGCATATTACAAATATTGTAGTACGTAAGGATTTTAGGAATAAAGGCATTGGAAGTTTACTACTAGAAAGACTTATAGAACTCGCCAAATGCAAAACTGCTTTTACTTTAGAAGTAAATGTAAAAAATAAAATTGCCCAAAAGTTATATTTAAAATATGGTTTTGAAATTTTGGGAATTCGTAAAAAATATTATGATGGCATTGAGGATGCCTATATTATGACACTTCACTTTACTTAATAAAGAATAATTTTTATAAGGAGAGATACGAATGAAAAAGAATGAATTAAATTATAAGGATTTAAAAAATTTGTGTAATCCGGATGTATTTGATTTTGAAACTACAGAAGAACTTGATAATGTTGGTTTGGTCTATGGTCAGGAAAGAGCTGTTGCTGCATTGAAATTTGGGCTTAGCATTAATACCAAAGGATATAATCTTTATGTTGAAGGACCTGCCGGTGTTGGAAAAACGATGTATTCAAAAGAATATATTTCTGAGATAGCTACTAAACAAAATACACCCGATGATTGGTGCTATATTTATAATTTTGAAAATCCAAATGAACCAATTGCAGTATCACTTCCTGCTGGTGAGGGAAGAGTTTTTGCTCAAAATATGGATTCACTTATTGAGGATGTGAAAAAATATTTAAAAAGAACCTTTAACAATGAAGATTTCGAGAAAGAAAAAAAGTTAATAAAACAAAAATATGAAGAAAAACGTGAAAGGTTGCTTGATAATTTAAATAAAGAAACTTTAAAAAATAACTTTCAAGTTAAGGCTGCTCCAAATGGTATATATATGTTGCCCGTATTTGAGGGTAAAGCTCTTGATGAAACCGAGTTTGAAAAACTAGATGATAAAATTAAAAGTGGATATGAGGAGAAGTCTACTATTGTTCAAGAGCAAATTATGCAAGTAATTGGTCAATTGAAATTAATTGAAAAAGAATCTGAAAAGAAGATTGATGAATGGCAATCTAATATTGCTCTTCTTACTATAAATGCATATATAAACCCAATTAGGGCAAGTTATAAGAAAAACACTAAAATTGTAAATTTCTTAGATAATGTAAAAAAAGACATATTAAAAAATATAATTCACTTTATAGCTGAGGAAACTAATAATAATCCTGCACCACAAGCCCCAAGGCCTGAAATGGTTAAACCTTGGCTAAATTATAGAGTAAATTTATTTGTTGATAACAGTAATACAACTGGTAGCCCTGTTATAATGGATTCAAATTATTCTTATCAAAATTTGTTTGGTAAATTAGAGTATGAGAATCAATATGGTATACTTAGAACAGACTATACAATGCTAAAACCTGGTATTATTCATAAAGCAAATGGTGGTTATTTAATACTACAAGCACAAGATTTGCTTGTAAATCAGCCTTGCTATGATGCCTTAAAAAAAGCTCTTTCAATAAAAGAAGCAACTATAGATAACAATATGGAGCAACGTTCTGCAACAGTAATGATTTCATTAAAACCTGAACCAATTCCACTTAATTTAAAAGTAATCCTTATTGGTGATGCAAACATTTACCACACTTTACTTTCATTGGATCCAGACTTCAAAAAGTTGTTTAAAATTAAAGTGGAATTTGAAGAGTCTGCTCCTAGAAATGAAGATACAATGCTAAAACTTGCAAAGTTTGTTCATAGCTATTGTGAAAAAGAAAATTGTCTACCACTAGATAGAGTTGCTATGGCTAAGGTTGTGGAATTTGCTTCTAGGTTATCAGAGGATAAAGATAAATTATCTACACATTTTAATGAAATTGGTGAAATAGTTTCAGAAGCATCGACTTGGGCAAAACTTTCAAGAAAAAAGCTTGTAACTGTTGACTATGTGACAAAAGCATTAGATAAACGAATTGAAAGAGTAAAGAAATATGACCAAAAGTATACTGAATTAATAGAAGAAAATTCTTTACTTATAGATACCGATGGCTATAAAGTTGGAGAAATTAATGGTTTAACTGTTTTAACAATAGGCGACTATTCATTTGGAAAGCCTACAAAGATAACTGCAAATACATTTATGGGAAAAGCTGGGGTTATAAATATCGAAAGAGAAACTGAAATGTCTGGTTCTTCACATTCAAAAGGTATATTAATACTTAGAGGATACTTTGGAGAAAAATTTGCACAAAACTTCCCTTTATCATTAACTGCAAGTCTTTGCTTTGAGCAACTATATAACGGAGTTGACGGTGATAGTGCTTCAAGCACAGAATGTTATGCAATATTATCTAGTCTTTCAGATATGCCTATAAAACAGTCACTTGCAGTAACAGGTTCTGTTAATCAAAAAGGTATAATTCAACCTATTGGTGGAGTTAATGAAAAAATAGAAGGATTTTATAGTATATGTAAAATGCGTGGTTTAAATGGTGAACAAGGTGTAATAATACCTATACAGAACGTACGTAATTTACATCTATCTGATGATGTTATCAATAGTGTAAAAGAAGGTAAATTCCACATTTATGCTGTTTCTACAATTGATGAAGGAATTGAAATACTAACAGGTGTACCTGCTGGAAAACAAACAAAATCTGGCACTTACCCTGCTGGAACTATAAACTATTTAGTTTATGAGAAGTTAAAGAAATATTATGAAAATAGCAAAGAAGTAAAATAAAAAATAGGCTAAGATTTTTCTTAGCCTGTATTTTTATATCTATACCTCTCCTGGCATTTCTGGTTCTGTTTTTACAAGATAACAAGATGAACCATCTTCTGCATTACTTATTGAATAACCTGCTTTATTCACAGCTTCAACAATTTGAAGAATTTCTTTATTGCTTTCTAAAACTTTTTGTAAATTTTTATGTGATGAGTATATTGCAATTCCAAGTGCAATTACTAATAATATAATTATAACTAAAAGAATTTTACTTAGTTTATTCATAAAACCCCCTCCTTCTTATGTGTAATTTTACCACAAACGCAAAAAAAAGTCAAAAAAATGTTGATAACATTTCTGTTACCACTTCAGGCAATGACAACTTTTTCTATATTTTCATAAAGAAAATGCTTAATTATTATATTGCATTTATCCACAAATGTCAATGTTTTTCGCGTTTTTTTTGGAATTTTTTGGAAATTATGTTCTTGTAGTTGAAAACAGATAAAAAAAATAGGCTAAGAAAAATCTTAGCCTGTATTTTTTACTTCCTTGCTCTTCCATCTAATGTATCTAAATTATCTAATGCCTTTCCTGTTCCTAATGCAACACAAGATACTGCATCTTCTGCAATCATTACATTTATTCCAGTTTCTTGTTGTAACAGTTTGTCTAGACCATCTACTAAACAGCCTCCTCCTGTCATATATATACCTCTATCTACTATGTCCGCTGCAAGTTCAGGTGGGGTTCTTTCTAAAACTGAATGTACCGCTTCTACTATCAGCATTGATGGTTCTACTAATGCCTCCATCATTTCACTTGAGTATATTGTTGCAACTTTTGGCAGTCCTGTCATTAAGTCTCTTCCTTTTACCTCCATTTGCATATCTTGAATTTTGGGATATACACATCCTATGCTTACTTTTAAATCTTCTGCTGTCCTTTCACCTATCATCATATTGTGTTTTCTTTTTATATATTTTACTATTGCTTCATCAAATTTATCTCCAGCAACTTTAATTGATGTACTTACCACTGAACCTCCTAGTGAAATTACTGCAATATCAGCTGTTCCTCCTCCTATATCCACTACCATATTTCCACATGCCTTTGATATATCTATTCCTGCTCCTATTGCTGCTGCTATTGGTTCTTCTATCAGATAAACTCTCCTTGCTCCGAGCTGTTGTTGCTGCATCTATTACTGCTTTTTTTTCTACCTCTGTAACTTGAGAAGGTATACATATCATAATTCTTGGTGAAAACATTGATTTACCACACGCTCTTGTAATAAAATGTTTAAGCATTTTCTCTGTAACTGTATAATTTGAAATTACTCCATCTTTTAAAGGTCTTGTTGCAACTATGTTTCCTGGTGTTCTTCCAAGCATTCTTCTTGCTTCTGCACCTACTGCTAAGACTTCACCTGTTTGATTGTTTACAGCCACAACTGATGGTTCTCTTAATACAATTCCTTTTCCTTTAGCATATGCAATTACTGTTGCTGTTCCCAAATCAATTCCTATATCTTGTCCAAATCCAAACATTATTATCTTCCCTTCTGCTTTATATTACAAATATGTTACAATTATATTACAAAAATACAAAAATATCAACAATTATTTACAAAATCTATGATTTCCTATTACAACTGTTACAGGTCTTGACCATATCCATCCATTTGTAGCAGTATTTGGATTGAAATAATATATTGCTCCATATGTTGGATCCCAACCATTTAAAGCATCTCGAGCTGCTGATATTGCTGTTTGATTAGGAGCTAAATTTATTTGTCCATCTGCCACCACAGAAAAAGCACCTCTTTCATATATTACTCCTGCCACACTATTAGGAAAAGATGGGCTTTTTACTCTATTTAATACAACTGCTGCAACGGCTACCTGACCTGAATAAGGTTCGCCTCTAGCTTCTGCATATACTAGATGGGCTAATAAATTTAAGTCTGAATTTGAAGCTGTTCCTCCTTTATTATTAGTTGCTCCTGTAATTCCCATGGCTGCAAGTGTCTTTGGTCCTGCAATTCCATCGACTGTTAGGCCATTTTTGGATTGAAACCATTTTACTGCTTTTAAAGTTTGTGAACCATAAATTCCATCAACACTTCCATAATAATAACCCCATCTTTTTAGTTTTGTTTGTATTTGCCTTACCTCATTACCTCTTGAACCATACTTTGACAAGGCTTCAACATTGTTTAAATCCTCCCTAATATATACATTATATAAAATAAAAGCTCCTATAGACATAACTAACAAAATTATTGGAATAACTTTTCTTTTTAGCATAAATAAACCACCTTTTGGTATTATTTACACAAAGGGTGGGTTTTATACATTATTCAAATTTCTCTTCTTCAACTTTATCATCTTTTTTTACTAATACAGTAATCTTCTTTTCTGCCTCTTCCAAAATCTCATTACATTTTTTTGATAGGTTAATTCCCTCTTCAAATTTTTTTATAGAATCCTCTAGATTTAAATTTCCACTTTCCAATTCTTGAACTACCTTTTCTAATTGCTCAATATTCTCTTCAAAATTCATATTCCCTTGTATGATATATTTAATAACTTAAATAATCATATACTCCTTTCTTTATTTATTTTTACATTAGTATTTTGTATAATTTAAGATGTGGTAACTGTGGTTCCTTGATTTTCTTTATGATTTTGACTATTTTAAGGAGTATAGTGTCCAACTCATTCCCATTTTTCAGTTATTCCTTTTTCTAAATTTACTAAATACCAAGCTTTTGCATTTGTTGTACTTTTTTCTCTTACACATATTATAAGCTCATCATTTTCGTTTTTTCCATCTTCTGCAAAGTATACTGAATTATCTTCTCCCCAGTCTTTTTTTACTAATTCAATAGCTTTTTCTAAATCTGTTTTTGGCTTTTCCTCTTTATTTTCCTGAGGCGTTTCTACAATATTATTCACATTTGTTTTCTCTTCTACTTTATTGTTTATTTCATTTTTTGTATTATTTTCTAATTTACCTGAAGTAGGTACTGTTGGATTTTCATCTATTCTTTTTCCAATAAATATACCTAGTCCTATTACTAACACAATTGCAATTGTAAAAATTAATACTCTTTTCATATTTTCCTCCTTTTCTTTGAAGGCTTCGAATGTAAAGCCTTTCTATACAATATTTATTTGTTTTTTATTTGTTTTGTTTTACATTTATTACCTTTGCTTCTATATGTCCATCTTCTAATCTTATTCTTATTTCATCATTTTCTTTAACTTCTTTTATACTTTTTATAACTTTTTCATTATGTTCTGTTACACTATATCCTCTTGTTAGTGTTTTTAAAGGGCTTAAAGTATCTAATCTTGTAAAATAGTTTCCTGCTTTACTTTTGCTTTCTGCAAGTTTTTTTTGTATTTCACTTTCTAATACCTTTATTTTACTATCTATGTATACATATTTTTCATTTATCTTTTGCATTGGTTGTTTAAATATTCGTGAGCTTATTACTTTTTCATATCTTAGCTTTATTACTTCTACTTTTTTATTTAATGCTTGTTTGCATCTTTGCTGATATGCCTCTATTTTTTTTTGCATTTCATATACATCTGTTTGTGCAAGTTCTGCTGCTGCAGATGGTGTTGGTGCTCTTAAATCGGCCACAAAGTCTGCTATCGTAAAATCAGTTTCATGTCCTATTGCTGATATTATTGGTATTTGAGATTCGTATATTGCCCTTGCAACGATTTCTTCATTAAATGGCCACAAATCTTCTATTGAGCCTCCTCCTCTTGCTAAAATTATTACATCTGAAATGTTTTTTTCATTCATAAACCTAATAGCTTCTACTATTTTTGTTTCTGAACCTTTGCCTTGTACTGGTATTGGATATAGTTTTATGTTTACATTTGGATTTCTTCTTGTTGATACATTTATTATATCTCTAATTACAGCTCCTGTAAGGGAGGTAAGGACTCCAATTGTTTTAGGCATTAATGGTATTTTCTTTTTGTGAGACTCATTAAATAATCCTTCTTCTTCTAATTTATTTTTTAACCTTTCGTATTCTCTATATAAATCTCCTACACCATCCTCCTCCATTGCTTTGCAATATATTTGGTATGAACCACCTGCCTCATATACAGCAACTGTGCCAAATACAAATACCTTCATTCCATCTTTAGGTATGAAATTTAAAGTAGTTGTTGATGATTTAAACATAACACATTTTATTAAAGACTTTTCATCCTTTAATGTAAAATACATATGTCCAGTATAGTGATGTTTAAAATTTGAAATTTCACCCTTCACATATACATAATTTAAATATTCATCCCCATCTACTTTATCTTTTATATATTTATTTAATTCGCTTACAGTTATTGCTACTGGTCTCATAGGTTCTCCTTAACAACATTTGCCAAAACTCCATTTATAAAATTCGCTGAATTATCTTCACCATATGTTTTTGCAAGTTCAATAATTTCATTTATGGCTACTTTATATGGTACTCCAGCATATAGCATTTCATATATAGATAGTTTTAATAATGCTATGTTTATTTTTGAAATTCTTTCTAACTTCCATTCTGGTTTTAATTTGCTTGATATTGTTTCTTCTATGTTTTGCTCATTTGCCTTCACACCTTTTACTGTTCTTCTTATATATTTTTTTGCATTCTTATCCTCAATATTATTATTTTCTAAAAATATTTCTATGCTTTCTTCATTAAATTTTTTTTGTATTTCTAGTTCATATATTAGCATAAAGGCATATTCTCTCATTTTTGATATATTCATTTTCTAATCCTTTCACTTAAGCCTTTAGGTATTTTACCATCTATCTACTAGCCTTCTTATCCCTTCTTTAACCTTTTCTTTGTTTTGTTGAACATAATTACCAGCTAAGATACCTGCGGTTATTATTACACATCCTATTAAAAATTCATGTATTCTAAATATTAGAAGTACGATAGCTATTAGTCCGCCAATTATTGCTCCCTTATATCTAATAATAAAATCCTTAAAATGTTCCATAGTCATCCTCCTTACTCAAAGGGTCAGAATTAATAGTGACCCATATTTTACTCTTTAACTTCCTTTCTTGCTGTATAATTCTTTATTCTAACATTTACATCTTTAACTTCTAAGTCTAATGATTTTTTAATTGTTTCTTTTATATCTTTTTGCAAGCTTATTGTTAACTCTTTAATTATTGCATCTGGATATACAAATAATGTTATAAAAATACTTACATTGTTTTCATTATCTAATTCTACCTTTGTCATAACATTTTGCGCTGTTTCATAATTTTTTACAACTGCATTACATAAACTTTCTATTGTATCTCTTGATACTAATAATTTACCATTGTCATTTTCTAATAATATTCCTTCTTTGCCACTGCTTGTACTTTTTGAATCAGAATTTAAAAAGATACACTTTATAGCTAATAATATTAATACTATTGATACTACTAATGTTATTCTTGAAGCAAGTTCTCCTGTTATTATATTTTCAACTGCCTGTACTATTAATTCTAATTCTAACCATCCTGATATTGCTAAAATTAAAGCTAATCCTTCTAATAATATTAATGTAGCAAATGCTACTAATCCAACTTTATCTAAAAACTTCATATGTTACCATATCCTTTCTTTTTTTACTTGGGTCGCAAAAGTTGCGACCCTTATATGTTTATTCTTGTGTCTCTTCAACTTCTTCATTTTTCTCATCTTTTCTTTTTTCTGCAATGTTTATCCCTTGTATATGAATATTTACGTTTGAAACTTTTAATCCTGTCATTGTTTCAACTGCTTTTTTTACTCTGTTTTGAATTTCAAAAGCTACATCAGGAATTCTAACTCCATATTCTACTATAATGTTCACATCTATCTTTGTATCTTTCTCTCCAACTTCAACTTTTATTCCCTTGGTTAAACTTTTTTTTCCAAAGATTTCCGTTATTCCACCTGCCATTGCATAAACTCCTGGAACTTCTGAAACTGCAATACCTGCAATTGATGCAACTACGTCATTTGAGATCTTTATGCTTTCATCATTTTCAGATATTATTTCTTCACTGCCTTCTGTACTTAAGTTATTTTCTTCTTCCTCCACTTTCGTACCTCCTTTGATTTGAAAAATTGATATACTTTATCTATACAAGTATATCAATTTATCTTGAATTTTACAACTATTTTTTGGAATTTTTTTTATATTTTTAGTTACCATTTAAGACTTACTACTAAAAAATTCGCCCAACGCAGGAGTTTTATATTTAGAATAAATTGAGGATCCCCGAAAAACATCGTAGGTGACTATTTTTATGTTCTTAATTCTGCTCCTAATGTTATTTGTAATTCCTTGGTTATGACTTCCATTGTGTTTTTTATTTCATCATCTGTTAAAGTTCTATCTTGTGCTCTAAAAATTAGTTCATATGCTACACTTTTTTTGTTTTCTCCTAGTTTGTCGCTTCTATATATATCAAATAGTTTGGCTCTTTCTAGGATGTTTTTTGCTTTCTTAGATATGATATTTTCTATTTGTCCTACTTCAATATCTTCATCAACTACTATTGCTATATCTCTTTCTACTGCTGGATATTTTGGTATTGGAGTATATTTTTTATTTGATTTTCCATATTTTGCAAATTTCTCTAAATCTAATACTGCATAATATACCTTTTCATTAATTCCATAGTTTTCTAAAACTTCTGGATGAACTTCTCCAAAACTTGCTATACTGTCTTTTCCTATTAGTATTTTTGCACTTTTCCCTGGATGTAAGTTTAAAGCATTTTCTCTCTCAATTTGATACCTTGCTATATTTGAAACCTGTAATATGTTTTCAATTATTCCTTTAACTATATAGAAATCTGCATTTTTTCCATATATTGCAAATGCAATTTGCTCTGTTTCTACTGGTAGTTCGTTTTGTTTAATGTTGTTTTTTTCATCTACATAGGTTTTACCTATTTCAAATAATGCTACATCTTTGTTCTTTTTGTTGTAGTTTGTTGCTATAGATTGCATTACTGTTGGCATCATTGATGTTCTCATTAAAGAATATTCCTCTCCTAATGGATTCTTTATTTTAATTGTATTTTTGCTATCCAATTTGCATTTTTCAAAATCTTTTTGTCCGATGAAACTAAATGCATACATCTCTGAAAAACCTTTTTCTACAAGTAAATCTTTTATTTTGTCTTGTAATTTTTGTAGCTTCGTTTTTGAGCCTACTGTACTTTCTGCATTTATTAATGTACTATTTAATTTGTTGTATCCATATATTCTTATTATTTCTTCTGCGATGTCAGCTGTCATATTTAAATCTGTTCTAAAATATGGTATTTCTAATTTATCTCCTTGAACCTTTATTCCTAGTTTTGTTAATATATCTATCATTTTTTCTTTAGATATGTTCATTCCTAGTAAAGCATTTACCCTTTCTGGTTCAAATGGAATTATTTTTTGTTTTTCTTTTTCTGGATATATATCTATCTTTGCATCTACTGCTTTTCCTGCACCAATTTGTTCTGCAAGTTCTACTGCTCTGTTTATTGCGCGTAATGCTATTTCTGGTGATAATCCTTTTTCAAAACGGCTTGAGCTTTCTGTTCTTAATCCTAATTTTTTAGCTGTTAAACGAACAGAACCTCTATTAAATGTTGCAGCTTCAAATACTACCGCTTTTGTATCTTCTGTAATTCCAGAATTTAATCCACCCATTACACCTGCAACAGCTACTGGTCTTTCTTCATCTGCTATTACTAGATTATCTGCACTTAGAGTTCTTTCTATTTCATCTAGTGTTGTAATTTTTTCATTTTCTTTAGCACGTCTTACTACTATATGTTTTCCTGCAACACTTTCTATATCAAATGCATGCATAGGTTCTCCAATTTCAAGCATTACATAGTTTGTTATATCCACTATGTTGTTAATTGCTCTTACACCACATGCGTTTAGTCTCCTTTTCATCCAGTCTGGTGATGGTGCAATTTTTACATCTTTAATAATTCTTGCTATGTATCTGTAGCATAAGTCTTCTGCTTGAACATCAACTTTTAAACCTTCAATTTCATTTACTGTTTTTACTTCTTTTTCTAATCCTCTATGTGGATTTTTGAAATTTTCATTTAAAGCTATTGCAGTTTCACGTCCTAACCCTTCTATTGAGAAACAGTCTGGTCTATTTGATGTAATTTCAAAGTCTAGGATATCTTCTCTTAAATTTAATACATCAACAATATCTTTCCCCAAGAATTTTTCATATTCTTTTGGAAGTATCATTATTCCATGTTCAATTTGATCTGGATAATCTGCTAATTCTAAGCCTAATTCTGTAACAGAACACATCATTCCACAGGAATCTACACCTCTTAACTTTCCAGTTTTTATCTTAACACCACCTGGAAGTTCTGAACCATCTTTTGCAATTGGCACTATATCTCCAACCTTTACATTATCAGCACCTGTTACAATTTGAAGTACTTCTGTTTCAACATTAACCTTTGTAACTATTAGTTTGTCCGCATCTGGATGTTTTGTTATTTCTAATATTTTACCTACAACAACATTTTTTATATTATTTCCTCTTTGTTCAATTGTTTCAACCTTTGAACCTGTCATTGTTAATCTATCTGCTAATGTTTTTATATCTACATTAACATCTGTATATTCTCTTAACCATTCTACACTAGTTTTCATTTTTATTTTTCCTTTCTAACACTCTCTATTTTTATATAATTTGAAAAAGAAACAAGTATTGCAAGGCAGACAAGCAAAAAAACCGGAAACGTATAAAGATACGTTGAGGATTTTTTAGCGATGTCTAACACAGCAAGACGCCATTTGTTTTTTAAATTTAAAATTGTTTTAAAAATCTAACATCATTCTCATAGAGAAGTCTCATATCATCTATTCCATATTTTGCCATTGCAATTCTTTCTGCTCCAAATCCAAAGGCAAATCCTGAATATATGTTAGGGTCTATTCCACAATTTTGTAATACTGTTGGATGAACCATTCCACATCCTAAAAGTTCTATCCATCCTTCATTTTTACATACTCTGCATCCTTTTCCTGTACATACAAAGCATGATACATCTACTTCTGCACTTGGTTCTGTGTATGGGAAGTGATGTGGTCTAAACCTAATTTCTGTATGTTCTCCTAAGCATCTTTTTGCAAACGTTTCAAGTGTTCCTCTTAGGTCTGACATTGTTATTCCCTTGTCTACAACTAATCCTTCTATTTGGTGGAACACTGGTGAATGTGTTGGGTCAACACTATCTGATCTATAAACTGCTCCTGGGCAAATTATTTTAATTGGTGGTTTTTGTTTTTCCATTACACGTATTTGTACTGATGAAGTTTGTGATCTTAATACTACATTATCATTTATATAAAATGTATCTTGTAAATCTCTTGCTGGGTGGTCTATTGGTGTGTTTAATTGGTCAAACACATAATATGTTTTTTCTATATCTGGCCCACTTGCTATTTCATATCCTAATCCTAGAAAGATATCTTTAATGTTATCAATTACACCTGTTATTGGATGGACTGAACCAATATCTGTTTTTTTACTTGGCATTGTGATATCTATTTTTTCTTTGTTTAATCTTTCATTCATAGCTTTTTCTTTTAATTCTTTTTCTTTTAATTCTATTTTAGCTTCTATCTCATCTCTAGCTTCATTTACAAATGTTCCAATAACTGGTCTTTCTTCTGGTGGAAGTATTCCCATACCTCTTAAAACTGCAGTTAACTCACCTTTTTTGCCTAAGAACTTAACTCTTACATCATTTAAATTCTGTAAACTTTCAGCTTTTTCAATTTCATTTTTTGCATTTTCTTTGATTTTTAAAATTTGGTCTTTCATCTAATTCACTCTCCATTTTTACATATTATATAGAATATCACATTTTTGCTTATTTTACAATATTTTCCTAACTTTTTTGTTTGTTTTATAAATTGCAATAATAAGTGTCGCACTTTTTTATAAATAATTCATAAAATTTTA